>Ga0056128_1007401_pt1 | contig 13861 bp, 7 predicted proteins | sample WorMetLIZISLAND2_FD_71113 | JGI IMG/M metagenome (GOLD analysis project Ga0056128, IMG submission 71113) | Marine gutless worms symbiont microbial communities from Max Planck institute for Marine Microbiology, Germany - Olavius geniculatus... ... | reverse complement strand
TAACAGAAAGACTGAGGTCACAGATAGAAGAACACATGGCGGACGAACAAGCAGGATTTCGCAAAGACAGGAGTACAGTACAGCAGATCCTAGCCCTGAGACTGATAGCAGAGAAAGCACCCGGTAGATACGCAGCGGTATATCGGGCTGTAAAGCGAACATCGCTCTCGCGTCATTGTATTAACCCGGATCAGCTGACAGATTAGGTGCGTACCAGCAGATTAGCTTAGTCCCACTACACGCTCGCTGCAAGACATTGCAAAATGGCTCACTTGTACCGAGTGGCATCGTAAAAAATAGGGGAGAGTACCCTTTTCGTTTTAAGCTGTTTAAAAATTGTTGCAAAATCTTCTTCTTGTGGGGAAATGTCCGTTCAAAAACGTAAAATTTGAAGTTAAAAAAGCGCAATTTGAGGCAGAGTTAAAATTTTAAGCACCCGGTCGGAAATTTTCAACTATTTGTCGAAAAAAAATTGCCAACTGTCCCGCCGACTTTTTAAATCCACGATGCTGCTGGTTGTACTGCGGCGATTACACCGCGCGATGCATCGCCGTCAGTCACGTTATATCCATACCGTATACAAGGCTTCTGGATATTATCTACACTAGATGTCTTCTGAAAGTAGTGACAAAAATTCTTTCAATCTCCCGTCCATCTAATTAGTCCTGTTTCTGCGAAATGCGTTGATATGCAAGTTTTTATAGTGCAATATCTTAGCCTTCTGCATTTCATAAGGTAGTGTACTAATAGTATTAAGGTAAAATGGGCAAAACTATAGTTGTTTACGTCAAGTTTCTTCACGATGTCGCTTGCAAAAAAGATCGCAAAATAAACAATACCAGCGGAAAAGTCGCTACCCTCCCTGTCCGCTTCATTTTTGCCATAGTATTGGCCTGCGGCCTCCATTTTTGGCCATTTGGGCCTCAACTAAGCCTGCGGCCTTGATTTCGGCCTGCGGTCTCAATTTTCGGCCATTCGGCCCTCATCTCGGCCTACGGCCTCGATACACAGCGCTGCAGCGTAGCACAGCGTTGCACCACGCTGCAGCGTATCTACAATGATGCTGATGACGCGTCACCATGGTGACGACGTCCATATGTCGTCACAGCCAATCGCAGTCCAAACTGATGCATCTCTATTTTAAAGATGTAGATAGATACATACGTGCTACTTAAAATAGTTAGCAGTGCGCAGACGCAGATCTTTGCGTGCAGCGTGTGTATTACACAAGTGTCGCAGTAATCAGATCTCTGTCGTGCAGCAACCCTATCGACTAATTATCATACGTCGGCTACGACAAAATGTTATTCTTCCCATCATGCAATAGTCGCAGGCGCCCGTGTGACGTGCTAATTACACCCCGTCCACCGTGAAATATTGCGGGGACCAATGGCGTAGCTAGGATCGGGATGTAGGGACGGGAGCACTTGAGGAGTAGAGTTTGGGAAGAGCTGTCTCATCCACACCAGGAAAAAATCTGAGATAGGAGGGGACTGTGCTCCCCATCCCCCCTAAAATCGTCTGATATTGTTATGTACAAATGGAGTGTTTGGGTGCATTTTAACATTTTTTGAGTAACTGAGTGGGATATATACGTTTTTAGAGGAAGGAAGTGTCCCCTAGAGCCCCTAGCCCCCCTGTGGCTACGCCAATGATGCAGACCATGTACATATTGGTGATGTGACCGCAATCGAAACCGAAACTGAAATCGCAGCACCAAATTACCAGAACGTCGTTCGATCTTCTTATGCCTCAAGTCTCATCACGAGTGCGGCTTGAGCGACAAAAATTGGTACAAAATGGCTAAACGGAAACAAGAACTATACCGAAAGCCCCTAAAAAATCCGTAACCGGAACAATACCATACACGAAGGCCAAAGGCCAATAGGCTAAACAACAATATAAGCCAGCGGTAAGCAAATCAAACTTGTAGGGCTTATTAATAACGAACTAGAGCAGCGTTTCTTAATGCTTCGCCCGCTTACTTACTTAGATGGGTAAGCTACCTGGCTAACCGTTAGCAAGCGTGTAAACAATCTCAGTATGTAAGCTTAACCAGCCACCCAGGTCAACTCAGCCTGGCCATCCCTCTGTGGAAAGGCGCATCGAGTACCAGTAGAAACTGGGACACAAGCAGGCACACCGCGCGATGCACAAGCCGTGCTCTGGCAGTTAACACTAATGTTCGGCTAAGGAAATGAAGATGAGCGTCCAGTTTGCTTACTTCTTTACATTATTAAGGAAATTATTTCGTACGTCAAAAAGTGACACTGTGAACGAATGTCGAATGCGTTTAATTTTCCATTACATAGGCCTAACGAAAATATCCGGACACGAACTGTTAAATTTATGTCGAAAGTTCGAAACTAGTGAACGCTGGCATATAGGCCCTGTTGTTAGCTGACATAGTTATACTTACTGAGATTTCGATCGTTGTTATTTTTAGTTATCTTTAGTTAAGTTTTCGTCCTTTCAAATTGTGCTAATATTTATGGCGAACAAAGGTTTATATATTTTGTGTGACCAAAACGTCACAGTCCGTAACACCCTCCCTCAGTATGACAGAGGTTCGTGACAACGCAAGCCGCATTTGCAGCCTTCACTTCTAGTAACAAGCTTAGCACGAGCGTGAGCAATAGCACCAGCATCGGCAGCACTACAATGCGCCTGTGTGAGTAAAACGACAAGCGATCGCCTCATCCAAGAGGGAACGCTGAAAATGCAAGACCGGAAAATGCAGGACTGAAAAATGATTGAATTAAAAATAACTTAAAACTGTTTTGAGGACATATGGCTAAAATTAATTAAAAAAACTGAGTTGCAGCATGCAGTTTTGAATTAATGTTTGTGACAGCTGCCATCATTTAGCTGTGTCTTTCGAACTCTAACACGCCTTGCCAGTCCGTCAAATTCCAGCCCTGCACTTTTGTCCGGCATTTTGCAGTCCTACATTTTCAGACGACCCATACAATCCATAGCAATGCAATCAATATCACACGCCTCTGTCCCTAGACACTGCATAGTCACCCACCGGGCTACTTAGATCAGCACCGAAACACTGATTAACTCAATTACAACCTAAAATTCTATCCGAAGAAAAGCCTATCGGCCGCTCTAAAAATTCTGAACTCGTATGCGTCTGTCTATATAGTTGCCGAGAACCGCAGGCGCCGATAGCAACCTGGGTATAACTTTAGCTAAGCCCAATGTAGAGTGGGACCGTCTAACGCCGCAAGCAAACACCTGTCCGAAATACATGTCGTCACTTTCGCGATATTTTTGACGTCGAATGACATTGACAGTTAAACTTCTGTAGCGAGAATCGGCACACCTGTTAATCATGCTTTGGAGAAAGTTTGCCTCATTTTTTGTCTTTTTTTCTAATCTTGATTGTTTTCGTGTTATAGAAGCCCGTGCCTGACAGACAGAAAAACAGACAGACGGATAAAACACGTAATGCGACCTATTACAACAACGAATACGGCAATTAGTAGGCCTAAGCTTTTGCTGCTAACAATGTCCAAGCACGATGCTCTAAATAGAAGTCGACTTTAATTACGTCGAACTAATTTTTCTCTGGAGAAAATAATGATTTTTCTGAAGCAGAAACGCAATAATAATAAGCTTTTATACGCCTCGCCGCCGGTAAGCGTATATAAGTCGTCGCGACTGACATCAATGATGACAGGTGATAATGATTATAATAACACTGAAAGATTAACGTTAGAATTATTAAACCACTTGTTTTATCTTTTATGATCATCAAAACACTGAAATAAACGTTTATAAAAGTCCACTATGACTATGGCAAAGACGAACGCAGACGAAAACAAAATATGATGACGATAATAAAAAGAAATAATAATTATAGGTATAATTTGCAGGCCGACGCCTATTCTGACGGCTTGAGAACGGTTAGAGGGTATACAGTGGGCCTAGTCGTCAATTAGCCACGCCACTCCACAATCCGCTGCAAGCTATGATTAATTACAATAATTAACGATATATCATCAGAACGAAAATGTAATTACCGACTTTAGCTCCAGGTGCAGGCCCCAAGCAGAACGCTGTAGTGTTGTCATTATTTTATTTTCTGAATTTAACAACCGAGAGTTATTTTATTTCCACACCAAACTTGAAGGAAGCAATGTTTTCGAATCTTTCTGAGTGTTAGTTAATTTTCTTCTGTTACGTTGATTGCGTGTCTATTATTATTTAGTAATTGAGTTATTTGTCTAAATTTTAAACTCGAGTGCGTGAATTGACTGATAATACTTTCTGTGCACCAGCTTACGACGTTCGAATTAAGCAGAAAAAAGCCACAGAATAAGTTCACGTAGGCCTACTGGATGTGAGTTTCGGTTGAATATTTGTCCCTTCTCGAAAAGATATGAAAAACTTTTTGAAAAAAAATTACGGAAAGGCAGGGGACAGGTGCTAAAAAGTAAAAACCAAGCGACCTGCAGTGCAAAGTTACATATACAGCGTCACCTGTCGGACAAATCCGCAGCAAATCGTCTTAGGTGGTCGACAATCTACCTTAAACCATACTTTGCTTGCGATGCGACCGTTTTCACAGTTTTCGGCTGCAGAAAGCAAACGACGGTGTAATCTATGCGATCCGAGCATAATTAAGTACGATATCGCACTGTCTGGAGTGGTACAAGGTCATACTGCGTACTCGCTTACCCATTCCAACAGTGCGGTATCTAGTACAGGCGGGACAATAACGAAACCAGCCAGTCGCACACCATGACACGATTTCTGCATCATCTGCTTGCGTCCCAACGAGCACTGTGAGTAAAGCGGGCTTTCCACGCAACGCAACGCACGGAACGTACGTAATACCCCGTTTACACGATCGAGCAAACATCGAGCTGGCTCGTCCAGCTAACATATAGCCAGCTCGTCGAGCCAGCTTGATCGTGTAAATGCGGTATAACGCATACAATGCCGTACGTAAAACAAGAGACTCAGCTGTTGCTATGATAACCGACCGTACTGGATGTCAGTGACCTTCAAGATCATCCAAGGTTGGTGATGTTTATTTCATCTGAAAAAGCGTATGCAACTTCCTATTACTGATTAATAGTAACCTTGGCCGTATCTCTCACCGTTTTCGAGATACGGCCGGTTTTTCGTTGAATTTTCTACCTCCATTCAAAGAGCAATAAGCTTAATACCCCCTTTACACGATGAAGCTGGCTCGACCAGCTGGCTAGTCCAGCTAACATATACAATTGCTTGATGTTTGCTCGATGCTTGCTTGATGATTGCTTCGTGTAGGCTATGCTTTATGCATGCTTCATATTTGTCCGATGTTTGCTCGATCGTGTAAACGGGGTATAAACCACACTCGGCTCGCGCGCTGCTACTGTTTTATTTTCACAACTTTCGGTTGCAGTCGTGTGCCACAAAGCAAAGAACGGCGTAGTCTGTGCGATTTAAGCACGATACTGCGCTGTCTGAAATGGTATAAGCTCGTACTGCGTATTCGCTTACCCACTCCAGCAGTGCTGTAACTAATATACTAGACACACGAACAAGCAATAAGCTTACCACACCTCTGGACTAACAGAAAGAACTGTGTACATGTGAGCACTCATCACTTGCATCGATTTACAAACACTCCCATCCAGTTCCATGCGCACGTCCTCCCCGGTAACGTGCGGAGTGTCACACGCAATTACCGGTACTGTTTACCGCTGACGGCATGTGCCCGTTCCCATAATGCATCGCGACGCCCGCCCGTGTCACCGGCTACTGCGATAAAAATGTGCATCGTGGTCTGTCAAGTCTGTCACACTGGTGTGTAACGGTTAGCACGTTGGACTTGCAATCGCCAGGTCGTTGGTTCCACTCCCGGTCAGGTCGCTATCAAGTGGTTAGTGTTTAGACAGGTGATTGTCTGCGGACAGGTTAACCATATTTATATATAGTCAACACCAAGGTCAACTTAGCCTTCCATCCCTCCGTAGTAAGTAAATCGAGTACCGGCCTGTATGTATATCGGAGCGCGTTCATCTGTGTGATTTCATATGGCAGATGACGCTCCATAGCTCTGAGATGGGTTTCCTGTAATGAAGAGCTATACCATTTAACCATTTAACCGTAACTCGTGCACTTTTGCTAAAGCCGATGGACGGAACCAGATGTTTCTTAGACTTTTTGACACTCGGTTTACTTGTGTCTGACGAAAAGCGGAAATTTTGAGTTGAAAACCCAAATCAAAATTTGCATTGCAAATTATTTTCAAACTGTTACAGACAGCGAAGTGGTTTCTGTAAACAGCCTATAGGAACAGAGTATCGCTCTATATTCCTCTACATACACCGTAAGATAGCAAACAAAGCGGAGTAGGCTAACTTAACTACGAGAAAAAAGAATTGAATCTAAAGCCTCGACTAATAATCACTAATACATTTGAATTTTTTCCAATAATCTTTTGCTATCATCGCTTGGCATGTCTATATAAAACATTCACTGACAATAGGCAACCATAGACATAGGATCACTCGTTCGAAGTGATTTCATAAAAAAATTTATTAACAGTGAAATCAAGACAAAGTGGATTTCTTTTCCACAAATTACATATTTCAAGGACATACAATAATCCAGAAATGCATTTCGACTTTACTCCGACGGTACAATCGCCGACCCCACATACAAAATTCGCTTCCGTACGGAAATAATACGTTTTTTGCATCGACAGTGTATAACGACTTCCACCGTTGCTGGAGAATATTATAACCGCACAGTAGGCTAGACTAATACCAGTGCATGCACGCCGACAAGACGCTATGGACATGAAAATCTAGTGGTGGAGTAAAAGTCGCGCCCCAGTGGCGTAGCCAAGAGTGGGCAGTGAGCCTAAGCCCCAATCCCTCAGACAGAACACAAGCATACGTATAAACTGCACAAAGTTTGCCAATTATTTTGGTCAGTTTATTTAAGGGAAAATAATTAATATTGTTGCCACCAGATCTCACCTTTTAAAGCTAAAATGCACCAAATTCGATTTCGGCTGGGGCTCCGCACCAGACCCGCTGGGGGAGATCACAGCGCTCCCTCATACCCCTTAGCTGGATTTTAGGGTGTCCTACTTCTAAGGGAAGGAAGGGGAGAGAAAAAAGAGAAGGCACTGGAAGAAAAAGAAGGGCAAAAAGGGAGGGGCACAAAGGGAAGAGACAAAAAAGAGGAGGGGAGAAGAAGGGAGATGAGGCCCCCAATTGAAATTTCTGGCTACGCCACTGGGGGCTAAAGAAATGGCATAAATATATGGCATATACCACAGTCAATGCTGTCAATTTCCAACTCGATGCGCATCTTAATTCCCGCCAGTTTCACGTCATAAATTATGCGCAATTATAAGACTGCAAACACTGCGGTGCGGAATAAGCAGACGAAACAAGTAATAAAGTGAAATTTAAAAAATGTAACAAGCATATAACAAATATAAGCGTCCACCTCCGCTTTTTTTCTCTAGAACTAGGGCTCTATGCCGTAACTATGCTGTTATACTGACCGCCATGATTGATCGTCTATAACGACCGGAAGTAGTTGGGCTGAGCTAAATCACCGCGCATGCTCAGTCGACAGGCAATATAGCGGCGACAAAACGTCGTGGACAAATAGACCGATGTCTTGAAATATAGTTTATTATTATCACAATTAATTCTTATTTATTTATTTACTTTCTTTGTGGACAAATAGACTGCGAGAGCGCCGGTGTCTAGCTAATGGCTGACGCCGGCATGTGCATCGGACAGGTGCGATTAGAAATGCTGCTAAATATAGCAAGAGCTGTCAATCAAAACCCTTCTAGCAATCACTTTACACACAAAAACACACGCAGACGTAGAGGGAAGGAGCGAGAGCGGCAGAAAGACAGACAGACAGACAGAAACAAAACAATGCGACGTAAAGTACTGAACTAAACTGACACGGTTTACTATTCTGACGAACTGACCAAAGGGTAAACAGAGCGAGCTCATTGGTCATTGGTTGACGCGAACGTGAGCGTAGTCACGTAAGCCACCAACGCCGTTAGACGATGCCTACTGTAAAGCATCACTGCTTGCCCATTGGTCAGTTCGTCAAAAACACAACCATGTCAGTTCAGTTCAGTTACGTCGCTCTGTTCGTGCCAAAACGCAGAATGGGATGGGCGTATTCCGCGCACCGTATAATGACTATACACAATGGAAGTCTCCTATCCAAGAAATAATGTATTTGGGACGAATCGATTAACTTCTGCAGGAATGCATCCGGGTGTATTCTCGCTTAGATCCTGCATCAGTTTGTCTTCCAAAGGATGGCGAAATGTGCTCAGAACTGCGTGTGGGTCCTCATAAGTTCAGTGAATTGAAACGTCCTCGTTTGACAGGTTGTAGGCATACCAACACCCGCCCAGCTAATATCAGCATTCAGCAGTATACTGTATGCAAACTGTACACTGTGGATTAGAACATTTTGTCTCCACACTCTTTAACGTGTATTTTGGCGTTAACTACAAACTACGAAGTTTTATTCAGTTATTATTCAACTTTGACTCAAAGTTATGCCATATTAATGGCGATTGCCTTGAGAATTTAACATTTCGCATTCCTGCGTGTAAAATATCGCTTAAATTCTGCAATCTTTGAAAAATATATTTCATAACACGTCAAGGGGAAATTTTTTGACTCAGACTGTACAGTGTGTAGGCCTAGACACTCTTGGCGTACGATGACATCTTGTTTGAATCTTTGCACGTTCAGCGATGCTTTGTATTAAAACTGTAGGCCTAAACAGCGCAAAAATGCAATAGTGCATTCATTACATAATACTGAACGACACCGCACAACTGTAATTATTTTATGGCTGCAAGGAAAACTATTGTAGTGCAAATAAGATTAAGAATAATAGACAGTGAAACGCAAACGATGTTTCTCTAAGTTAGCAGATGTCAGCTGTTTTTTTTCCAATCAGTCAATCAGAGTTGTCTTATCGACATAATTATCTACTTCAAGGTTAATCACAAAGTAAAATAGCCCAGCAGTGGACGCGTTTTGCGCTGAAATGAGGGAGAGTGTCCCATCATCCCCCACGGCGACGCCCCTGACTGACATGTACAAAAACCAACACCAACCGACCACCCAGCCAGCAGACGAAGCAATTCAATATTGATTTAATGCCAGACGCATGCACCGGCAGCAGCGTCAGTGGCACGTGACCCTCTGTGACGTAGGCAGGAATGGTGTCCTCAGAAACCGTCCTCGACCTTGAAAACAGCTGAAGGACAACAAATTGTGGCCTTGGCCTTGAAGATCACTGGCCTTGGCTTCCCCGCCTTGGCCGCTAGTCACTAACTTGTAATGAACGTGCTCCGTAGAATAAGTTTTTGCTCGGCTATTTGTACGATATATCCATTGAAACCTAGAAACTGTGTTTGTCTGTGCATGGTTCACTATTCAGTTTCAATGAAATTAATCGGGCTTTCAATGCACAGTATAAAACTGTCATACTTGCTTTACTTATTTACATACTTAGTGGCCTTGGCCTTGGCCTCGAAGGCTATTTGCCTGACCTTAATCACTGGCTTGGCTTTGTAAATGCTGGCATCGAACCCATTCCTGGACGTAGTCACGTGACCCTATGACATCACTAGTCACGTGACCTTGTGATCACGTGACCCTGTGTGACGTAGTCATATCCGGCAGGGTCAGTCGGCGAGCGGCCGCACGCCGCGAGGACTGATGGAGTGAAGCTATGATTCTCGGCGCGGGTAGGAGGCTGAGTTCACCCGAAAAAAATCAGTGAAGCTATGATTCATTTTCTTCTCTTGCGGTCGCCGCCAATTCGTTCGTCGTCTCTCATTCGTCTTCTTAATTTGCAGTTCGCCCAGCACTAACAGTGAGGCTCGAAATGCCTAGTTTCGCAAACATTTGAACGCCCGGCGTTTGCGAATGTAACGTTATAATGTACATTGGCCCAGCGTTTGCAACGGTGCTGCACTTACATGAGTCAGACTCCTGACCAGAATTGCTTTTACAATCTCGGGAGTGGGAGCTGATTGGCATGAGCTAATGATACCGCAGCACACTATGCGGCCATCCATTGCCCGCGGCGTCAACGAACAACTGGACCCGCGGTTTGCAGCTAGCAGACATACCAACGCCCCAATCAGCTACAGTAGGCCTTAACCCCATAGCCCGTAGGCTACTAGGCCTACTTCTTTCTCGTCCCGCGGAGGACGGGAGGCTAAGTTGACCTAAGCACACAATACGTTAGCAACTTTTAAAGATTGCTTGCAAATGACCCTTGCAAATGAAACAATTAGTCATTACGAGCATCACTAACGGGTACATTGTAACATAAGTCGCAGTCAACAGTGACATTGTATTCCCGTACATGCCGATATTTATAATAGGCCTATATACACGTATTAGAATACACTCGCATTTTTCTGCAAGTCTTCGCCGCGAAGCACCTAGACTAATGCAATCATACTCGAACTAATAGAGTTATTGGTAACGCGCGCAGAATGTCTGCAGTCAAACTGGAAGAATCTAGTGGGCACGCCATCACTGCTGGCTGTATATTGCATAAAAAGTGTTGAACAGTAGATAGCTCTTAACCGGAACCCATCTCAGAGCTAGGGTCTACGGAGCGTCACCTGCCGTATGGGATCACACAGTGTTTTACCTGCCACCCGACACAGGTAAGCGCGTTGACCCCAGCCAGACAGGCCAGTACTCGATTTATCAACCGCTGAGGGATGTAAGGCTGAGTTGACATTGGTGTTGGTTATATACCGAGATGGTTTACTGTCCACAGACGGTCACCCATCCATGTAGTAACCACTTGATGGTGTAACGATTAGGATGTTAGAATTACGATCGCGAGGTCGTTGATTCCACAGATGTTAAAACATTGATTTGCAAATACAAAAACATAGGAAAACATGTTTATTTTCACTTTTATAAAAACAATATAACAACATGCATAAAACCATAAAACTGAAGATGTTTGCAATCGCTACTTTTTTCACCGTTATACAAGCAAAAAATATCTAACTCAGATAATTAAAAACCAAAACCTACTATTTATAAAAGCTAACAACCAGAATGTACTAAATGTACAGATCAGAAACAGCTGAACGCAATTTGCCCATGGGAGCTAAATCATATTTGTAATTTTGTACGTTTATGTTTTAACAAAAACAAAAAAAAACACAACATTAAAAAGCACAAATTCATTTTAAAAAAATTAAAAACATTTCAATAAATATTTACAAAAAGTAAATAACATAAAAGCATGTTTTTAAACTTCTTATTAAAAAAACATTTAAAAATGTTAGTTTTACATCTATAGTTGATACGACTTCCGGTCGGGTCGAACCAAGGACCTCACGATGGTAAATCCAACGTCGTAATCGTTGCAATACCGAGCCAAACAGCAGGAAAGCAAACTGTTTGATATCTTTGACGTTTGCACGATTCTGATGACGCCGAATAAATACGCTGAAACGATTAATAACAAAAGTGACAAAATCCACAAATAAACGGGCAAAAATTTATACACATTTTTGGTGGACCATGACCGATCCCTGGATAAAATATTTTCTTTAAATAACTTTGTATTTTTCTCAGTAATTAAGCCGACACCCAGACAGACAGACAAACCCAAAAACTCGTTTCTCGTCTGAAGTAATCAACATCAACGACCGGATGCCACGATCTCGAGTAATCTTGAAGCGGCGAGTTTTTTTATCAATTAAGTAGAAAATCGCCCGCACCGACTCGACCTGTCCCGCCCGTAAACACTAAACAAAATAAACGAAACAAAAAAACACTTTAACTGTACGTGCGGTGCAGATGTCAAGGTGTAACAAAGTTATGCACCGGCGGATCGTATTTCACGACAGTACAGTCCCAAGAGACAGCAGACGTGGTAGTATAGCCTAAAACTTGTTGTCCATATTTTCCGCAAATAAATGATCAGTTCCTAAAATAAGTCCAATGTGGTCATATTCTTTAGAAAACATGAAGCAAAGTGACCAATATAAGCAGATCCCACCAAATCTCAGTTATGTCGCCGCATTACCTTGAAAAAAAACAAGCAGCGCAATTTTTTAAAACTTAAAATATGACAAAGGGCCGCAGCCACTAGGTCTAACATGCTGTGATAAACTTACAATCATTCACAGTTTCGTATATAACGATAATAAATTAAGCTTACTAGAGCAATAAACGTCACAATAAATAGCCAGAAATGACGAAGTTTGTGTTCACGACAGCCGACTGTTTATAATTTGTACTAAAAATGTCTGTGATGTTAATTATCTTGACATCTCAAGGGTCATACCAAGGTCAAAAATTTTCGATGCGTTTTGCAACGGGCGGAGAAAGGGAATGCCCGAGTATGTCTCACTCTCGTTCTGCTTAGGTGTCACTCCAGATATCGTCTGCGTAGCGTATATGCAGCCGCACATTATCCATGCTTCCAGGGAGTGCCGGTTTGGACGCACCGACGACAGCACTTCCGCACATACTCAGACAGAAACAAACAGACAGACAGACAAAGACACGAACACACGGACACATGGACAGAAGAGCCAGCGAGCGGGATAGGATGAGGGATTGTCCGCTCATGTCACGTGACAGATTTGTGACGAGGAGAATGGAGAGGGGTGGGAAAGGAAAGTGGACCGTTTAATCGATGACGCACCTTACCGCGGTACGTGTAGCCTGGTTGAGTGTGTGGGGGCATCAGGCTCTGTTTAGCATAGTACGTGCATCGGCAATGACTGGGAAGATGTCCGGGAAGCAGTGACAGAATGTATCGCGCCGTTACAGCCTGCGAACTGCTGGATCCGCGGCGCCGCCAGCAGACATACGACTGCGCAAAGCATTAAGGTCCTTGAGCCATAGTCTGCATGGCCAGAACACTGTATAAGAAGCGTTTTACAATCTATCGGAAGTATTAGCATGAGCTAATCATACCGCAGCGCACTTTGCGGTCATCCATTGTCCGAGCAAGAAAACTGCTGAACGCGCGGTGCAACCAGCAGACATACCACCGCCTCGCGGAGTACGGAGATATCTGGGATGTGTCTGGGGCGTATGAGTGTGGAGTGGTAATTAGACGGACGGGGTGGGTAGATGGGAGACTGGGAGAGATGGTAGATAGCGATAAACGTTTGTTCCTCGTCTTGTCCGCTGCTGCACAACCGGACGTTCAACTCGACGCGTCAATGTTGCTCTAAGACGTGATGTCACGCCGGTATCTGCCTCGCTTAGCGCCTGCACACATGTGCGACTAAAACCCCGTTTACACGAGGAAGCATACATGAAGCACACTTAGAGCAAACGTCGTGCACACTGCACTCTTAAAGCTGGCTTGGTAACGGTGTATATTGAATACGTGTGCTTCGCGTGTGCTTTATGCATGCTTTCTCGTGCAAACGGGGTATAAAACTCGCGCACAAAGGCATGCCCAAAACGGACTGAAAAACGTCCAGGTAGTTTTGGAAAGTCGTAGACAGTTTTGGGCAGTGAAATGCGAGTTTTGGGCGATATAAAAAATCTATCTCAAAGCTACGAAGCGTAGCGTGAGCCTTTACATGTAAAAATAAAACTACAGCAAAAATAAAAACGCGTACAGTCCGAACGAAATCGACTAAACCAAACTGAATTTGTTTTGTACACTTAAATTAAATTGTAAATGACAGTGGCGTAGCCAAGGGGAGGAGGGCAAGGCGTCTAGCCCCCCCCAATCCTCCAGACAAAACATAAGCATATATATAAACTGCACAAAATTTGCCAATTTGGTCAGTTTATTTTCGGGAAAATAATGAAAATTGTTGCCACCAAATCTC
>Ga0056128_1007395_pt1 | contig 13868 bp, 7 predicted proteins | sample WorMetLIZISLAND2_FD_71113 | JGI IMG/M metagenome (GOLD analysis project Ga0056128, IMG submission 71113) | Marine gutless worms symbiont microbial communities from Max Planck institute for Marine Microbiology, Germany - Olavius geniculatus... ... | reverse complement strand
TATAAGCGCTAATTTATTGCATTTTAAGCCAATTTTTGACCCCCCTTTGAAAAAAGTTGTAAGGGGGGCTTCCGTCCCCGGTGGGGGTGCGCTAGTAAGACTTGGTGATTCTCTAGCGCGTGTAAAAATTTGGGGGCGCAGCACCCCCTATGGGCCGAAATACGTTCTTCCGAAAATTGCGCTTTAGAGGGGTACGATTTCACATCTAAATCTCCAAGGTCACTGGACCGAACTTTACCATACTTGTTTCGCCTAACGCAGGAGGAATCGCCATACACGGAATGACTATCCGATTTTGAATATCTTCATCCGTTTCGGAGATATTTGCCGCCAAACTTCGAAGTCGTCCGAAATCGGGCCAAATTTTGCATGTTTTTCGCCCCTGAAATTTTTTGGGGTGCGCCCGCCAAAATTTTGGACCGGCATTATAAAATAGGGCCTAGTAATGACCACCGTGCAAAATTTCACGCCGGTCGGCCCACGCATCTCAGAGATTTCGCGAGGACAAAAAAAATCATGCGTAAAACATAAGTCCTTCCGAAAACTATCGTTTTCGGGCGGACTAAAAAACATCAGGGGTAAAACTTAAGTCCGCTCCGCAAGCTATCGCTTTCGGGCGGACTAACAAAGACTGAATAGACATTATTGCGGTTCACGTTTTTGCGTCCAAACTATGTAGTATAGTATATTTTATAGGCCTATCTACAATTTGCTAATGCTTGTTCCGTTTAAGTCCCACATGCTAGAAAAAAATACAATTCCCAGAAACCTATTTATCTCTGCGGTCTGCACCTGCATCTTCACTATACAAGGGCGGAGCAATATCATCTTCGCCATACTGTAGTCTACTTCTAGACAAGAAAGAAGATATGTTTGTTTTCATTTGTGTTTGTTTGTCAATGTGTTTTTTTCTACAAAATCGATCAAAAATTGTCAATGGATGTTAGAAAAATTTCTGGACGTACGGCGCACGGCCCAAGAACCATTAGACTATATTTTCTCAGCCACCAAATTAATGTCATCTTAGTAGGACCCATAACGTCACAGTCCACGAAACTGCGTTCTTTCCCACACCGTTACCTGGCACAGCATACTACATGCAATGCCTTGCCTTCTCCTATCAGACGCAAACCGAATTACTGTCTGTATACGGTCGGGTGCATCGGCTGCGGTCAGCCATACACTAACGTCAAACAGTATTGGCTGTAAATTCAGCAAAGAACAGTGGCAGCTCGTAGGCTATTTTTAGACGCAGCACACAGTGATAGCATTTCACGCCGCCATGTTTCACCGCGCTTGACAGGCCTTATATTTAAGTAGGCTACGGAAAGTGAAAAGCACACGTTTAAAAGTAGAAAATTTTCTTTAAACGTTTGCACTTCCAGATCAGTTTTAAAATTTTAATTATGTTCGGCATCATACGAATATTCAGGGCCAAATGTAAACTTTACTACGAGTTATCCACCACCGTTATACGGCCACGCCGCCCCCCATCGACAATCGTTTGAAGGTAGAAACCAAAACCGAAAAGCATACCTTTCGCCATAGTGGCGATCGACGACGTTTTTCTCGTTTCGCGGTTACCTGTATTGGCGGAAATGTCAGAAATCAATACAGCGACTTTTGCCTATGTGACTCCAGGCTAGTTTGCATCTCACAAGAAGCTAGCAATCACAGCGGTGCTGAATTATCCACCAGGTTTGCTAAGCTGAACTAACTGGGCTCGAAAAGTCTATGGGTCCAATTCATATATTGCAGCCAAAGAAGAAAGTAAGTAAGTGATCAGCATTTGTAGGTGCCATTACTCACTTATCTCTGGTGCAAACTAAGCTTAAAATGCCACCACTGCCTCGCGTCGCGTTCACGATTTGAACGTGTTTGACTGTAGAGCTAACAGGGTGTTTACACGATACAGCAAACGTCCAGAATTAGTACGTGTATTTTGAATACATTTGCTGCAAGTTTGCTGTACGTTTGCTAGATCGTGTAAACACCCCACAAGTCAATACTTAAATCGTTTGATGCAAAAAAAACAAACGCAACTGTAAGAGAACACACTTTGTAAGTGCACTGCGAGGAAAAATGTTCCCCTTTTCTTGACAAAAGCTTTGGCCAACTCTTGTCCTTCCAGCTCGCATCACATCAGATAATGATGGCACCCCTAACGTCTATAGCCGTGTTCTCTGGGACGCAAGCTCTTTTCATTAGTGCGTGGTTTATTGAGCGAATAATCGGCGCCCTGCAGAAATAATTCCATCCTCCGCCTGCCTTCTGTGCGGCGAAAAGCGTCACATGCACATCACCAACCGTACGTAGGCCTATATTAATGTCTATTTTTAGATTCAACCGTGTTTGACGTGACGTCTTCAAAAATCCAAACAAATATCTTTTAAAATTGCTGATCAGTCGATCAGTATATCAGTCACGCAGTTAAACATTTTATCCGTCCAGTATTCATCTTTCGCAAGCAAACTAGGTGCCTAAAGGTGTTCACGGAATGACACGATATCCTGCAGTGCAGATTTTGCAGAAGCGTACTGTTCCGGGTTGGTGGTATATAGTTATATACGAAAACAGAAAAAAAACGAAAAAAGTAACACTGTTGTTTACAATCGTTTTAACCAGAGTGCCAATTTTAAGTTCAAAACGTCAAAGATCAAAGTCACGAAACGTCGAAACCTTCAGAAAAAACGCACATCTCGCATAATCGTGATTCCTGCAATTTCCTGAAGTTTCAGAGTCCGAGTGAATAATCCAAATCTCGCTGATACGTCCTAACGCCACAATTTCCAGCGATATGACAGATTAACAATTAATTACTGTATAATATTTTATATGATACGCCCGTACACTATATGTTGACAAGCAAAAAATTTTACAGACCGTGCACACTTCCTGCTCGAAACACTTGAATGGGAAAATAAATAAATAAATAATGTGCTAGTATCGTTTCTTGAACATATAGTGTAGAAAGAATTAACTAAGTACAATTTAGTAAATAAATCTGTAAATTTTCAGATTAAAATGCTAAACGGTTGCTGAGAAAATGGCAAAAAAACTTTAGGGGGCTACTTTTTTGCCGCACCCTGTAGTGTAGAAAGAATTAAGTAAGTAAGTAAATATACATTTAGGTCTAAGGAGTTCGGCTATACACCGAACTGCACAGTGAATCTGCAAGTTTTGCCGATAGAATAAGATTGGAATCATATACTCACCGCAAGTCCTTGCAGGAATGACGCCTGCAACGTACAGCATCGCTGTCTAACTAAAACATCCGAACCATGTTGATTAAATCGTGTACAAATCAAAACGCCAAAGTTTAATAATTCATCGACGCCAGCTGCGTTAATGTAAAAGCTAATTTCAATCTGCGAACCTGCGATCAGTAAACCTGTATAGATAACATCTACGCAGTCCCAGATAAGTAAATTTTTGTTGAGAATAGAAATTATAGCTCACGACAATACTACAACATATGCAAAGTTATGTCTGTTTTTAATTCTGCTTTGCCATTTTCAGTGCTTTATAGACCCCCTAAAATTTTGTGATTTATATTTCTACACCAAAAGCACCGAAATGCGTTTGTCGGACCTGCACATAAATTAACAGACCAAGCTGCTGAATTAATGGATGTGGCAAAGGAAGAAATGAAAAGAAGGACAGAAAAAGAAAGGCGAAGAAAAGAGAGGGCAAATAGAAAGTGCGTAAACCTCCGCGTGTCGAAGTCACAAAACAAAAAAAACACAAGTTAAAAATTAAACGACAGATGGTCTTACTCGCAGACTAGTCCCGTGACAGAACGACAAGTCGTTTCGTTACATTGGACGACTTTACAGTAATTATTTGGCGACAGTCGACACTGCGCTGCCGAGTGGCGCGTAAACCCCGACTAACAGTGAGTGATAAGTCACTGAGGCAGGTGTAAGAACGGACAACGACGCCAGCGGCATCCACTCCATTGCCAAGTGGAAACAAATGCCTGCTGAAAAAGTTAAGAAACAGTAACGAAAATAGAAAACAGTGGGAAATATTTTTCGGTGGTCATTTTTGCAAGTAGCCTAGTTAATTTTGGATTAATTGACTGATTGTTAGAAACGCATGGCACAGAATGCGATAGTTCTGCATACAACAGCTCCATTTTTTTTCTGCTCGCTTCGTTCGCAGATTACATCTTGTAGCCATCTACTTTCAGGGCCGTATTTAAGGGGAAGAGGGCAAACGGATTCAACCCCCCAAATTCTTTAAGATAATGTGACAATTCTGCGTACAACAGTTCCAAAAAAATTTTGCTCGCTTCGCTCGCAGATTATTTGTACCTCCACTTTTAATTTTGTTCCGCCGCCAGTATTTGCCTTTATTATTTAAACTGCATGCAATAAATCTAGTCAGTTGATTCTGAGAGAAATAAATAAAATTGTTGCCTGCACAAAATTTGGTCTTGGCTGGGGCTCTCCCTGAGACCTCGATGGAGGAACTCAAGGCGATCCCTCACCCATTAGCTGGATTTAGGGCGTCCTACTTCTAAGGTAAAAAAAGGGAAAAGGGGGGAGGTGGGTGAAAAGAAACAAGGGCGGGAAAATAAAGAAGAAAGGTAGTGGAAAAAGGAAAGAAAAGAAAAGAGAAGGTCGATCCCCGGAGCAAAAATTTTCGCTACGGCCTTGCCTACTTTAAAAGTTGTGGTGCCACGCCACCCTTGTTTGCCTATATCGCATAGACTGCACTAAATTTAGTCAGTGTATTATATGGAAAATAATTAAATTTGTTGGTATAGATGTCATATTTTAAAAGCTAAAATCCACCAAATTTGATTTCGGCTGCGGCACCGCCCCAGACCCCGATGGGGAGCTTACAGCACTCTCCCAGGCCTCCTAGTGGGATTTAAGGGGTCGTACTTCTAAGGGAAGGAAGAGTCAACGAACTGTACGTGAAACAGTGACGTGGCAACCAGTTAGGTTTAAAAAAAGAAAGAAAGGTAAAGGGCGCCCGAGTTGGGGGGAGGTTGTCTCCTGGTGCTAAGGGGGGATGGACGCCACTGAATATGAACGAGGCCGCTTCTCGCAAATCGTAAAAGATACAAAACTACAAAGTACAAGATAGCCGACGTTTAAGTTAGAACTGCAAATGGCGGTGAAGACTTTGGGCTTCGTTCTCAATTTGTCAGTACGCCTGCTCTAGTGCTCCGACACGTAAATGATCTTATTCTAGAAGAACTTCAATCCCAAGTTCTCGTACCTTAACGGCGAAGTTATGGCCTAGTGGAGTTTTAATCCTGCCCTATTTTTTTTACATCGGAGGAGATAATGCCCCTTAAATTTTAGCTTGCCAGAAAAAAAATTTTGTCCGAAAATTTTCTCCCATAAGCACAAAATTTGGGACCAAAAATTTCTTTGAGGGAAATTTAAAAACAAAATTGCAAATGCGAGCACCAGAAGCAAACACGTCGTGCATTTTTCGAACAACTTCGTAGCGTAATTTCAACGCAACTCGTGAAGACAGCACGAAAAAGCAATAAGCACTGTCCGCCACAGTAGGCCCTAGAAAGGTTAAAGGTCGCATATAGCTCTTAATGAGCGAACCCATCTCAGAGGTACGGAGCGTCAGTTGTCATATGGGATCACACAGTGTTACCTGCCACCCAACAGAGGTGAACGCGCCCTGCCTTAACCCCAGCCAGATAGGCCGGTACTCGATTTACCTACCCCGGAGGGATGGAAAGCTGAGTTGACCTAGGTGGTTGGTTACATCCCGAGATGGTTTACCTGCCTACAGGCAGTCACCCATCGCAGTATTAAACGGGCCCGGCGTACAGTAACTTCGCTGATCGGATCAGACGCGTTACCACTACACCACGCCTACTATAGAGTCGTACCGATCGTCCGGCGGCTTTGTGCATGTCAACGGCACTGGGTGCGACCTCGTCCGGACACGGCACACCATAGAACTCGCCCTCCTCCTGACTGAGCAGCTTGTACCAGCCGTCAACAGTGTCCTTGATGAGCTCCGACACGCCAAACGACAGCGCGCCCATGAAGTCATTGCGTGACGTCCTGTCCCAGTCCCAGACCTCGACCGACAGCCTCTTGGCGTAGTCGTCCGGCGTCAACGAACTGTACATGAAACAGTGACGTGGCACCCAGTCAGGTGGATCAAGCGGTTCAATTGACCTGCGGATCCTTGCTACGCCACATGACTGTGTGATAGAACTCCGATCGTTATCTCCTCCGCCAAAGCAAACCGACACACCAGCTTACTTCTGAGCCAGTCAATGATTTTTGTTAGTTGCAGCATTATTCCAGAAATAGTGATCGGATTCTGTTGAAATTTCGTACACAAAGTAGTTAGATTTTGGCAAGGATGCGGTTTTTGTGGATTCCGGATCATTACCCATAGAGAATTTTTACCAGTCTAGCAGATGTCAGTTGTGTTAACTTTTGTATTCGCTAGGTGGCAGCATTATTCACCGCGAGGGTTTGAGACCCCTATCGCAGCATGCAGCTGCTGAAGCTGCTGCCATTGTGGCTAACAAAGTGACAGTGTCTTAACTATACATAGATGTGAAGTTTCGTTTTATATATCTTACATTAACTTATTATTGGGCGTATTATTTCTTTCACTTCTTTGCGCGCGTATTTTATTGAACGTTTCTTGACTGCATCTGGCGTAATAAAACATTGCATGTATATAAACCTACCATGTTTATGTCCTGTACATGACAGGCAAACTAATCTCGAATCTCGGGAAAATTCAGTCTTCGCGAGGCGCCGGTTTATCATTAATAAATCACCTAGCGGATCTGCTTGTTGGTCTAAAAACTATTTGGACGTATTCATCTCTTAAAATAATGTCGACTCCACGGGCTCCGGACGAAAGTAGCGTAGAAATGAGGCATGGGATTAAGCCTGAAGCTCAATGTAAAGGTCAAGGTCAGCTTACAGTGCAAAATTCTAAGCCTATAATCGAGGCTCTAACCATTATTACAATATTTCACTAGGGACGGGAGTGAAGTCAATAAGAAAAGATTAATCTGTAGATCACGCGAAGATTGCTTCTCTCATGGCTACAGTTGAGAGAACGAAACATGATTTGCGGAGGACTGTGGAGACGACGTGCTTGTAGGCGTCTTGCGTGAACGACAAACGACTCTGATGATGAATAATTAACGAAGCTGCCTGCGCCCGAACAGCTGCAACTGTCTGTTGTCACAGGCGCGTAGTAGCGCAGCCCTGTGTTAATGGCGACCGGCCAAGTCAATGGAGAATGGCAAAATTCGACCCCGCGCAGATCCGAAACCCCTCAACCGATCGACACAAAATTTAAAACAGGTGATTACGTCTGCGAGGCAACCCCCTGTGCAAAATTTCGTGCAAATCCGTCCATTGGGGGCTTCTCGGCAAATGGGTGAAATATAACGAAAATTTTTCTAGTATATATGTAGCCTATATACTTTTTGTTGACCGACCTACAGGTCAGACCGCCCGGCGGATTTTCACGCGCGATGGCTCGAACAACGCGGCCTCACGCAAGGGTCAAACTTTTTCGGGAACCGAAATTTGAAGTTAATATGTAACCCCTAAAAAATTCCCCCAAAGTCGAAAATTGCGCCCAAAAAGGGCTTGGAAATTTTCGGCCAAAAACGCTCCTGTATAAAAATTTCACCTATAAACGACCCCTAATCGTCATCGTAGGCCCATAAAAGTTGTATAGTGAATAGATAATATGGCCTAAGGAATTCCAAATATGTGGTCATTTTGGACCCCCGCCTACAGGTCACGTGACACGGAGCATGCGCAGTGAACTTTTGGCCTTTAACATGGGCAAATGCAACTTTGAGACTTTATATCCCCGTAACGGTGCAAGATAGACGCATGGTTACAATGGACCACCAATAGGAAACCACATATGCCGAGTCCAATGGTTATGTGACTGATGACGTCACGTGACCTCAAAAAGTCAAACTCGTGACCCCAAAATCTTTGAAACCCCGTATCTCCGTATCCGTGCAAGATAGGCGCATGGTCATCATTGACCACCAATAGGAAAGTGCTCACGCCAAGTCCGATGGTCACGTTCCGATGACGTCACGTGACTCCTAAAGATCAAAATCGTGACCCCAAAACATTTAGCCTAAGGTTCAGAGTCTTCATGGCCGTGGAAAGCAGATGGTTTATAATGGACCATCAACATAAAAACTTTGTTAGGCCTATTGTACTAAAACAGCAAATATAAATGTACAAAACATCAGCTATACACTGGTTAACGGCAACATGCAATGAGTGACACATCGAAAACAGCAAAAATCATAAAAAGTTGATATTATTCAACAGCACATTGACAGTTAAACGATGTGATGTTGAGTGATATCACCTTTTTATGATTTTTGCTGTTTTCGATGTGTCAGTCATTGCATGTGGCCGCTAACAAAACTAAACTGATGTTTTGTACATTTATTTGTTACACTGACAATAAACAGAATAAGTATTTTCGTTTTACAATAGATTATCTTAGCCGACTAATGTCACTTAATTACTTCTTGAGCAAAATAGGCCTACACGAATGGCTGAACATTGCAGGTCTATCGGTAGACAAGGAACGGCAGTGCTTGTCATTCACTCGTAACAGCCAATTTATTACATGTCGGTAATGCTGAATAAAACAAATGTGGAACTCAATAAATTACAAACAAAGAAAAGAATGAATGAGTATGCAGATGAGTCCAGCTCTGCTTGCCTCCTTGCGCTTTTAGTAGATTTTGCAATTGGCATACTCTGCCATACTGCGATTTTAGTCTTTGATCTTTTAATCTCAAAAATCAAACCAGCTTATGTTTGCATCAAGATGCATTACTAACAACAGTTTGGTAAAAATCTGTTAACGCACGTCATAGATATTGCGGCACATTACAAAAGACGAAATAAAGATCATAAAATGTTACCGGTTTAGCACCGCTTAACGCAGGAGGAGGCACAATAAATATACAGACGTGTCGCTATTGGTTCGCCGGGTACAAGAATATGATTATGACATTTAACCACGTCACCATTATGCCATTTTATTCCGAACGATAGTCGTTTCTGACAGCTTTTTCGTCAAACTTCGCACCATTTGAAACTAGATAGCAGTCGTAGCCCGCAGGTACCTTCGCCAAGGCAATGCTATTCGCCAAGTGGCGTCACCATCTTCAGTTTTGCAGCGGTTCCGCTCATGCCCCCTTTAACGCAATGGCAGGCCTAATGAAAATTTCAAAGTGATCCAGAATCCAGGATTCCTGCCGGATCACCTCCAAAAGTTAATCACTTGTAGCTTATGCCATGCCCGACTTACCCTCAAAATTTCAGAAAGATCCGTCCATAACTTTTTGAGTTATCTTGTACACACACACAGACAGACAAACAAAAACTGGCAAAAACATAACCTCCTTGGCGGAGGTAAAAATACATTTTTACAGGTCAATTCTCCAGACACACCCTGTAGGCTAATTCGCCGTGTCTGAGCGGGTCAAAGAGGAGAGACTTGAAATTGTCGAAGTTAAACGAAACGACGGCGCTGGGAATGAGAAAGTGAACAATAACTCACAATGAGAACGATTCGTTCCAGACTGGGTTCAGATTAGCTTTGACGGTTTTCGTTTTCTGCTTCGACTTGACTGCATCCGATGGCACCAGCTTCAACTTGACATACGGATCAGCCAATCCGTTCGGATCCATCGGATTCAGATTTCGAGCTTCTCTCACTGCAATCATGTTTGCATTTTCGTTAGAAAAGCCGCGATTGCGTTGCTACTGCCGCAAAACTTCTAGAAAGTAATCCAAAACGGATGGGTAAACGGGTAAACATACGTAAAACAAAGGACATGCAAAAACGTTTAGTGTTTCAGTTTACACGTTTGAAACACTGCTGCTAACTTACTGACGCGTGGTGACACTTAAATCCAATGCGAAATACTTGAACAACATATCGGCAAATATATGTTCTGACGTCGTGGCATGTAAAATGATAATCTTTATTTCACCAAGCAAACATTGGTAAAGAAAAAATTAAACAAAAAAACAAAAAAACAACAATATAGAGTTAGACTCAAAAAATTGTCATGTTGAGCAACTAATTATAGAATATAGAGACAGTAATATCGAACAGGAAAGAAACCTGAAAAATCTCAAATCGCGTTAGTTCTGGCTGTGAATTTGTTTACTCGTATCGGAATGAGGACACTAGGTAATTTGAACGAAAAATAACTTTGACAAGAAAGGTAAAATATTTGCAAAGCATTCTCTGCAGATATTAGCTAACAGGCTTACGTTGTACCGGTAACCGCGGCCTTCGATGGAAGATTTTTTATAGAAGAATATCAGACCTTCGACGTGTAGGGACGCCGGGTCGTCGTGTGTAATCTTGAGTGAGATGCGACCACGTCTCTCTGTGTGGTCGAGACCGCACAACTTTGGCACGTTTTTCTCGCATCGTTTGTGAACGTTCATATCACACGCTGCACGTACAAACACACGTAGCGACTGCACAAATTACAACTGCAAACAAAAATTTATACTCTAGATTGTAACAAATCTAATGCATACTCCGCGCACACTAAACGCCGACACTTCTACTACTACTTCTACAGTATTAATACTGCTACAACTGCAACTAAAAATCCAAAACACATGTCTTGTAAAAACCGAGTTTGTCGCCCATTTTGTCGCAAATTTCGTTGCCATGGCAACTGCGTCGGTTGGGGAAAAATTTGGTTGGCAGCGTTCGACGGCCGAACTCCGAAAATATCCCGACAGATGCAAAAATTTTGCATATATCTTTTACAGAAGACGAATTTGTTTGTCTCAAAGTTTGTCTCAAAGTTCGTTGCCATGACAACCGGGGGTCAGTAAAGCGTAAATATACCAGCTTTAAGTATAAATGCATTTAAAGCTAAAATTACTTATAACTTCATTAAATTGTCTGTTTTGTTTGACGTTGTTAAAACTCCGGGAGGATATGAGTTCAGCCTCAGCCCGAAAATCTTTGGCCTTATTCAGTTTCATTACTTATTATGCCAAAGGCAGCAAAAATTGAAACATGAACATACTACAAAAACCTAACCTAAAAACTAACCTAAAAACTCTAACCTTACGTAAATGATTAATCTAAAAAAAACTATTAAAAAGCAACAAAGCACAGATCGAAAAATCATAACATACAAAAGTAAAACAATAATTGACACCGTGAGCTATAAGCGACACATCTCTGATTGAATTCCGCTTTCCTATACTACAACTATAACTATAACTGCATTGCTCGTTTGGCAACTTAAAATACTAAAAAATATAACTTTGCAGAAACTGCCAGATTACAGAGTTGCAGCACCGAATAACAGTGGCAATCAAAAAATGTCGCCTAATTTGCTAAAAGCCATGTTTCACGCCTTTTACCGTCGTACCTACGGCACGGATCGTTAGCGGTTTTCCGGTTCATCCGTCATTTGTCACGGGCGCCGAGCGTCTGAAATGAAGATTGAGATACTACATTATAGACGAACTAATTAACGAATCACAGCAACTCGCAGAATACTGCCGAGAGACAGCGTATAATAAGAAATAATCCAGTGCCTCGATACTGGCATATCATCTGCATAGGCCTAAATAAACACTAAAAACTAGAAAAATATCAGTCCAGTGCCGACATAATGTGCGGCCGCCGCTCAGAGCTACGCAAATTTAACCCTAGTTTTAATCATTGACTTCTCTAAATAAAAATTTACACAACTTTTATCCCACCCTGGGAAACGTTCTTGAACGTAAAATGTAGTTATTCTACGCTTTTTTTTATTTCGGAGTTTCGGACATACAAAAAGACAGACAAGACACGTATTATGGCCTATTACAATAGCCGCACAAAAAGACACGATTTGCTCGTGATTCTTTTTCGATGAAATTGATCACAAAGTGCAACAGTCTAAGAAACAATAAGTGATTTGTGCTCTTTTGGTGCTTTTAAAGTTTCATTCGTTCTTAGCATGTATTTTATACCGAACAGTAGGCCTACTTTAAGTGAATCTTGTGAACATAAGTAAATAATTTCTAAATCTTAACCGACAGCATTACAGAATGCCGCCGCGGATTGTCGATATCACGATATTTGGAGTCGCTTCTGTGCAAACAATGGAACACCGAGTGTCACTAGCATGAAAAGAACGAACCATATTGCTTACTGCAGCGTGCACGAGATGCCATGAATGCAGTATCGAAAAGAATGAATGCAGAACGAGCGCGGACGTGAAAGGCGACAAACGGAAATTTGGCAATATTGGCGGACATCGCCTGTAAAAATAAGAACGAAGGTCAAGAGACCGTGTAAAAGCTATCAGTTTAGACTGATCGGTATTTTCAATGATTAAATCCAACCGCCGTACGTCGACGGTCGATCAGACATCGATATCTACGTTCCGTAGTCATGGAATTCAGATCAAACGTGTCACAGAAATTGAATGATCACATCACGGTCACAGATTAGTTCGTGCGGAAACACCAAGGATGTGGTCTGGAGTTCTGTCGCCTTTTGTCTCAAACGGATTAAGTCGGTAGCTAATTTTTAGGCCTATATATACTGTCCGCGGTAGCGACGGCAGTATTGTTGTCAACATCGTCGCCAAGTTTTATGTTTGTTTCTCTGTTAACACGATAACACATGAACTGCCGCACTCAGCGTGATGATATGTTGCATAACCATCTAGCCTATTTCGACAACCGCAAAACTGTATTACATTGAAGGTCATAGGTTAAAAGTCAAGGTCACACAACCGGATTTTCGGACACTTTACCATTGCGATATAAGAGCAACCTGCCACTTGCTACTGCTCGCTAGCTATTGGCCAACGCTGACGTCATTGCTATAAATATCGCAGCACGCGACAGCGGCTACCGCGGACAGCTTCAGCACTGCTGGTTTGAGCTGGTTTCAGCGCGAGGTTTGAAAGTCCAGTAGTGTTTTACATCGCGCTTTGTAGTTTTAAACTTGGAGCTTACTGGCTAAATCGCTATATGAGTCTACTTCTGTGCATCAGTCTAAACTTATTAAGATGTTGTTCAATTCTCGACGTTCCCGATTTTTTGCAGAGCGTCAGCATAGGCCCCTAGTTACAGCTCGCTACGCAGATGCCCTGTTTTATCCACAGTCGAGACGTCCGTTTGTTTGCCAGTCCGGATGTCACACTGCGGTATTGTGTCAAACGCCGCCAGCTAGAATCTCGAAATCTTCATAATGTGCTATGTAAAGAACTCTAGTTTAGACTTAGTCTCTAGATTTTGTTCTTGTTTAGCCTTATTTACTTAGCACTTAAATCCTCCGGTCCTTGACAGGAAAATGGGCAGCAAGAGATCGGCATATGCTTCTGTTTGTTGTCACAGCCCGGACGCTTTTCCAATCGACTCCTCGGTCCACCAGGTCTTCTTTAAATGTAGACCGCCAAGTCTTCATTGGACGACCTCATCGTCTGCCACTACCACATCGCTGCAAATACAGACTCGACGTGTAGGTCTACTCTAATTGGTTGGCGCCGACTTCACTGACATGTAGAACCTATTAGGTCTATGACGAGCAGCTGATTATGACAGGCGCCGTCAGTGTGACTCTCGTCAGGTGATTGACGGGGTTACGGAACATCAGAAATACTCTGCCAATTAGTAGTCATAGTATCATATCATCATTCATCATGCATCTGCTCGCCTGTCTCATCACCTTTTTCATCATAACGTCATTGTCACGTCATCAGGACACGTTATCATCTTCATCTGCCTCCGTTTCTCACCTTTCCTTGTATCACACTGCCTCTCAACAATACTCACACTTAACCCGTACCTCATTTTCTTTCTGTCTAATCTTCT
>Ga0056128_1007393_pt1 | contig 13873 bp, 8 predicted proteins | sample WorMetLIZISLAND2_FD_71113 | JGI IMG/M metagenome (GOLD analysis project Ga0056128, IMG submission 71113) | Marine gutless worms symbiont microbial communities from Max Planck institute for Marine Microbiology, Germany - Olavius geniculatus... ... | reverse complement strand
ATGAATGGAGAAAGCGTCACCTTGCCTGTGTTCGCATAGTGGGCTACCACTTCAAGCAATTTTACTACAGTCAGTTGAAAAATGTACAATTGGATGAATTGTCAGCCAAAGTGTCAGAAAGGTGAACAAAATGTGTTTTTACGCGTTATGTTAATTACGCAATCATATAGCATTGGATAAAAAAGTGATATTTCGCTGGTTGGGTTTTCCCCAGGTAGTGCAGAAACAAACGTTGGTTGAGGTGGAAAACTGAACGGTCATTTGATGGCAAGTTGTGTCAGGAATAATCGTATCAGAAATTATCAAAATTTGATAATTGGTTTTTAAGTTACAGTCGAAAATGTCGGGGATGTTTTTTGGGACACAGTGTAGTTTATCAAGACGCATGTACGCGCAGGCTTAGACAGCGTAAAGTGACGGCAAGCGACGAAAGAAGGATTCAACGACATCAGGCGTTGGATGCAAGGGATTGCTGCTACTATATGTTGCAGCTGCTGGCATTTGCTGCCGCTGAAATCAAGCGAAGCTATAAGCTTAGTGCTACTCGTCATGACACAGGCTATAGACGCCCACAGGCATCGAAATAGAACACTTGCCCGCAGTGTTTGAATTGCCGGGGGGTTGGGGGTTGAACCCCCCAACTGTTTTCTCAACCTCCCTAACACATTGTCAAATTATGTAATGGGGGTCAGCTATGCACTATATACATAAGATTTACATCATAATTTTGGTCGGTCTCCGACCGTCGAAAAGTTTAACCCTCAGCTAATTTTTTTACAATTCAAACACTGCTTGCCAGCCCCCGCTGAATAACGCAAAAATAGTAAATCTTTAAAAATAACAAGAATTGCTTTAACCAAGCAAGCTACCATAGATGCGTAGTCACCCGCAGAACGACAGTAAAGCGTCTACCCCTCGGTGCTTCATTTTTTACGCTCAATAAACTGAGATCTAGTCTAGACAAGAAACGCTATAATGGGGTGTTTACACGATCCAGCAAACGTCCAGCATTAACACGTGTATTTAATACATTTGCAGCAAATGTATTCAAAATACACGTGTTAATGCTGGACGTTTGCTGGATCGTGTAAACACCCTATAACTGGCACGGTCCATGAAGCCAAGGGCGCCGCAGCTATTACTTTCGATAAAATTAATAATTTTTATAACGAAAAAAACAAAAGCGTTATCATAGTCTCGCTTGCTAAATCTGATTCTATTCGTTAGTCAGAAATCGCCGACGGTAAAGCCAACGTAGCCAGAATGCATGTATCAATACTATGAATAAAAATACAAAAAAAGTAAACAAAACTAACTTTCTTGGCTTGCTTGTACGCTATCGTACCATTTACAGTGTTTTGTATGGTTAAAAATTCGAATAAATTTTTTTTGGCTGGGACGAACCCCGCTAGCAAAAATCCACGATACTCCCCCAACTCCCTATCGGCTACTCGACTGGGAGGAAAAATACAGTCTCCCAGTTTCAGAAGTAGATTGTCTCTCCCGTTGTGTAGCTGCCAATAACTACCCTATCGGTTGCCTTCATAATTCAGGATGCCGTTTACCGCATATATGCAACTGGCATCAACCTAAAATTAATTTTCTACGACAAACAACACTGCTGTAGGCAAAAGCGCTAGCTATTCAGACTGCCCTAAATTATACATCAATTATTTAAATAACAAGCAGATTTCTGTTGAAACAGGTTTCTGTTGTTCTGTTGCATACATGTTATGAGAACTGTGTTTATGGCTCGGACAATGTCACGAAAGATCACACATAGGAGCTAAATTGCACACACCGAACTTAGAGATGATCACATCATCATCATCAGAAGCAGCAGCAGCAGCAGCCGGGCGATAAACGCAGCAACAATAGCGCAAACAACAATACAACGGCGAACGTTAGCCTATCGATCACATGACTCGCCAATATGATGTTGTCAGTTTAACAGCAGCACGATGTGTCGACGTGCGGTCCATTGGGCATTGACATCGTTCTGTCCTCATCATTGTAACATAGCCATCAGTCAGCGCCAACGACAATATCGCGCACCCGATCGACCGATGAACAACTGACCAATAATTCACCTGACCCGTAATCCATGACCCACGACCCTCTATTGACGCCGAATCGAGCTATATCCTACAGCGATCGAGAGAGCAAAGGACGCTTTGCTCGATACACCTACATTGCTCCCACTATACATTTTATATACGCGAGGTAAATGTGTCTACGCATAGAAATGGAAAAAGCGTAAGAGATTTTATTGGGTTTCAAAATGGCCCAGCTGAAAACGATTTTGGTGTATGTACAGACATACGTGCTTTTGTATTTTTTATTTACCAAAACGAAAAAATTATAAGCGTAAGACGAAATGAAAACAAAAATAAATGACCGAGTGTTGTAAGATAAAACGTAACTCACAACTGCCTAAAAACAAAAAAAAACATCAAAATGTAACTGCCAAAGTGGCAGAATCAAAATAAAAAAATTACTGCTTATAAAGTGGCAAAAAAACTTTAAGAAATTAAATCTTTGAACGAAATAATTGAAACACTGTACACTGAAATAATATTCGGAGGTAATCTGTATCTCTACAGTGCTCTAATATCGAAACACTGCCACAGCCACAGCCAAACGCTGGTTCGTCGTCGTTGATTACTTGATTACCTTATTACTTTGATCGTCAGTTTGCTCATAAGCTTCAAATACGCTCGTAAGTTGCACATGCTGCGGTGTAGCTTTAAATAGCAGTCATTAACTGTGTGCACGAGCAAACTGCATGCACTGATTGCCTCAAGCACGTTGTCGTTAGCTGTGTGACCACCCACGGCTTACCGAACATGCACACGAACTCGACGACGTAATCAACTGAGTGCTGCATGAGCGTCAGAGCGTCAGTCCATTTGGGAAGAAGGACCGACCTGTCTTAAGTAGACGGTCAGCAAAGAGTTCGTTCCTCAAAGCGGAAAAATGACGACTTAAGAGTTACTGAGATCTGTCATATTTTCTGCGTCAAACAGTCGTTTTAAAGGCCAAGAATGCAATAAAGTGAGTGAGTGAGTGAGTAGGGTTTGATGTCCCGCCCGACACAGTATAGGTCATTTCGAGGACGGCCTTTTCAGGCAATGCACACTTATGAACATATAATGAAACACCAAATTTAATTTTTACGGAACAAAAAATAAGGTACACACAGAACACAAAAATATTAATTTTAACCTAAAATTGTAAGAAATGACCATTGACTGTGCACATTTAACGTAGTAATTGTAGTTCTAATAATTTTTCTTGTTATACCCCAGACAATCATTAATTTCAGAATGATGGCTATTGGACGACAAAGGGGGGAAATGCATTAAAACCATAGACGCGGCTCAGTGCATGGCGAGCTTAAGATGCAGGACCGAACGCTTTGTCCTCTCTGTCGGCGATTTTTCTTCCCAATGTTGAACATAAAAAATTCATCAAAATGCTGTACAGCTTGTTGTACGACTTGTTGTCAGACAAATCAGCAACAAATCGAAACAGTGGACTTTGGGCCATAACGGTTTTCGACAATCGATCTCGTGAAGCAGAAGCAGAAGCAGACGACAGCGACATTGCGACATTGTTGGCGGGCGGCGCTTGGAACCTGCTGCAGTGCATGTGGAATGACTGCATGAGCAAATATAATACAAGAAAGCGGGTGATGTGCTATTAAATCAGACCACGGCGACGGCACTCTGTACATACATCGGCACACCTGCTGCTGCTGCTGCTGCTGCTGACGCCAGTATATAACTGCATCATCAGCTCGTCATCACCGCGACACATGCAGTGCACAGCGTCGCCAAAACCACTGCTCGGCGCGGAACAGCGACGTCGACCCACGATATATCCGACACTGAAAAACGAAAACCGGTGACGAGGTGGCGTCTGGAAAGGGGCTTGTTATTGTTTTAGCTCGAACGATCTTACTGCATTCTTAGCCTTAAAAACGACGTTTCTGGCGCGAAAATCGAAGCAGCTCTGGATAATTCAAAGCCATAATTCTTTCATTGTGGAGAGACAAAGTCGTTGGTGTCTCCCATGCAGTGCGCTTCTTACAGAACAATTTAGCCGCGGAAGAAAAAAAATAACGACAAGCCTGTTCCATTAACCTGTATTCCAGGAACAGTGTTTTAACATTATTAGGAAAACGGTTTTTAGAAGTTAAGACGAAAAGTTGTTTCACAATGTCTGCAGTGTTGAAAACATCGAAAGGATAGTGGTTGAACTCTCTTTCGCAATTGTATTTCCAACGCCAACACATTGTCAACCTGTCAGATTACGCAATCGGAGTCAGTTACATACTGCACAGATTCGATTCACGTCACGATTTCGAATGGACTGCAACAACCATAAATATAACTTCCCCTCCAATCCCGAGCTATTTTTCCGCAGATCGAACCCCGGCTGGTTGCATTATTGCCGCTGGACCATGCGCGTAATATTGTTGTCAGCATGGTCGACATCAGCAAACCGATCGTTCCATCCCATCGCGAGCAGCCGCTCTCCAGCCGTCACCGACGACAATAAGCAATGATCAACGTGATCGCCGTCTAATGCATCACCACTTAGTGTTGAGTCGACGAAGGTAACACAGAACTACCTTTCCCCCAAACCTAACCTTTTCAGGACAAAACCCCCTAAGCATGAAACGCTCCATAGATAACAGCGCCGCTATTTATGTGAACCTTCCTTGCCCTATAGATTGTGGTTTACGGGGACTGTGTGTCTTGGGGGTTTGTCTTACCTAGGCGGTAGAGAGGGGTTCTGTCATATGGAGTATGTCCGAACACCAATATGGACGTGAATGCGAGGATGGCGGAATACCAGAACGAGGCAGCGAGCGGACCGAACTCAGGGAGCCTCAGGTGGTCCGTGGGTAGTCACGGCTATTAGTGCGCTCACAGCAAGCAACGACCATGATTGGTGCCAACCTGCAGCTCGTGCCAGACATCAGTAAATCTCTGTTGACGACGATGATCAGTTTGAAGCCGAGAAATTGCAATCGATGTACAAAAATAATTGTCGGCGACGTCGGTGACGAGTGGCTAATACGTATCACTTTTCCCACTTTTTACTGTTTATATTTACACAAATCTCGATATTTGGCCATGCTGATGTATTTTACGCCGAAAATTTTAAATAGCCTATTCAACAACATCGTCCCTTAAACTCTCGCTAAGGTTTAAAAAAATCCCAAACCCGGAATTCCGATCGCGCAGGGAGCATTTCACACTCTCCTCACCTCCCCTTGTGTATAGTGCAAATGAATTAAATTGATGGTATAAACTAGAGCTTACCTGGTGAAGAGCAGTGAGACCGTCATCATTGCACGCATCCGGGCTTGTGCCGCCCTGCAGCAACTTGCGCACTGAAACGCACACATTAGTGACCAAATCATATAATAGGCTAGAAATAATACGCTGCAAAAGTTTATATTGCACTCTGCAGGGAAAAATTAACATAAACGCAATGCGCAATGCACATTTAATACCTCGTAACAGATAATCACAGAAACAAACACACATAGAAAGATAGGCTAAATCAACTGATCTTAAGGCTTCGAAATAGTTGGCGACATCATAACGAAGCGATCTCGCCGTCACGCATTTGGTGTGGCACAAATTGGTTTACGAGTTTCGCGGTTTTTACTGATGACCTGCGTGGTTGTCGCTAATAGGCCTAGTTCATTATAGCATAACGCTGTGAACACTGTTCTGTAGCTGCAGGAAGCGGCTCATCAGTACAAAACGTAACGAAGTTTTATCAGCTTCGGTAACAGTACCGGCGGCTGCAAGCTCACGAGCCGACGTGCGGCAAACAAATGTGTTAATTTTCTGCAGACCGCGGGCAGTAAAACGACGACGACGACGACGGCAACAGGCGGACAGCGACAAATTGCTCTGTTCAGCGGTGAGGTCGACGCTCGTTATAGCGTGGAACGAAGGAATGTCAATCACCTCCTTACACTGACGTCCGTAGTCCAGCGGAAACGTTCCCGCGTAGATCGCCTCCTAGCGTCGGAAGCAGTTCTCGACTGGCGTTCAATGCGTCACTTAATGCACAAGGTCGCAACCCGACGTCGTGTGGATGCCGACGGTCAGCACGGCAACATTGCATAACTTGACACGGCTGCAATTAACTACGCACTAGTGTGTCGTGTCCAGCCTTCGACGAAACTGCATGTTGCTTTACCTTTCATCTTTCACTCTTAACCGTTGCTACAGTACTGAATTCAACTTTTATATAAGGCAATTAATATACTAAACTTTAAACTTAAAAGTATACTATTACTATTCCCCAGTTAACCGCGTTTTTGCATGTCAAGATGCAGTGATGTTTACGTATGCAATTGTCACAATCCAGTACCACAGAATACTACTACACAATACAATCTCTTTCTCTCTAGTCCGGTGACTGTGGACCAACACACGCGACCGCCAGTTTACGCCAGGATTCACGATCTCGTGGCACCTCCATCAGTTCGTCAGTCTTCATTTCGGTCAACCTCTCGACGTAGTTCACGTAGTTTAGTCGAGGACGACCACGTTTTGATGTGCTATGAATTGGCCGGTATAGCCCAAAAGTACCGGCATGCGGAGACCGTGTGTTTCGTGCGTGTGACCCAAGAAACGCAGTTGCCGATCTTTTACTGCAATGGCATTGTAATCATGCGTAATGCTACGAAAGGTAGATACAACAACACCAATCACCAACAAACGGGAAAAACTGCCGTAGACGACATAGGGCGCTAAATTTGCAACATTACATAACGTGACACGACTGCAACGTGAAACTACACCGTGTCTCAATAAAAAACGTGCCACTTTTATTTTTTGAATAACTCCGTGAAATATTGGCCGATTTTCTTAAATTTTGGCATGCAGCATCACGAAGAAACTTGACCCAGATGACTTTAGTTTAGCCCACCTCATCTTAATACCGTTGACACACTATACTTTTGTGAAATTTAGAAGTCGTAGTTTGGCCTTTTACAACAATGAATTCATACTAGGTAGCGCATGCATCGGCCCAGAATTGATTAACTGAATAGCGACAAACACAAGTAACAGTTATTATCTCTGAAAAAGTCATACGTGTTACATCGATCGCATCATTTTTATTACTGCATGTGCTCAAAATGTCTTCCTCCAGCACGACGCAAGTGCAAGCGGTGGACGTTGACGCCACTCGCCAACAGCACGTTCAATGGCGCGCGACCCAAAGCGGCTCACTGGCTGTTCATGCGTCATTTCAGTTCGTCGACGTACGATCTTAAAATGAATATGATTAATGTTGAATATGTAACATATTTTAATGATTTTGCGGTCTCAGTGATTTTTTGAGCCGACGCATGCGTTTTCCAGTACAAATTCATTGTTGTAAATGGCCAAACTACGACTTCTGCATTTCTCAAGGTAGTGTGTCAACAGAATTAAGATAAGGTGGACTGAATTAAACCAATTTACGTGAAGTTTCTTTCTGATGCTGCACGCCGCAAATTATCAAAATCAACCGATTTTTCACAGTGTTATTCAAAAAATAAAAGTGGCAAACAGCAATAACCGAAAAATACAATATCTGGAAATCGTAGTGCTGAAAAAAAACGGTTTAGCGATATCCCCAAGTACGTATGTATATGATTAAATAAAAGTTTACGTGGAACGTGGTAAAACTAGCTGAATCTCATAATGTTTAGATGAGAATTTTTTCTGCTGGTCCGACGTCAAGGTCAAGTCAAAGTCAAGATTCGATGTGTAATCGAATTGTGGCGTAGGCTAATGCAGCAGCAGCAGCAGCAGCAGCGGTTGATACCATTAGCGCTGCTGATGCGATCATGCACGACGTCACGGTGTGTATTTCCGCGTCATCCCGTAGTGAATTCATCGACACCTGCGGCCTCATCGATTCATTCATATAATCCTACACGTATTCATTATTGCCTAGTGTATACATACAACAATAGTGCACTTGTTTGAGCCGCCCGCGGACGACATAACATGATCTTAAAGTCACCGTTGGCCAGACCAATGCAAAATGTAGTAAACATATATTGTAATTGCCTAATGCCGACTACACACTGTATATTTTGCCGGACTGAATTGCAAGTATGCACTAGCTAAAACAAGTCAAAAAAGCAAGTAAGAAAAAAACATAATTTGCATCATATACAGTGTTATATATTGGGTACGTTATACTGATGGCGTTTTTTTGTCTCCAAAGCTGGAAAATTGATTTGAACATAAATTTTAGTACTTATAAAAGCCTTTGAAACCTCTAAGGTTCAAATTTTAGGTTTAAAGTTTTTTTAATGCAATGTGCAATTTAAATTACAGATTATGCTCATTTTCCTATTTTGGTTGTGATTTTTTAGCTTTGCTATAATTATAAAAAAACGATGTAGCAGAAAGAGTGGTATAAAATGTTCTTTCTGCGTTTTATTTTTTGTGCACTAAAACTTTAAAACTTATAAAAACAAAAAAAACGTTTTTCTTAAAAAAACTAGATTTTTTTTCCAACAAGCTTGGAATTCGCTGGTCGAAAACTGTGCAGTATTGGTTCATCGTGGACTAGTATGCTGCATAGGGTATGGGCCTTATGTACGCCGATGCACGGTCAGCATAAGCCTAACTTGACGTATAGTCTTAGCTGTTTATAACTCATAAACAAGAGTGCTAATAATTTGTCATAAGACACGCGTGACTACTAAAGACTACCTTAGGAAATATTTACCGACTGGGACTGGCATCAAAGCTACACATAACTGCTCTCCAATTGTAACACTTTGGCCCCAGGACTGGGCAACATTCGTGACATCCTGATCCAACGACCACTGGGTGCCAGGCGCTACGGTCGGAAGTTCTAAGTTTTTCTTTGCCTCGGCTATCTCAGGGGTTGCTAACTATCCGACCTAGTATATGTGGGTCCGCTGAGGGTGTGCTGCGGATCACCAAAACGTGTGACTTCAATTTTAAAAGAAGAGACAAGACAAAAATATTATGTTGAAATAAAAGAAATACTGAATTTATTCTGTTAAGGCTTGACAATATGATACGAGGAGACAGCAAGTTCGAATACTTAACTAATAACAATCAACCATTCAACATTCAAAAACATTCAACTTGGGCGCCAGGATCTTTAAACATCAGATCCAAGTACAACATGTTATGCGAACACACAATGTCCATCACTATTCATACTTTATCATACTTTCATATCCTACAAACTTGTTCTAGTATAATCGTTCAATGTGTGATAACTAAATGTGAAATGAGAAATGAGAAATGAGAAATGAGAAAATGAGAAATGAGAAAGGAACGTTAAAATTACGACTAAATGCACAAAATAAAACAAAAATAGGAGAAACTGAACTACAGGGGGTCTTTTGATATAAAAGAAAGAAAACTAACTAGCACGATTATACGAGAAATCCAACAATGCACAGACACTGCATGTCCTACCAGCAATCACATGTCAAACACAACATTCTGACCTTCAAAAGTGTCCTGTGACACGTTACGGCGTTTCTCAGCCATTACACTGTTCTTTCGACAATAGCCAACCGGCCGACAACTAGACTTATCTCAATACAGCAATTAAACATACAATTATACGAACAAACTGACACACTGACAGACTGCAAACTGAGTCACGACAAGCTGAGTCGCGAGAGAGAGAGCGTTTCCGGTCACAGTCCGCTTTTATACCGTTCAACGATTCGACTAGGGATGGACCAATTCCATGAAATAAAATAAAAATTAAATGAAAACGGCTTAAAATTGTCAGTTCGTTACAACTCCCCCCTCCTAAAACATCAACGCCCTCGTTGATATCACCAGTAAACTAGCCAACACGTTGCAACTTACACTGTATATACACACATCAGTTCTTTACAATCTTTCTTACAATCGTTTTTGTCGATGTAACAATTTGTACTGCGTTATGATTTTACAATAAGACATAAAAATTGCAGATTTTGTCAGGGATGTGCACGAGACCTTCTAAGCCGAGACCGAGACGAGACCGAGACGAGACCGAGACGAGACGTTGTAGCTTCCGGGATGCTGGCCGAGACCTTGCAGCTCCCGAGACTCTCGAGAATCTCGAGAGCTTCAACGTCTCGCTGCCACGTTTTCCGTGACGTACGGTGAAACACATTGACAACGAAAAAAATTATACGTAATAATTAACTCGCACCATGGTAAGCGCTTTCTATTTGTGATATTGTGGGCTTTTGCACATTATTTTGACATAAATAATTAACGGCTTGCACCATAAAAAATCGCGACTGCAGTGCTGGAGACAGGAGCCAGTATGTTTGTCGCAATTTGCAAGCAACTAAAATTAGTAAACTACAGCTGATTATACCTTATACGTCGTCTACATTTGGCTTATAGTATTCATTCTGACATCATACACTTTATCGCGACTACGTCATTTTTTATGACAAAAAAACTAATATAACATAATTCTGCTTTATGATAAATAAGTAAGTGACAGAGTAAAAACACTGTAAACGAATATGTCTAAGCCACAAATGTCATGCTGGTTAGTATCACTCTAAATGCAGCTGCAGTATGCACGGCGCGTGCCTGCACAAAACGTCCTACACAAAACGTCTCGACGAGACGCAATGGCCCGAGACCGGAGACGAGACCTACTGGGCCGAGACCGAAACATATTGCTCCGAAACCGAGATGAGACCCGAGACGCATCGGTCCGAAATCGAGACATGACCCAGACATTGAGGATTTTGTCCGAGACGAGACCGAGACAAGAAGTTAGTACGTCTCGAGACCGTCTCGAGACCGAGACGTCTCGACCGAGACCACATCCCTGGATTTTGTTAAGTTGTTTTAATCTTTTTTTGACAAAGACTTAATAGCTTTACTGTTATTTTCACAAAAAAAATATTTACAGGCACGTAGGCCTATTCGCATTTTCCGTACTTGCATTTTTCAGTACTTGCATTTTCAGCGCCCTCCCCCCTAACAATGTTGTGAAAAATAACGAGAAAGATTAATAATACAAAGTAGACCTATGTAAATACAACGTGTAACATATTATAATGTTTCCTGACATGATAATCGATCAGCTTGTAGTTTGCCTTTATGTACGGAAATGCGTTAGAACGCAGTTTTCGTTCAACAGATTCTTTGATTTTACCTTAGACTGAATATTTCTGTTTAAACTAAAAACCAATCGTTGGTATTGTAAACAAAAAAAAACGGAAAACGTTATGTTTTAGTGCTTTGGAAAATTAAAGCGCGTGTGATTTTTCGTCGACATTGTACGCTATACAAATATACTTTCTTACGTACTTATTTTCTAACTTGAACGTTCGAAGTTTAAACTTTAAAAGCGCGTAGAAAGCGAGTAACTGAACTAAACTAAACTAAACTGAACTTAAACGGTTTTGTTTTTAACGAATTGATTAATGGGCAAGCAAGGCGGTTATTCACGTAGATCACTGGCGCCGTTATACGGTACCTACTGTAATGCATTGACCATTTCGTCAATAACTAAACCATGTCACTTCAATTCAGTTCAGTTCAGTTACGTCGCTTTGAACGCGTCTTAACTGTCACTTATTTGCATACTTTAATACATATCTAAGCTGTTTGCTATTAACGTTTTGTTGTAGCTAAACGGACTTCATTACACAAGTTATGTTTATCTCATAATCTGTAACTATTTACATCTTCATGGCACAAAATGTCCTTTATGATTTTGCTGTTAGAAAACTCTCGGTCTCTGGTTAGGTATTCACAACTGTCTATCTTCATAACCCGGACCTGACAGCCATACAGACGGAGTGGAGGCTTGATGATATACTATCAACGAACTGTTGTTTCACTGCAGTCACAATGGTTCGCCGTCACCAACTTCCGGCTCATAAATAGTCAACTCTTAGTTCCAACGACGTCGGTTTTTCTATAATTCAGAACACAGTGACATTTAGTTGCAGTCTTCTTACTGCGAAGCTGATCCACGTCAACTGGTTAAACAAGTAATTTGAGCAAAGCTTATGAGACGCGCGACAGCCTAGTAGTTCCTAATCGCAGGTTTTCTTGGTTTACCTTTATCCATTTCGTCGAAATTCATTTTTAAAATCTGCACCGCAGCCACGAATTGCAAAAAAAACACTTGAACCACCTAATTTGTGAGTTTAAAGTTGTTCAACGTCATTGATGTTGACACCACTAAAAAGCTTGTCAATAATGCTTGCTATGATAAGCCGCATGTCTGCAATCGTTTTCACGCTACACCAGCCAATAGTGATAAAATTACCACTTTTTAAAAGGTAACCGTCTTTGACGCACACCTGCGCACGCCTCCTTGAACCTAGGGGGTCGGAACTTAGACTGCTGAAATCTACGTTTAATGCTGAAAATTTCCTATGCAGGTTGTCTTGGTCTCTCTCCAGCCATTTCGTCGCAATTCACTGTTAAAATGTGCGCTGCAGCCAAAAATTGAGAAAAATATTAACAAAGCCCCTCTTTTGGGAGTTAAAGGTCGTTCAAGGTCATCGATGTTGACAAATCTAAAAAAACCCATCACCAGTGCTTGTCATGATATGCAGCAAGTCTGTACCTATCTGCAACCGTTTTTACACTATAAGAGCCAATAGCGGCAAAATAACGTCTTTTAGAGGGGTACCCCTCTTTGACGCCCTCGTTCGAGGGGAATTCCCTCACGGACACGAAATTTTGTCACGATAAACTAGAGTCCTCGACGCAGCCACTATGAAGATGTCGTGATCCCAGGTTGCGTCGTTTTGACACAATACCGCAGTGTGACGGCCGGACAGGCAGACAGACGAACGGACAGACGGACAGACGCCTCGACGATGGCTAAGACGCGCTTAGCACTACGTGATGTCGCGCGTAAAAATCTCCTAAAACAGACGAATAATATTTTTGAAGAGACTGACTCTGCGAAATAAGAACAATAGCGTTTGGCAAACACTGTGCGATGTGCCTATTGATGTTTACAACGTGCTGCCACAGTGCTGTGATATCATCGATGTTGGGACTCCGAGAAGCTCATTGTTCTAACTTACGTGGCCACTACACATTAACATAAAAGACGTACAGACCAACGGGCGACCGGACGGACCACTTTCGTTGGCAATAGCGCGCTTTGTAAGTGCGAATCGAGTGATATTAAAATAGAAAAAAACGAAGTGAGAAGTGGCTATACGATGTCTGAACGACCGGCGATACGCTGTTCAATACCGGGTGTAGGCCTATTAAAACGTTGAGTTTGGAGTGCAAGCAAAACCCGTGCATCGTGTGCAATAAATCTCTAGTGCAGTGCTGTCCAACCTTTATGACACCGCGGGCCACGTAGTCAATTTTCCACCAGCTGGCGGGCCGCAATCAGTCTTCGAGACGGTAAAGTGGCGAAATCAATCGAAGTACGCAAAAATTAACCGCACAATACATAATACATGGGAACGTGTTGCACAAAAAATGCTAATTGTGACACAAAAAAATAAAAAAGATTAAAACTGTAAATGAGAGATTTGGCCTTGAACAGAATCTGCGATGTGTTTCATTTGTGGTTGATACTCAGTGACTGCTGCTCTGAGTAGGCCTAAGTCTTCCAAATGTTCGTCAGTTAATGAGTTTCTTCTTTTTGATTTAATGTTAGTCATAGCAGAGAGCCCAGCCTCATAGACGTATGTACTGCCGAACATTGTTAACAGTTTCTTACAACGTCGGTACAGTTCTGGAAAGTTATTGGGATCAACGTACTTCATCCAGTAATCAGTCAATTTATGTGGGACGATGGGGGCCACATGGAATCCCCTCGCGGGCCGCATGCGGCCCGCGGG
>Ga0056128_1007391_pt1 | contig 13874 bp, 17 predicted proteins | sample WorMetLIZISLAND2_FD_71113 | JGI IMG/M metagenome (GOLD analysis project Ga0056128, IMG submission 71113) | Marine gutless worms symbiont microbial communities from Max Planck institute for Marine Microbiology, Germany - Olavius geniculatus... ... | reverse complement strand
CCAGCTGAGGTTTTCCTGTGGCACCAACAGTAGAGGCAACTGCACTGCAGTACTCCAATGAACCAACAACGTCAGTTACGAAATCATTAAATGTTATAACGCCAACGTTTGAAGTTGAACTAACTGTTGATTAGCAACATCATAGTCAGAAGTTACAGCAGATGTTCAAAGTGATGTCCCTTTTCTCGAACACAGGCCCGGAGACGTCTTCTCCATTCATCAATTGCGTCATCAACAACGGTCTGCCGTAGGCCAGACCAGACCTCCACCAAGCGCTGCTTCAGTTTATCCACATCTTTCACCGGCTTCTGGTACACACACTGCTGTACACGGCCCTAAATGCAGTAGTCAACAGGGTTGAGGTTGGGGCTGTTGGCCGGTTAGAGGTCAGGCGGGATGAACGCTGGTGTCTCACGACGTAGAAACTCAATCGTCGCACGTGCCCGATGCGGGTGCATTATCTTGCTAAGCTGGTACCTCGTTTTATGAAATATCGTAAGCCCGTAGAACACACTACGATACTGAGTACCTTTTGACGATTTTCTCAGCTAATCATTATTTATATTAGGCACAGTTTGTTGGAGTTATTTCAAAATGTAATAGGGGTCTGGTTTTTTTTGAGACACAGTGTAGTTGTTAGAATTGCCCTCAGTTTTATTGTTCATGCAGTCATAGAAATAATCAAAGTGCAGCACGGTAGTGCTGACACTGTTGTAAGGGCGATGAACGTTAAGTCGTTAAGTATAGGAAATGGCGTTTAGGGGGGTCCTGTAACTTCGAACCCCCTTAACCGATTTCCATAAAACTTGGCATCAGTGATCACATCGCCCAGCCGACCCCACATGCAAAATTTGGTTACAATCGGTTCAAAGGGGGCGTCACTGCGCATGTCCGAAATTTGCCATTAGGTGTCTATTTTTTTTTCCTTGCGCACGGCTACAGACCAGCCCGTTAAACCGACCGACGCCGCTGATGGCTCAAACGAAGCGTCCTGACGCCGGACACATTCCTTATATGTTTTCGATTAAATTTTTCAACATTTACCCCTTTTAGGCCCCAATTTTTAAACAATTTTGAACTTTTGCATTACAGCCTATGGGGACTTAAAGCGGCATAACTCGGTCCCCATAAAAGATAATTGCGCAGTGTGTTTACCTACCCCCCTATTTTTTGGGTTGGGCAATCTAATGGTGTTACTTAAATTTACCTTCTAACAACGCTGGTTGCCATAGCAACCATTCAAAAGTTGAAAATTTTGCATTACAGCCAATGGAGAGTTCAAAGCAGTATAACTTGGTCCCCGTAATAGATAATTGCATGCTGTTTGCACCTACCCTTCTATTTTTGGGCCCTGGCTATCCAATGGTGTCACTTAAATTTCTGTCACTTAAATTTCTCCCCTGCTGACCCCCATTGCCATGACAACGAATTTTGGGACAAAATTGACTATAACTTGGCCCCTATGAAAGATAATTGCGCGCTGTTTGCACCTACCCCCTATTTTCAGGCCCGGTTTTTCCAATGCTGTCATTTAAATTTGTCCCATGACGACCACTGTTGCCATGGCAACTAACCGTTCTTATTCAAAGACAAAATTGGCTGCAGCAGACATTGTTACATCACACATAATTTTTTCCTTGTACCAACTTCTTTTACCCGCCTGGCGGTATTCTGAAAACAGTAAATAAATTTATTGTCAGAAAATCAAATACCAAAAATTTGGACAAAATTTGACGAAAAAACAAAAAATGTCGTCCTAAAACCATTTTTGCTGTTTTCGAGTTTTGACTCATATCACCTTTATATAGCTTTGTAAACTGCTGAAGTTTTTTGCTCTGATAATAAGAAAACTCAGTTACCATGTTATAGTTATTAGCTGAGTTTTTTTATACTTATAAAGTACCATAATAGTGAATTTTTGCATTGTCTTGAAGTGCCAGAGGTAATAATTGCAAAAATTATTAGTATTGTAATGCATATTTTCCAGTATTGTGTGACTACTGAATATTTTTAGTTTATATATAGTGAATGTTCTGAAATAGTACTCGCTTGATGTTTTTATGCTGTGGATTTTGGTTTCTGAATTAGGGAAAATACATTGTAATATTCATGAATGAAGTGTTTCTCGTTAATGTATGACAGAGCATGCATTGAACATGCTGTTTACCTTTCTTTAAATTATTCAGCTTTCAATTACCAGTTATCTGAAGTTTTTAATTGTGTGTCAGTATGTAACTACAGTAGGCCTATAATGTGTGCTTGTATTGGTTAATGTCAGACTAAAGGTTGGTGGACATATGAATTTTGCTATGGCCGTGAAGTGAAGCAGTATCACACAGAAGGTATCACATTATGATTAATTGTATTTTTGTGGGCCCATTTAGAATTTTTTAGGTAATTTAAACTCATCACTGTTTGTTTGCACTGTGTTGATATTTGTCAGTTTTTTTCTGCAAAACAGTGATTATTAACTGTAATATATTGTCATAAGGGAACAGTTTTCCGGATTTCGTTTTGATTAATGTATTAGACCTACTTGCCCAGCTTTGCCGGAGGTTGAAAGGTTTACAGTGCTGACCATCTCTTCAGTTGTTTAGTCTGCTGTAGTTTTCATTGATCATTAGTGACTGTGATGTATGTGTCATGTTGCAGATGGAAAGATTGTTGGAGATGTTATAATTCTGGGTGAATATGATGTTCGTAATGACATCATGAATGACTCGCAAAAGGTATCGTGATTTATTTGCTAGATCATAAAGGTTTAAGCATGCATGTATCTACACTGTGTCTCAAAAAAACATCCCCGACATTTTCAACCATAACTTGAAAACCAATCATCACATTTTGATAATTTTTGGTACAAATATTCCTGACACAACTTGCCATCAAATGACAGTTCAGTTTCCCACCTCACCCAGTGTATGTTTCTGCACTACCTGGGGAAAACACAACCAGCGAAATATCACTTTTTTATCCAATGCGATGTGATTGCTTAATTAACATAACACGTAAAAACACATTTTGGACACTTTGGCTGATATTTCATCCAGCTGTCCATTTTTCAACTGCCTGCAGTAAAATTGCTTGAAGTGTTTGCCCACTATGCGAACACAGGCAAGAAGACACTTTCTCCATACACTGACAGCAGTATCGATAAAGTTCTGTTGTGGCAGCACCAGACGTGCCATGAGTATGCTATGTTGCAGTCCGCTACCCTTACCTACTCTACGCTTCACCTAGTGTAAGTTGTGCCACTGCAAATTACACTTTGGACGTACACAAAGAGGTTGAGACACTCCGGACCCAACAGTTTTGGCAGCCCAGTTGATTGGCAGCTGAAAGTGAAACGTTCTGCAGCCGAACTATCTGTAAACCTTTGTTTGTTGATTCTTAAGAGAGTCTGTGTTTCTGAAGGACGGTGATAAGCAGCAGAAGACTGTAGAACGTTACTATCGTCATCACTATGTCAACGGCACGTTGTGTGATCTCACTGGCAAGATGCGAAAGACTGAAGTGCGGGTTAGCATTTAGGGATTATCGTCTTTGGATTAATTATAGATTTTGTTGATAGAGTTGGAGATAGCTGTGGTTTTTTATTGTTTCTGCATTTGATATTTGGTGTCTGTGTTAATATATCTCAGACATTTGCTGGTCAACAGAACTAGGCATCAGTTTTGCCGAAAAGTGATGAATTTCACTTTCTCCATTTTGTTTAGTTTCTAGTATAAGATTCTGGCAACGTATGTCTTGCAGTGTATTTTTTTCTTACCACAGCTTAATTACATGTTTGTCTTCTTCTCTAAGTCACATTTTTGATGATCAGTTATACTTATTATGGTGAATATTCTGAATTATAGTAAGAAGTTTGTGCAGAAAATTACATACAGTAACATACCGATTATGTGCAATTTGTGAAGGTTGTGTATAAAATGTGCGTTTTTTTTCTGGACCAAGTGCTGGCAGGTGGTAGTTATGCATATCGCTGTGTGCAGTTTGTCTGCCAGGAAGGTCACGGTGACTTTCTGTTCAGCATTGATGAGCGTGAAACATGTGCATACATTGTCACTGTCCACACCAGCAGAATTTGTGCACATCCGTCGTTTGGACCTCCGGCCAGCATCGAGTCCTTGCCGATATCATGCAACCCGCTGCTTAGTGCCGATGACTACGAGGTGTATGTGAAAGGTACGTTCCAAGTCAGTTTTGCTTTTTTTCGATTTACTTTTGCAGTATTTTAATATCCATTGAGGTTTGGCATGAGTGTGATTAGTTTGAGTGACACATGAGAAGTGTATCTAGGGGCTATTCTAATTGAAGTAAATCTGAACTAGAAGGCACTTTTGAGAGTGCATATTTTCACCAAATGAAGTTTTACAAAATACTAATTTAAACGCATTGTTGTTAAAATAATTGACTACATTTTTGTCTTTAGCCTTACACTAAGTAGCATTCGCTGCTTCTGCTGCCAGCATTGGTGCTAGTGATGAAGTGACGTTGTTACTATTATGACTGAGTCACTATGATGTCCCTTCGCACAGATGTGAAGACACACACAGACTCACGCAACAATAGCAAAGTTAACTGAGCACATTATCTCCACCATTTACTATGTTCTACATTTACTATGGCAACAGAGAATCAAAAACAAGGAGATCATAAAAAGAATGGGCATAAGCCCAACATCGTGCAGAGAATCATCCAGAGGAAACTGAACTTCTTTGCCCATATATGCCGGATATCAGATGACAGGCTGATTAAACACGTTGTGTTTGGCATAATAGATGGCAAGAACAAAAGAGGTAGACCAAAAAGAAGATGGACAGACGACTTAGTGGACTGGTGCAACAAGGATATTGGCTCCCTGTACAGATTGGTGATGGACAGGATGAAATGGACGCATTTCATGAAATTTGTCATGGACACCAATTACTATGGGCAACTATTTACTATGAAGGTTTACTACATGAAGGTTGTGTATAAAATGCGAGTTTTTTTCTGCTGCTGGTAGGTGGAATAAAAGCTGAGCCCACGGGAACAAGAGAGAAAGAGAGAGAGATTCACTATGTTTACTTGGTGGAGATAAAAATGGCCATAAACTGGTTCACTGCATGATTAATATTGTGTATTTACAATGCAGAGTTTCCAGCTAGCGTCAACAGGGACAGTGATGACAGAAAATTTTCAAGAGTTGATTCATATGATGCCATTAGGAAGTTTTTCATTGAGTCGATGCTGAAGAGTGTTCAGAAAGCGCTAAATCAACCGGACCAGGATCAGCAGCCTGGTGAGTATTGAGTCGTCTGTGTGGTTATGCTGTCAGATTTGAAGTCTGTGCTTAGTAAGTGGTATGGGGCTATTCAGCTTTAACTACGTATGAAAATGATGATAAAATGATTGCACTGGTTGTATGTAGTAAGCTATGTATTCATGGTGTGGGTGGGGTTTCTGACTGATGACTGTTTATGTGGTAATTTAGTCAACTGTTACGTTGCTAGGCTGTTAGTGGAATTCTTGTTTACTGTTGTAACAAAGTAACTTATTGCACATTTTCTGCATGTGCAGTTTTTGACCAATTGTACCTAAGTACCGGGTAACGATTGAACTATTGGTACGAGTTGTCGTCCATCTGTCTGTTTGTAACAGATGTAAGCTTTAAGGAGTATTTTCCCTTACAAGCTCTAGGTTGTAGGGGAAAAACTTTTTGCACGAATAATTAGCCATGTGTGTGAAACTTAGGCATGCAAAATTTCAGTGATCTAGTGCAAGGGGAACGTTTTCAAATTCAGAGTTGACTGGAGGGGGTATGGAAAATGTGTGTTTTTCTACAGAAAACTGGCCATATTTTGGTATTTTGGAAATGGTGAGAGATATAGTCAAGGTTACTATTAATCACTAATAGGAAATGCCATATGCCCTGTCAGATAAGATGCAAATTATTGATTTTGGATGACCTTGAAGGCCCTTATGCTCTGTTGTGGCTAAATAGTGCGAGATAGGGCCTAGGTTACTATTGATCACTAATGGGAAGTGGCATATTGGCTTTCAAATGAAAGTCGAGCAGCTTATTATTATTTTTACAATCAGTCTCATTATCCATTTGAACACCGGTAATTCTAATAAGAATTTGTAAGTTAGAAATGTTTAATGTATTGTTTGTTTTGATGGAATACAAGCTGTGGCATATTAGTAGGAATTTTGATCTATCACAAAACATATAAAGCATTATCATGTGTAATATATTAGCAACACATTTTGTTAGTGTTTCCAGTAGAAGATGTTGCGTGTTGGTGCAGGTAGCAACAGTGCAGAGGTGACATCTGAGGAAAAATCGACTGCTCTAAAGACCAACGCTGACACAGTGCAGCCACAGTCTACGGCTGATAATACTGGTCCTGCTGCTGCTGATGATGATAATGATGATGATGAGACAAATGAAGCTGCTGCTGCCGCTGCTGAGGTGCATTCTGTTCAACACAAAGCAGCTCGTGTAGAGAGGTTAGGCCTTGAGCTCGCTGTAATACAAATGGTGACTGGCACTAAGGTCATTAACAAAAATTGGTTTTCCCATAGTTAGGAACTGTTACACAAGGTTGAAGACCAAGGGCAACATTTCCTAATTTGGGGAAAACCAATTTTCGCTAATGACCGATGCTGCCAGTTTCTGTTTGGTTTGCTATACCTTGTCGTAAAAAAGGAAAGACATATTTATGTTTTGTCGTTGCATTGAATGAAGTAAACAAACCATAATTTACTGTCATGGTCATCGGGCAATTAAAAAGATTTATCTGTTAGTACAATTGGCCCGAGTTAATTAAACATTCTTTGGCAACCCAAGTGTTTTTGACTGCGATCAGGAGTATGTTTATAATTAGGAATCTATCTATTTCATCAATATTGTTCTATATTTTGACAAGAACAGTTCTACATATAATGCTGAAAATTGTGATTTGGATTTGTCAGTTGAGTGGGTTCAAGCTGTTGTTTAGACATCTGAACACGTGAACTTTGTTTGCGCAGTAGGGCATTAGTGCATTTTATTGAACATAATTCGTTCTACTGACTAGACATTTATTTGGCTTGGAAAAAGTTTTTGTAGCTCAGCTCAGGTGCCAAAAATTGTCAAAGTCGGTGGAAATTTCATGAAGTTCTGACAACAGTAATTTTGCACTATTTTTTTCTAAGACTTGGTGTAGTTTCTGTACTGTGTTGTGGCCCAGTGAACAAGAGATTCCGAGCACTGATCATGATGATGAAACTAGTGAAGCTGCTAGCACGGACAATGATAGTGAGGATAACAGCCTTCGAGTGGATGATGATGACGATGATGATGATGATGATGATGACGAAAATGAAGACTACATGAAGGAGTTTGAAAATGGTGAGACAGGTTACTGCACATAGAGAGAAAACTGATCATGTCTTGTTTCAGTTTATCTTGGGTTGTGATCATGTTCCCCAAAGTATTATAGGAAATTTTAGTTTTTTCTGCCCTGTTGTTAAGTGCTATATGTACATTGCAGTAGTTTTTTTTTGTTATTGATTGATATATTTATTTATTTGTGAATTGAGGGTGCACTTGTCTGTTGCATAATTAAAGCAGATTGACTGATAATTCAGTGACGCATCAATCATATTTTTGTTGGGAACAGTGTAAACTACCCTCCGTCTCTACTCACATGATGTTACTGAAAATGCTTGTCTTTTCACATCTACTTAGTAATTGGGTCTGCGGAAGAGCTGGTTTATTTATCTTGAAACATTTCCTCAGAGGAAAGGAAAGTTGATCGACCTTTGATGATGATATATACACGAACTGAAGCCGAGAGCAGCAGAGGCAGTCATGATGTGTACAGCACGGTGCAGTGGTTCGTAATGTTTGTAAATGTATTACAGTTTTTTTCATTTTTGTTTTTATGCTTGTGTTTTGGCTTGTTCTGAGAATCCTGTAATCCTGTCCTGTGCAGAAATGAAAGACATTGCATCCACAGCGTTGCTGAAAGCACGTCTCGCCAAGTACAAAGACAGTATAGCTAGTGCAATGCAAGCACAGTTTTCCAACATACTGCAAGAGGTCAGTTTTGCTGTATACTTGTCAGCAAAGGCAAACATCGTACAGTTGAAAAATTATTGCATCACTGAATCACATGTTTCTAATGTCAAAATTATATCTGTATGAAATTTTCTTATCAATTAAGATTGCCATGGTTTGTAATAATTGTATATAGTTAGTTGTTTAGGATGCAATTATTGCAGTGTGGTCAAAGTAGAGATGTGGCAAGTTGAACTTTCTAGTATTTTGTTTTTCAGGTTTTGTGGAGTATTGATGTCTGTTGTCTGATACTGTAGGCACAGGCTGATATGGCAAGGCAAGGAGAAGATGTAGCAGCTGTTGATAAAGACGATGCTTACAAGAATTTGGCAAAAACTTTGAATGTCCTATTGGAGCGATTGGAAAAGATGAAGACAGGTAATTACTATAACTGTATTGGACTACTCGCTCACTCATGGACAAGGAGTTAAAATATTTAGCTGGCAAACTTTTGAAATAAGTAATGGACTGGTACTGTGTGAGAATATCTTACTTTCAGTTTACAACACTTTATTACTGCTGTCTTTACATTCTGTGCATTAAAAGTTACTAAGAAATTTTGATATTTTCTGGTAAGTTAACATTTACATTTTATGGTGTAAACATTTGCAGTAAGTGCAACAGTTCATTTGTTTGTCAAAATGTGAAATTACTGGGCATGCTTTAACATTTGAAAATGGTGATTTTGCTGTCGTAGCATAAGTGGTCTGAATACTGAAACAGGTTGATTACGGTAAAACATTTGGGACTTAGTCAACAGTTTTTTTTTGACTTGTGCACGTTTGTTGATGCGTTGATCAGATGAGAAGCCTGAAGCTGAGAGTTTGGTCGTCGGTGACAATGAGAGAGAGGGCGGTGAGAGAGAGACTACAGGTGAACATGAAACTCGAGCCACTGGCGATGCTGATGGTTTGGCACAGCGCAGTTCAGATGAAGCTCATGACAGCAACGTGGACAAACAAGCTTCTGCTGAGTCTCAGACATCAGAAACAAGTGCTGAAGATGACGATGAAGAAGACAGCGATGGTGATGTGCTTAGTTCAACACCAGACGAGACACTTGGCCAGAAACTAGAGAAAGCTGGCGTTAGAACTGGTGGTGAGGAGTCATTAATGACTAGTCACGCAAGCTCTGAGTCCGAAAAATTTTACCTTCTGACGTGTTTCAAAATTTATTTTACAAATGCCCAAAATTTCAAGCGACATTTTACATGCATATTCTGCATTCAGATCTGTCTTCGCTGTTTGATGGGAAAAGAATACATCTACCATACATGTAGACCTCTTAAAATAAGGACTGATGGCGGCCATGCTTGAGTCTGCGAACTTGGGTCTATCGATATTTTTAGTTTTTTACTATAATTTTGTCTAATGTGGTCCGTTTACTACAAGATTTTGTACACATAGTATCACAGACAACGTGAACAAATGCTGCAAACTTAGTGAATGTATGATTTCTACTTTCTCGTGTGTGCATATATTGTGGCTAAATCGTACGTTGAAAGCTCAGTTCAGTTGTGTAGTGAATTAAATTGATTGAAATGTTTTGCTGTTGTGAGCTTGGTTGGTGCCTGAGAGTTTTTTTTTGTTGTTGCAGAGGGTAAACTGAATCTGAAGGTTTATTCTGTCGGAAAAAGTGATTACATGTCAGTACAAGTGTTCTCGGAAGAAGACGGCTCCTCAACCGGTCGAATTTTTATCGCCGTTATTGTGAGTACATTTAGCTTTTTGTAGTTCAACTTCAGCTGAAAAGGCTTTAATAGTGTGTGAGTTTTGGTGTATAAATTTAAGGTTATTAGATTTGTATTTCCGAATGCTTAGTTAATAGTTATGCTATGTTTATAATGGAGACTTAAGCTTTTTGAGTAAGATTTTTGAAAGTTTGTGTCTTATGACTATGCAGTGAATTTTTTTGATATTGTACTGTTTGGGTCAAATGATTGATGACTTTGATTTTTCATTGGTGTTTTGACATATTTGGTTGTGCAACTAGAATTGCATCTAGCCTCTAAAAATCTGCTGAAGCACTCCCTATGGTTTTTCAAGAAGCCGGGTATGAGCTGGAATAATTCCAGAAAACATGCTGGTCATACAATAACAGAAAATGATTGGAGAGTGGAGAGCGGAGGTGGTTACAAGTCTATTCCACTTAGATCTGCAGATCCACTGCATGTGAATTCATCATCTTTAGATTGTTTGAAGCTGATGTTGATTTAACGTAGATTACACTAGCATATGAGGTCTGTGGTCTGGATGGCTTCTAATGCATGTTGTCATGTGATGTGTGATATGCCAGGGCGATGACGAGGAAGCTATGAGAGAACAGGAGCGCAGTCAGAGGTTGGAGGATAATTATCGGTTCAAGTGGAACAAAAAGGAGAAAGAGAATGATCATCTGTGATATGTCTTTTGTTGTTCATTTGAATTCGATGCAACTGTTGAGCTTAAGTCATTGGAGTTCCCAGTATGTCATTTTCATTGCTCTCTGAACATCAGTCAGCTCTATTTATGCACATTTATGTTATCGTATTAATGGCTGGTTGCTGGAAGATGTGTATATTATGAACCAGTAATATGCATATGTACAGAATTCTATTGTTTGTTAATTTTTGCTACTCATTTGCATCAGTTTTGTTTTGTGAGAGGAGTGTCAAGCTATCTCCGAGCTTGAGGAATTCCTGGAAGCAGTACCTTGGCATTCGCTCAACCCACATTTTTTCTGTGGATGAAAAGCTATGGTCGCTACGTGCACCAAATTTTGGCCATTTGTAGGGGACATCGAGGGCTGGTTAGGGGCAGAATTTTGGGCAAATACGTCGAAGGGATTTTGAGGGGGCGTGTTTTGGCACTTCTGAGCACGTATATAAAAATCGGCTGAAACTGAAATTTTGATTCATATAGTTGAATGCTCAGCGTCAAAAGCGGAACACGATGGTGCAAGTTGCATCTTACTCAGTTGATGGGGTGTGCAGAAATTGACTGCTGAAACTTTTTGCATCATTTTTTGCACGAAATTTTGCGAAAACCGACTTACTTTGCGCACGTTAAGTAAGAAAACGGTCTGAAACACAAAAACGCTCTATATGGCCAATTGTTGAGGGTAAAATGCGAAGCATTTTGGTACAAGTTCGGACTCGCTCAGTGTACGGTGTGTGCAAAAAATGCAGTCAAAATGTTGCAAAATTCTAGCAAAATTTCGTGTTTTTGCCAAACATTACCTACTTTGCGCACTCGAGTTGAGAAAACAGTTTAAACGACAAAAATGCGTGATATGCGGAAATTGGGCGGTAGAATGGGGAAGATTTTGGCGCAAGTCCGTACTTGCGCAGTTAACAGGGTGCACAAAATGCACCCAAATCACGGTTTTGCTCGGAAATGCTCGCTTTTTTTCACCGTGCAATGCAATGTGGTGTTTGTCGTTAAAGCTTTCCTGCTCGACTCCGATCACGCTGAGTGTTGTCGATGTGGCATTGACTATCAGTAATTCTGTTTATTCTTTAATGTGCATGAGTTTATGGTCGTACCTTTGCGTCTACAAGTGCAAGTATTTGTTAAATGCTGTCATTATCTTCATGTGCCAATTTACCATTTGTAATGACTGTATTAAAACTGACAAGGTTCAAGAAGTATACTCAGTTGTAGATATCGTCAAGCCATTACACGTAGACCCACCAATAAGTGAATCAAACTACCCGCTTATTTCAAAAAGCTTAAGTAGCATTCAGACTACGTTCGTAGTGTGAATGCTACTTTAGTCTTGATGCCATACTTGAACTGCAGACTGGTAATGTTGTTGTCTTTCAGTTGAGACGGAAGGTCATTTCACGTGTCTCGTTCCAGTTATTGCTGACTGTGGCTGTTCTGCTATTACTGTTATGGTGTCAAAACTGATATAGTTGCTATGTTGATTTTTGTGAGTGGAAAATGACTGATTCAAGTAGTATTATTTTTTCAAAAGTATTTTTCTCTATTTTCCATTTATCTAGCTTTAGTGTGAGATTGATCAGTCACTTTGTATGTAAAATTATTGCTATTACAGTAAAACTGTGTCATAGCGTAAACATTTTATGTTTGTGAGTTTCTAGTAAGTCTATCTGCAAAGCCATAATCCGACATATTGCTTAATTATGTCACCTGAGAGAAGATACATTGAATGTAGACTGAACTTGGCTATAATTTTCTCGTGCTGCGGTATAAAATTCTTAATAATTCATGCTGTCCATTGACGATTGTCAGACTGAAATATTTTGTCGTCAGCAGATCGTTTGTAAAACTGAAATATTAAGACAAGGGCCGCAGATATAGTAGACCTACGGTACTGGGGACGCAAGGTCGCTAATATGGCCCAATTCACATCTGACGTCGTCGCCGACGAGACTAGCCTCGACAGTTGTCACGTTGGCGTCGTCGGTGTGATAGCACGGACTTTTTACGCCGTAGATACGCTGTACTTCGAAGTTAATTCTTGGCGTTAGGCTTATGCGGCTATTCATAATTGAAACGTTGAAACCAAGCCTGCACGCATTAAACAGCACTAAAACAAAGCGAAGCGCCGCCCAGTCAATTCTAGATCTGTCGTCGGTTATACCCCGTTTAAACGATCGAGCAAATGTATTCAAAATACACGTGCTAATTGCTCGATGTTTGCTAGCATTCATCCAGCTAGCTCGACGAGCTATGGTAATTAGCATGCTAATTAGGAGGGCGGGAGGGTTGTAATTGGAAGGCCTGTATAACGTGTTCAGCTGTGGGCTAAGCCTAGGCCTACATTTGAGTTAGGGGGCAGGGTTCCATCAGGCCTGCTTGATGTTTGCTTGATCGTGTAAATGGGGTATTAGTGTTAACTTATCGGAAATGCAGATTGATGCTACCGGTAGAGCGATTGTGGTGGCAACTAATGTCATTATGTCTTGAAATGTACAAAACATTAGTTTATACACTTGTTAACGGCAACATTTAAGGACTTGCACATCGAAAACAGCAAAAATTACAAAAGGTGATATTGCCCGCATCACACTGAATGTGTGTCAATGTGCTGCTGAATAATATTACCTTTTGTAATTTTTGCTGTTTTCGATGTGCAAGTCCTTAAATGTTGCCGTTAACAAGTGTATAAACTGATGTTTTGTACGTTTATATTTGCTGTTTTAGTACTAAAATACTGTTTTCGTACTGGTGATCAGTTACAAAGATATTGCGCTTAAGATATTTCTTACAGTAACCAAGCCACTTATAACAGTTACTTACTACCTAATAGCATGAGCACACGCGTTATTATTTATTTGCTTCACCCTCAAAACCCCTTGTTAGATGCAAGAATCTCAGAGATATCTCGTACATATGTTGAGTTTTAGCCCATTTTGTCCCAAATTTCGTTCCAATTGCAACGAGGGTCGGTCAGGGAAAATGTAATTGGCAGCATTCGATGGCCCATCCCCAAACCTCCCCTATAGGCCTAAGCGCAAAGATCTCGCAAAAAATCTCTTACGCAAGCCGAATTATAGCCAATTTTGTCCCGAATTTCGTTGCCATGGCAACGGGGGTCAGTAGGGGAAAAATGCGATTGGCGGCATTCGATGGCTCATCCCTGAAAACCCCCCTATAGGCGCAAAAATCTCCTACGCAAGCCGAGTTATGGCCCATTTTGTCCCAAATTTCGTTGCCATGGCAACCAGGGAGGGTCAGGGGTAAAATTAAATGACACCGTTAGATTCGCCATCCCCGAAAACCATACCTAGAACCAAAAATTACGACTCTATCTTATACACAGCCAAAGTTATGACCGT
>Ga0056128_1007390_pt1 | contig 13875 bp, 8 predicted proteins | sample WorMetLIZISLAND2_FD_71113 | JGI IMG/M metagenome (GOLD analysis project Ga0056128, IMG submission 71113) | Marine gutless worms symbiont microbial communities from Max Planck institute for Marine Microbiology, Germany - Olavius geniculatus... ... | reverse complement strand
TCGTTAAACTGTTAAATTTTTAACAGTTTAGTAAAAAAAGTTTTAGTTATAAAAAGCAGACATTTTTGACGTTAATTATGCAGAAACGGTATTTCCGCATCGAAAAGCACAGATATTAGCAAACAAGATTTAAATATTCAACTGTATCATTGATTGTTAAAAGTTTAAGAAAAAATATCAACACGCACGCTTAGACCAAGTAACTGTTTATTTTTGCATTAACTGCATACATAAATTCATTCGTTCGTATTCATTAAGTCTGTGACTTTGAAGCCAAACAATTACGGCGTTTCATAAATTGCATTCGAATCTTATTGATCATAATAATATAATATCATCTGACAGCAAGCTAGTCGGATGTCGTCAGCACAGTATGAAGAAACGCTGGAGTGTTACAGCGAAACTAGTCTACTCACCTCTTCGGCTTTTCTTCGCGCATCTTCGGCAGCTCTCTGCTCCGCCATACGCTTTTCCTCTTCCGCTCTTTCTATCTTGCGCTGTTCCTACAGTTCAACATCGCAGACGCAGTCGCCGCGGTGTCAGAGTGTGATCGAACTGGTATTAACCGCAAAGTTGCTGTTCGACTGGCTGATCGAAGCTCACGTAACGATAACGATAATAATATTAAAGTGCATTTACGTAGACACAATAGAAGCAATACAAACCGAAATACAACTCAGAAAAAAAGTAACTAAACAAACTAGGACTAAGCAGGTCAAATGATGGCATCATTAAAAAAATCAGCTAATGAACGACTTTTTGCCGACAACCTTAAGCAAGTTTTACTGTGTATGGGTGTATGCTCAGAGCAACTCAACCTCCTACTCTCAGCGAGACGAGAAATGAGTAGCATAACTCACACTTTAAGGGGACTAAAATCCAGTGTGGCTCACTAAAGCGGTTTATGTCTACGCCCTGCACCGCGGGTCTCATTGCTCAATGGCGCAGGCAGTGAGCTGCTGCCAGGTACCACTAGTTCATGCCAATCAGCCGCCTCTGTCGAAAATGCAAAGCGCTGCTAATCTCGAGTCCGACTCGTGTAAGCAGCGCCACATTAAGTAGCTTCGTCTGACATTTACTTAGGCCTACTCCTCACAGGAATGGTAATATTTTAGAGAGACGGAAACCAAGTGGAATGCAGATCACGTACAGTAAGAGCATACAGACAGGACTCCTATGTACTAGGTTTACACATCAGCAAAAAAAGCCCGTGGTAATATAGGCGAATACATTCACAGACATATGCAAGAGCATGGGCGAGAATGACTGAACTGACTCACATTGCGCTGTCTCAGTTCACGAATCTCATCTTCAATCTGACCTCGCTCCACGCGGTTGTTCGCCAACAATTCCTTGTCAGCTTCCTCTAGACCTCTGCATGTGCAACACCCTGCACTAGACGTAGCCTAGGCCATATCCATAACATGGTAGCCTGTCGTGATATGGTATGCCGTATTTTTAACGAATATATGCAGTATGTGGTGTGATTGATATGACGTATATGTCATACAAGATATGCCAGCGAATACCTACTGCCCATTCTCAAAACTAGCTGTCAATTAGCACGAGGCCTATAGCCTAAACCGATATAATAATGAGAAAGTGCTAAACTAAAAACTGACTAAACAATAAAAATAAAACAAAATCCAAAGTTTTAGTAAACTCGGTATATCGCCGTTTTCTACACTTAACTGCAGCAAATTTAAGTCTAATTTCTGTTTAACTTCAGTCTTTTTTTGTCATAATTCCATCACTTGAAACCATGAATACGAATTCCAAATCGAAAACTTGCAAGAGCTAATTTTAGGTTTAAAGTTTAATCTAGAAAAATCACTATGTTGCACTATAACAGTTAAAAACCATAAAACAATTTATGTACAAAAATTAATCTTAACATTATCACAGACACTTCGAACACAATGATTTACTTACGCTTCGTCTGCCATGTTGAGTGAGATTTCAAGACTTGGACAGCAACGGCTATAGTAACACACGAACATCGCAATATCGTAAAGCACAGCTAACAAAAAGTTAAAGGGTGTGCAATTCTGCATAGTTCTTTATGGGAAACCAATCGCAGAGCTACGGAAAGTCACCTGCCATATGGTATCATACGGTGTTACCTGCCATCCGACCCGACACAATAAAAACGATTAACAACAGCTGTCTTGTAAATATTAGAAACATAAAAAACAAATCCACCACACGCCAACATTTAACAGCTTAGTCAACATTGCAAGTAATAGGTAAAAAGTAAAATTTAGAGTCAAAAAAATTATTTCACAGATCTGCGACTGACGGGTGCTGTGCTCATTTATGTTTCTTTAAAAGTACTAAAAACTTACTGTAAAAAAATTTAAGGGTAAAATCAAAAATTAAAGCACCCATAATCTAATGTGTGGGAAATTTGCAGTGTCTGTCAAAAATTGCCACTTCCTGTCTCGCTTACTTTTTTAACCGACGACGCCGTTGGCTAAGACGGACGGACCGCGTCGCCCGCCGCTTGAAAGTCGAGATGCGTGCATGAAAGTTATTTTAGCAATACACATAAATCAAGAAAAAGTTCGAGTCAACATTATCATTTCGTCGCATACTGTATGCGTTTATAAATCAAACCTTTGTGCTCACGAATGACCTAAAAGTCAATACAAATTCACGAATCCAGAGACGTTTTTTTACTCCGAAAGATGAAATTTGACGTCAGCGCTAGGCGTGGCACGGTTGATCGGTTTTCATCCGGTTGAAGCAAGCATGTTGTGAGATAGTTACAGCAGCAGGCGAGTCGCTTCAGGCAGTGACGAGCCTGCGTCGCGTGTTGGTACGAAGGAGATTCGCACGCACGACTTAGCGTGTGTGCGCTCAGCGGAGTTGAGTTCTTGGTGAGATTCTGTATGTACGACCACGCGGCGGAGCAAGGCGCGGCATGAAAATAGCTTTGGTGCACGCCGCTACGAGAGAGAAAGAGAGAGAAGAAGATCAGCCGACCAGGTAACTAACTGCACGCGTGGCAGGAAAGCATCCCGCCGGCCCCGAGACAGATGGACAGGCAGATAGCTTCACAGAAGGTCTAAACAGCATCGGCGGCGCGCGCGTGTGCAGCAGCAGCAGCAGCAGCAGCATCTTCTAGATGCTGGAGCGGTAGCAGCGAGCGAGCGGCGATTGTTATGAAAGCCGTCAGCGGTCTAAGCTTACAGGTCGCGGCTATTTGCGCTGCTGCTACGCTGCAACGGGCGCGTAGACACTAGGCCTATACGATTCAACTTCAAACGGTTATTATTTCATGACTTATTTCGTCCTCTTATATCTCGCCATCGTGTCTGCGGAGTTACAACCGCCCATCATCGCACCCCTGTCAAGCGTGACGGTTAAACGTCTCGCCTTTGTCCACGCAGAACACACCGTCGATCACAGACTCACAGTCATGAAATGTAGGCTACACGTTTCAGCACGGATGCACTGTAGTAAATGTACCTTCGTTACACTCGTAAAATAGACTTTACTACACTTTAGACGATGGTGAAACGCATTACAAACTTCTACATCCATATCATCTTTTATCAAACAAATTTACGGAATGCCGTAGAGTGCGGGTAGATAACAGTAATCGAATGAATAATTCCTACATGTGCAGGATGACGCAGAATAACGCGAAACATTTCATTTCCATTCTATCCAGAGCTGTACTTGTCAAATTTCTATACTGGAAGGGGGGGGGGGTCAAAATTTTGACCTCATATACTCAAAGCTGTAATAAAAACGCGGACTGAATTTTTTATAACTAACGACACGAATGTACGTAAATCAACATCTTCGGACATGTACGAGCAAAATTTTACCATCTGCAGCAGGTAGCCATACATATGCATTAAATACAATAATACCAGCAGCCAAGAAACGAACAGGTCTTCCCAGACGTGATGGTAAACGCCCAGATGGAGCGACACTGATACCATCGGCCAGAGGGAAGTGGATGGCGTAGGACGTTACAGTTCCTGACGCTTTTGCTGAGTCGCATCTGAGCTCCGCATCAGTTGAGCAGGGAGCAGCAGCCAAGCAGGTAGCAGACAACAAGACCGCAAAGTATCAGGATCTTAAACCACACACATCTTTTTCCCAGTTGCGATCGAGACAGCAGGCTCACAGGATCATCAAGCCATAGAGCTGGTGCAAGAGATCTGGAGACGCATCACCGATATCACTGAAGACGGCTGCAGGGAAACTGCATTTCTGTTTCAGAGGCTGTCTTTCTCTCTGCAAAAGGGTAACGCGGTCTCATTCTTGAGCACTTTTCAGTCCGGCTAGTTCGCCGCAGCAGTCATTTATTTTGCTTAGTTAAAGCTTAGTTTTTTTATCCTTGGAAATTGAGGATTAAGAGTTTTAGAAACTAGGGAAATAATAATGACAGTCAAATAAATTATCCGTATTCAGCTAAACATAGAAAATTCGGGGTAAGGGCTTATAATTCAGGGTTGAAGTTGATCCCCATTGCATAATTTTATGGACCTTATGACGAGGTAAATCCTTTTTTCAGGGAGTCGAAACAACTCAGCCTCAGGCAAATGCAGCCATGTTTATGCCGAGTATATCACATGCACGTAGAAAGCTGTCAACAGTGCTTATACACGGTGTCTAATAAAAAAATAAATTCCTGCACATTGTACTATAAAAATGTAAAATAAGAACGCATTTCAATAAAGTTTTATACACTAAATTTCCAATAAATTGCTAAAGCGATCACCAAATTTTGTTGAAAATTATTATTTTTAGGGGAGTTATTAATAATTGAATATCGATAACAAAATATCTCTGTTCCTAATATGGCGTTACATTCGCTCGATCGGAAGTGACGTTTGTTGACAGAATTAACGTAAACAGTAACGTAAACACTAACAAAATAATATTTTCTGCAAACAATCGTGTTTTAAATTAACTGGTAAAAAAAGAGAAAAAGTATGGTGCTTAAAAGTTTATCGCAGAATTTTCCAGCAAGCCGTGGACACTGTTAGTATTAAACAAACGGTTGTTTAATACTAGACAGTTCACGTTTTGAGGTGACGTCGCAAAAGTCGCTGTAACTATTGCTTGCGTTAACAGATTAAACTGAAATTTGGTACTTTGATTGCCGATAGACGACGCATTGTTGATGTAGAATTTTGCCCGAATCAAATGTTGTTTGTTAAAATTAAGCAAAATGTACAAGAGTTTACTTATGTAACGTTATGTTGGTAACGTAGATATTTTGTTATCGATATTCAACAATTAATAACTCTGCTAGGATAATATTTTTTCAACAAAATTTGGTGATCCCTTCAGCAATTTATTAAAATTTTAATGTATAAAATTTTTGTTCAGATTCGTTTAGATTTGACACTACTATAGTACAATGTCTAGGGCTTTACTTTTTTGTTGGACACAGTGTACAACTAGTCAATTCACTGCAATAATTAAGGTTAATCGTACCAAAAACTGCTTGTTTTTAATTCACGTTAAGCATCTGTGTTTCACGTTTTAACGCGTTACTCTGTAAATTATACACGTTGTTTCTGGCATAGATTTTCGCATTCATGCACGTTCTACTTTTTAATACGTCACTTTGTACATTTGGTTTATAGCTCCAGAGTATGTTGCACAAAAATTGTTTATCGTTATAAAATGTTATTACATATTTTTGTCTGTACTTAACTTTTAAAAACATTAACTTTAACAAATAAAACAAACTTAGATTCAAATAAATTTTTTTCATGGACATATGCCTGGCTTACAGGGTGCGGCAAAAAGTAGTCTACTAAAGTTTTTCGTTGTTTTCTCCGCAATCATTTGAAATTTTAACTTGACATTTTAAAACTTTATTTAATAAAAACCTCCTACATTCAACTGCCAAGTAAAATGTGATTCTGTTGAAAAACGACAAAGTTATAAACTTTTTAACATGACCGCCTACCGAAATTTTTAGCATTAAAAATGTTTAAGCTACGACAACAATTCAATAGCATCGTTGAAACAGCGCAGTTAACTAATGATTAAATGCCAGACTTCATTGTCACTACGAATGTTCGAAGTGTCCATTGCCAGCTCCAAGCTTCAATATAAGCTTTCAGTCGCTTAATTTGATAAGTCTTTCACAGCCTTGTCGATCGGTCTTTGTGGCAGATGACCTAAAGCCTTCTCTGACTTCGGAGATTGTTTTCGGCTTTGTTTTAAGCTTGCAGTAAACCTCCAACATTGCAACTCACACGTGATAGTCCACTGGGTTTATATTCGGCGAATTTGGAGGTCACTGGTCCTTTGTGATGAAATTTGGACAGTTGGCCCGCAGCCAGTTCTGTGCGCTTCGCGCTGTGTGTGCTAGCGCGCCGTCCTGCTGGAAGATGAGGTGGGCAGCTGGCGATTGCTTTAAGAGAATGATAATTTAGTGATAATTTATAAACAAAATAAATTTATGTTTATCAAAACGTCAGTGTGACAGTAACGTGGTAACCGGTTTTTGGGAATTAAATAGCATTTTTAGCTTGAACATTTTTAACGTTGAAAAATCGGTAAGCGTTTATATTAACAAGTTTATTACTTCGTCGTTTTTCAACAGAATTATATTTAACTTGGCAATCAAATGTAAAAGGTTTTTTACCAAATAAAGCTGAAAAAGTTTAAACTAAAATTTTAAAGGGTTGCTAAGAAAACAGCGAAAAACTTAAGGGGGCTACTTTTTTGCCGCACCCTGCAGTCCGCGAAATATTACAGCTCAGAAACAACTTTCCAGGAAGAGTCAATGACACGGTGGTGCAACCGCACTAGAGAAGATACCAGGTAAAAACCAAATAATGCAGACAATGCAGTTTCTTAAAAGATCAATTTGTAGCATATTTTCAAAGCAATAGAAAAGACTTGACGGCACATCACGTCCAAACATTAGTCTCATTCGCTGACGACTCATGACACTATTAACCGTGTCACCAAAAGTCTTGTTCATATTTTCACCAAATATTGACCAGTAATTAGATTGCGCACAGTACGCGACAGTTTCGACAGTACACGATATATTCATTTACTTAGTATCTAAAAAATAGAACCAAAAAATCTAGCTATGTTTCATTTACACCATAACGCCACTTGGGGTTTTGTGCAAGTGCCTCTTGGTTATTTTTAAAACCAAAATTTGGTTCAGCTGAAGCAGCCTATTAGTAGAAAAAAAGTTTTGCAGCATTCACTTGTTGTTCGCTGTTCAGGTATGTAGTTTACTATATAATACAGGTGTCTTACCGATCGTCAGCAGCAGCAGTAGCAACAGCAAGAGCTCTTTCTACCTACGTCGTGCAGTGAACTGTTGGAACTTGGGCTGAGCGAAGAATGCGGGCGAGTCCAACATGCTCTACGCGGGGCACTAAATTCCAACAATTAGATATTTTCAATGAGTATAATCGTTCATATTTCGCCAACACGTGCTACAAAGTCTGTCGTTTGATTCTTCGTAAATATCATATTTGATATTTAGCTCAATCATGGTATCTCGCAAATTGTCACAATTAGATTGTTTCATTGCAAATTATTATAAAGTGTTTTACAGTGTACACGGTAACTGTTTTGATAAGCAACTAAATTTGTTGAACTGATGTTATTTTAAAATAACAAACACTGTATTGTACTGACCAAAAGTTGTATAGATGAATAGATAGTTGCTAGTTATTGACGGCCAGTAAAATTATTTGGAACTGTAATTTTAAAAAAATTTGATAAAAAAAAGTCAGTCGTGAGCTCATTTTGTATTATAGATGGATGCGTCTCAGTAGAGTCGCGTAGTTTGCTGTATGAGACTGTTTGCTGTAGAATGAAAATGTCGTAGTCTTAGACTGGTTGTGATTTTGTGGATCGTTCCCCGCCCCATGTCTACCCTTAATGGTCTGGCCCACCAGCTGATGTATACACAAGAAGCTTTCAGACACTGTAGGCTGTTGCTTCGCTGACGCTGGCACCAGCCGAGAATAGCTTGCTAGGCACCCGCCCGCCACAGCTCCGGCTCGTCGAGTAAAACACTTGCGCAGCTGGCGACGACGAAACGATGCGGCAAACGTCGCGTTGCAGATGATGCGGATGAGGATAACTTGCTGCTGCTGCTAGAGCTGTGCTCACCTGCCGAGATGAATGGACCATCGGCAACGCCAGCCACTCTCTGTAACCTCTACCTCTACGCACACAACCGTGAACTAGTTGCAACAGAATCGTACATAAATACAGATAACATTTTATTTACATGGCGTCAGCATAACTTGCTAATTTTAAGCAAGGTTGCGCTACAGGTTTAACACTCCGCGACGAGATACTTCGGCCTTCCTTTTTATTACAGACGCTATCCAGCAAATAGCGTACCGTATCTGAAATTACATCAGCTGCCATTCGCCAGGAGTCACTAACGTACGCAGCTTCTGACCGGAGGTAAGATTTCTAGCCTTCGCAGATAGACATGGGTTGTTACCTGATAGTGAGACCTAAAGCATGTTCAACAAACATAATAAAACATTTCAACGACAGTTTAAATAAACATAATTTTGCACAGAATGATAAATGTACATTTTAATCTTAAATTATTCAAGCTAAATGTGTAGTTGTGCCATGGTATAATGCATTGTAGATGTTGATATTCATACGTTGTTTTGATGTAAATTATTATTCTTATTGCTTTACAGAATAATGCGATCATCTGATTTTTACTGCTCGCGCGCTACGTTCTTAACGTAGCGAAGAGGAGTATATAAGATCAGTGTAATATTGAGGACCGACCGACCGACGACCGACCAACGACCGACCTCTGTTCCTGGAAGAGCCTTTCAGGAAGAACTTCAAACGGCCATATCTTCATAACAATGCCAGATACACGCATGGTCACTATGGACCACCCATAGGAAGCCGACCCCCGAAAGTCGAATGGTCACATGACCGATGACGTCACGTGACCCCAAAAGGTCAAGGTCGTGACCCCATTATCTCTGAGGCGTCATAATTATCTCCGTAACGGTGCCAGATAGACGCATGCGTTGAGGTATAACAAGACAAATGGCAATTAGCGTCATCGACCATTATTGGAAATTGTTTCCTCTCAGTTTCTAAAATCGGGCAATGTTTTATGAATTTCGGGGAGACAATTTCCAATAACGACTTCGACGCCAGTCACTATTAGTATAATATCAAACGGGTCTTAATTAGGCGCCGGGTCTCTAATACAAACTGAAAGGAACGAAAAAGCTCTTAAAATACAAAATAAAATGATGCGCGCGAGGAGTACATTAGATTGGTCACAATCTAATAATATTTCTTGTTGTTATGTTGAAACGTGGGAACATGTTTCCCGTAATTTAGTGTCGTTAGCAAACAAAAGCAGCAAAATGAAAACTTTAAAAAAATTAAAAAACAAGTACACGAGATGATTAAACTGCAACTTTTCGCCGAAGATTGTAAAACAGTGTCTATAGACTGAGCACTAGCAGGCCAGGCCGTGCATGTGCGCCTGTTTGTCAGCAGACCGACCACAAATTTAGTTTGCTGGAGTGACGACGGTCTGCGATCAGAGAGCAAAAGAAAGATGGGTCAACGTGAGTATTACGACAAGCAGACATAATGAGACGAGGGCCTGGACAGACTGTGAGATTTGCTTTATTGTATTATTATGCATTAGGTCGTCAGTGAGCGCGATGCAGGCGCCTTGAAGAATTATGCCGACAGCGCACGCACGACGCAATCACCCACGGGACAGAAGACATGATTCGCGTCAGTGGTCATCATTAGCCACAGTCCCAAGTCGATGATCTACATCAGTGAGAAACAGCGGACAAGAAAAACGGCTACTAACTCTGTTTCACGTTGGTGACTCGCCGAACCAACCGGCAGACCCGTCGATGCCGATTCACGATCAATCTTGGTATTACGTTGACTGATAGTCTATCGGTCCATATTATCATCTTCAACGTAATGCCAGTATTGACGCACGATCATCTCGACGTTGTTTCTACTCGGTGGTCGTTGTCCGTCTGATCCATCTGCGGCGTCGTGGTCAGAGTCCGTACGTTGGAACCGCTGCTGGCCGACGTTCAGTCTTGATATTACGTCGACTGATAAGTTACTGGTAGACAGGTCACATTATCATGACGACGTGATACCAAAACTGACGTCCGACTGGCCTGCATCGCTCATCACCTCGCTGTGTTCTGCCCGCGCAGACAAGGTTGACGCGACGTCGTCATTGTCGTCGTCAGCAGCAACTTTACTGCAATCTCCACGCTGTCGTGTCGTTAATGGTTCGCGTCCTAGTGGGTCGGGTCGTGCACGGATGAAGAGAAAGACAGAAATGGTGGAGTGACACGTCAAACGTGCGTCATTGCGGACTGTGTGACGTAGGTGTCACGTGGTGCGAACAGGTGCGGCTTAGAGACACCTGTCTGGTGAACTCAACACGCCGCTCTGCTGCGGAGTCAGTGGATCTATATACTATTAAAATATGCATCCTTCATTTAAATGCACCCAAATCCATCACTACGTATGATTTCACTTCTACACTGCACGACGCTATTACAACACGTTATAAGACAACACGTTGCCTTATCAGTCTGCCGCCTACGTCATCTGTCAACATGTCATCCATCTAAATGTTCGTCTTTTTGTTTTTAGTTCGTTTTTTTCTATTAAATTTTGTCCGCATTTAATTAATGTAGGCCTAGTATAAACAAAGACATTAAGTATTGTCCACCGGTAAAACAGACTAAGTAGACTGTTTCCAAGACTTGCAATTCGTATTAACCCTTAGTGCCTGAATTATTATATCATTTACCGTCAAAGTAGGTGTCCCATTTTTACGCGCTAGAGCTAGGATAGCTATAGCGCGTATTAGCTACGGTAATTCTGTATTTCTTTTGTGTATGTCACGTCCAGGTACCGTTCCAAGACCACGTGAGATAGAGACTTTCGGTTTTATCATATGATAGCTTAGAGCCCCTAGTATTTCGTGACAAAATTTCGTGCTACTGGGTGAAGGGGGACCCCACGAATGAAGGGGAAAAAGAGGGGCACTCCCATTAAAAGGCGTTATTCTGCCGTTATTGACTCGTCTAACGTGAAAATGGTTGCAGATAAACACGGACATTCTGCTTAGCATAACAAGCACTGGCGACGAGCTTCTTAGGAATGTCAACATCAATGACCTTGAATGACCTTTTACCTTAAAAATAGTGGGTTTAGTGAATTTTTACGATTTCGGGCTGCGACACACATTTCAAGAGTGAATTGCGCCGAAATGGCTGGAGATAGACCAAGACAACCTGCATATGGAATTTTCAGCATTAAATGTAGATTTTATCAGTTTAAGTCCAGACCCTCTAGATTTAAGAAGGCCTGCAAACGCGGGTGCCAAAGAGGGGTACCCCTCTAAAAAGTGATTATTTATCCGCTGTTTGCTTGTAGAGCGATTTTTCGCTGCAAAACTGGGTTGCGACGAAATGGATGGAGACAGACCAAAATTACCTGCGAACAGGAACTGCTATAGGCTCTTGCGCGTCTCATGAGCATTAACTCAGATTTTTTGTTGAAAACGCTTGACATGAATGGATTAAATGGCTGGCAGTATTATTTCTGGTTTTCGCTTAACCAAACACATCACTGCCAGTGCCAGCTCAATGTAGGCTACGAAGGTCGTTCGATAAACAAGTTTACAAAATGGCGCCATTCCATTAATTCATAAAAAAGGAAAAACCCGAAATATGAATTTAATTATAAACGCAAGTTGTGAGTTTTATAAATATGACGTCACTGTGAGGTCATTTATAAACATTAGATACGGCGACGTTCGCACTGAAATTGTCCCGTAACAAACAGCGTGCCGTTATTGCTTTTTTGTTGGTAGAAAGACTTGATGCAAATAAGATTAACTTTGAGATGCATCCAGTGTATGGCAACAAGTGTTTTACAAAGCTAAGAGTACAAGTTTGGTGTATGAAAATGCTAGATGGGCAGAAATTTGCATCATATACCGAGGTGTAATCAGTCGTTTGTCAGTGGCTCGGACAGCAACCAGCATCGTTCTTTGCATCGGGCATTCAGATACTTGTTCACAGATACCTAGGACACATGTTTGAACAAACTTGAACGATATGATGTTGAAAAGAAAAACATTAATGTTTAACGTTTAAAAAGGTGACAAAGTTTATTCGTTTTTTTGTTCCCATGCTGTTGTCACTTGTGAATTATGCTTGATTACTGGTGGAAAAAATAATACAGAAACAGACTGTGTTCTATTAACAGATGACGTCACAATAATGACATTAGCATCAAAAAATTTTTGTCGTTCAGAATTAAATTTTCAACAAAACATATTTCGGATTTTTCTTATTTTACAAATTAATGAAATGGTCCATTTTTGTAATCTTATTTATCAAACGACCCTCGTATAAAGTGTAAATAGTGTGCCTAAGAAATTTAGAATCTCTGAGCTGCTAGACGGTCTCGTGATTACTCTTTAGTTCGATTAACACAATGTTTTAAAGCTTATCAATGTAAGTAACAGAGCAAACAAATTTCAAAGCGATATCTTTTCAAATAGTGTTATTATTTTGAACCTATGCGTTGCAATTTTGTCAAGTAAGTAAGTAAATAGAGTGTAAATTTTTATAGCACTCGAAGAATTTCCAATGCGCTTAACAGTTATTAGTACATCAGACATTGCAAACTGATTTTAAGTGACTGTGTTTTTACGAGTCCCTGAAGTTCACGAACTCAATTTCCTTCTGTTGTGACTATAGCGTTAGACACCGAACTATATAGTGATGTATTTCGAGGCAATGCAATGCGAAATTCTTTTGTTGCGTGTTTGATGGAGTGTGCTGTCGAAGCAGTTGACGCATAATCGATCGTACAGAAGATGCATCGCCTTTGACGTCACGCTATTTACTAAATCTTTCTGAATCACTGTGATTAATGGTTGTCTATTAACTCAGGTGATATAACTATAATTATCCGTATTACTTATACATAGGCTTTTAAACTGATGCTATGTGTCGAACTAACTGGAAGTCGAAACAACCTAACATCTAAATTAGGCCTACTACTCGCCAGTCACCATCTGTTAACGTCCGCTGACATCTAAAAGCACGCCTAATTAGACTCGTCTAATAATTCAGCAGCGCATTGACACACAGTCAGTGTGATGCGGGCAATATCACCTTTTGTAATTTTTGCTGTTTTCGATGTGCGAGTTTTTAAATATTGCCGTTAACAAATGTATAAACTGGTGTTTTGTGCATTTATTGGCGTAAACACAGATGTTAGCGAATAAGCTTACAGATTATGTATAAATTGATGCAAAAACTTGGATCATAGCACTAACAGTATTTGTCAATGGCGGTCATTCAGTTCCCGATTCGTAATCAGAACCTTTTTAATACAGCAGTTGCACCTAGAAAAGTTTAGCACGTTTGTCGACATTCAACTTCAATAATAAGCGTGCCAAAAAAAAAGTTTTTTTTTAATTTTCATAGTTCTCCGCTTTTGGATAGTGTCATGCATGACAAATGTTGAGCGGTTTGGCACTATTGGCAGTGACAGTAGCTAGCTGGACTTTTTCCGTGCTTTTCTCTCGCACAATTTACATCGGAATTTCCGGCCACGAAGACATTGCAGTAAATCTAGCGATACGTACCGACGTCAGTTATCATTATAAGCCTGTAAGTGAGAAAGCGCACTTGAGCTAACGAAAACTCAACAAAAAGTTACAACAACGTGTTTTCTGTTGTGTAGCTGTTGTGTAGCCGGTTAGACGCTTCTTTTCTTCATTTTCTTTTTTCCCTTTTTTAGCTTAGCGTTTCTGTGTTTTGTGTATGTGTTCTTGTGTTTTATGGGCCA
>Ga0056128_1007389_pt1 | contig 13875 bp, 11 predicted proteins | sample WorMetLIZISLAND2_FD_71113 | JGI IMG/M metagenome (GOLD analysis project Ga0056128, IMG submission 71113) | Marine gutless worms symbiont microbial communities from Max Planck institute for Marine Microbiology, Germany - Olavius geniculatus... ... | reverse complement strand
GGTGATGTCTCCTGTATTGAAAAAGTCCAGAGGTCATTTACCAAGCGCCTTCCTGGCCTAAATAATTTAACTTATCGTGAACGACTTGTTGTAACTAATCTTGATTCTCTCGAACTAAGATGACTTCGTGTTGATCTCATGATGTGCTATAAAATAGTCTTTAGATTAATTAATGTGGACTTCTTTCCTTTTTCTCGTTTTGCACCCTCTTGCAATACTCATGGCCATGGTTATAAATTGTTTGTCGAGCAGTCTACCCATAATGTACGCTATCATTCTTTTGCTAGGCGTGTTGTTGGACCCTGGAATAGACTCCCGGCCCATGTTGATTTTTCCTCTCTCGTTAGGTTCAAGACTTTTTTTAATCGTACTGATCTGTCTAATTTTCTGTTATATTGTGTTGATTAGGGTAGATGTTAGTGTTCCTTCTGGAGCCTTTCTATCCTTGGCTGGCATTTTGTTGTTTTTATTTGTGTTGCTGGTGTTGTGAATGTCAGTGCTGAAATAAATAAATAAATAAAAATATAATAGTGTGAGAAAATAAGAGATTAGTTGAAAGGAAAGGAAAATTGCAGCAGTGTCCATGAGCAGGGTGGGTGTCTTACTGTCAACAGCTGTTAAGTGCATTTTACAAATCGTTTGTCTACATTATATTTTAAGAAATCTTATACTTGTGAGTATGTGACAACTGTCATTAATACTATTTGTGTTAGGTTTGACGGGGTGACAAAGAACTTCAAGCTGTATTACGACAATCAGCATTATGTCGGTGAGAAGCGTTTTGATACCATGCAGGACCTGGTCGCCGACGGACTAATTACGTTTTACCTCGAGTCAAAAGCAGCCGATTACATCGCATCATTGTCAAGTGAATCAAATTATGCAGAATCTCCGTACGTTGCTTACAACACGCAGAAGAAGTTTCAGATGGCTGCTGCATCTGGTCCATGCAGAGCGGGAAAGCCCGGTGCTAGTGATGTGGCAGCCAATCAGAGACCGGTGTCGGTGCCAATGGAGGACGGGGCGGTTGCTCGCGGGGGTCGGGCAGCTAACATCCCGGTGGAACGGAGTCGATTGTCACAGATTGCCGAGGCCAGACGTTCGCAGGAGTCGGCGGTGAACCGAGCTTCGGCCCAGGCTGGGCGGATGTCACCTCAGGCTGCGGGAACTCCAGCTGCTACTCCCGCTGCTGGTAAACCACATCCTCATCGACAGTCCGCCCCGGCCAACCAGCGTGTTGTTAGTCCATCTTCACGATACCAGCCACCTACTGTATCCAGTCAGAATGCGACGGATACTGCTGTCAGCACAAACCAAGACGTACGGACCAGTTCGGCCACCAACACAGATGGACCGGTAGGCTCTGCTTTTTTATCAGCTCTATTCTCTACACCGTGTCTCAAAAAAAAAACTAAGCAGATTTGTTTTTGTCAGAACTGCGTCAAATTTCCACCGATTTTGATAATTTTTAGCAGAAAGATGGCAAACGATACAAATATATGCGAGGTGCACTCATTTTCCACCTCACCTAATTTGCGTCATCACCTTACCGTGTTAAATGCAAATGTTCCAAATTGCTACATAACGCCGACTGTTATGTGCAATAAACTTTTAAAGACTTAATTAGCACACAATAAACAAAAGGTGCTTTATTTAGCAAAATTATAAGTTCCTATAACACCTGTGTTCAAAATTGTCGCTCCAAAATTGCTGACATCGATAAACTCAAAACGTGTCTCGTCAACGTTTGGGCGCAGTTTGACTAGTCGATCATTGATGCCGCAATCAGCCAGTGGCGCCGCCGTCTGAGCGCTTGTGTCCGTGCACGTGGGGTACACTTCGAGCACAAGTTCTGACAATTTTGAACACATGTGTTATAGGAACTTATAATTTTGCTAAATAAAGCACTTTTTGTTTATTGTGCGCTAAGTCTTTAAAAGTTTATTGCAGATAACAACATTCGGCGTTATATGTAGCAATTTGGAACATTTGCGTTTAACATGGTAAGGTGATGACGCAAATTAGGTGAGGTGGAAAATGAGTGCACCTCGCATATATTTGTATCGTTTGCTATCTTTCTGCCAAAAATTATCAAAATCGGTGGAAATTTGACACAGTTCTGACAAAAACAAATCTGCTTAGTTTTTTTTGGGACACAGTGTATATGTCATCACTGGCAGCTTTGACTGTCGCTGTTAGTGAAGCTATTGTATGCCGAGCCCATTAAGTACTAAGGTTGGTTATGCCTACGGACAAGTAAACTGTGTTGGTATTTAATAGGGTGTTTACATGATCCAGCAAACTTCCAGCAAATGTATTCAAAATACACGTGAATTGCTGGACGTTTGCTGGAAGTTTGATGGATGTTTGCTGGATCATGTAAACACCCCATAACAAGCCATCTGGGTGTTTGCCTGGCCATCCTTTCGTGGATAGGTGCAGTGAGTAATAGCAAAAGCTGGGTTGTCATTTTTAACTAGTGATAATAAGCAATGTAGTGCAGTGGCTTTTCTGGATTTAATGGTAAATAGGTCAACTCGGTAGGTAAATTGCTGGTGTTAAAGTGGGGCATGTTCACCTGAGTCTGATGGCAGGTGTGTGATCTTGTATGTGATATGATATGATATGATTTGATGAATGATTTGCACTAGAAAACTAGAATGAAGCTGCCAGAACTTGTTCCACAGAAATTGAGGCCCCCCCTTTAGTAACATTTTGAAACCTGCACTAATTTCAATAAACATTTTGCCGATACAATGAGACATTTATTTGAGTCACTTAATGCAAAGTTTTATATGAATCTGTCATTTTGTTTATTTAAGAGATTTGAATTTTTTTTGAAGTGATTTTACAGGTCTGAGTTTTCAACATGACTTACTTTTTTTAAATATTGGATGAAGTCATCGGTAAAGTCATTTCTTATTGATAAACAAACAAAATGGTGTCAAGAGAAGATCAGTGTTTAATGAAAAATAATTAGAATTCAACAAAAGTTACTGTGCTAAAAGATTAATATCTGGATTCTGGAGAAAAAAACTGGCTTCTTTCTTTTGCAAAATCCCTGCTACGCTGCGTATGAATTCTCTTGGCATTTGGCAGTGTTATTTAATATTTAATATGTTTGCAAAGACAAGGGAGACTTCTGTGAAGCTACAATGTAGTGTTAGAATAAACCTTTCAACCTTTAGCTTGTTGTTGCTGTAGATGTTGGAGGACTTTACCACACCTCCAAGTTCACCACCACTAGGGGGCGTTGCCGGCGTATTACCTGAGGCATTGAGACACCACAATATCAAAGCCAGCAGTGTAACCTGGTGTACCGACTACCTTGAGGTGATGGGCTGCGAGAAACAGCATAATTTCAAGGTCGGTAGTGTTTGCTGTGAATTCATCTGCACAAATTTGCCTTCTTCTTTTTTTCCATCATTGAGAAAATGATGATGAGGTTGCTTCTTACAAGACGTCTTTATTTGAGTTTGTCATGCGCAATAGTCGTTGTTCGTTGAAAACTTTATTTTGCCATGGGCAACACAAAACATAAAGCTAACTGCTCATTGCTAACTGTAATGTGTTAGTGTACATAATGTAGTGTCACAGTTGTCTGCTAATAGTCATATCTGGCTACTGAGAACAGATTAAATGTTTAAGCTAATACATTAGTTCAGGCTTATACTTTTTGGTTTTTGCCGTTTAATTGCTTGCAGTTTTTTTATATATATAATATAAAGAAATGTAAGACACCCATAAAAGCAAACATAAAGAACACAAAACGCAATACAAGCATTGCTTCCTCATAGTGTGTTACTTGTGTCTATGTCTCCTTTTTCGTTCTTAATTCATTTCTTCGACTGTCTTCCTTGGTTCCTACTTTCAGTTACAGAGCAATGTGTCACCCTTTACTGGTATCCATTCGCTTCCTGTCCTTTGCAGTATGCCTGAATCAGTCTTCACTGCGCTGTTTTATCAACATATTTGTAAAGCAGTATATGTGGCTATTTTGTATCATCATAGGCAGTTGACTAGCTACTACAAGTCAGATGCTTTACCCAGTTTTTATTTCATATTTTTCCAGTGGGTGATTTTCAGCCCTAAATTTTGCATTTTTCTGGAAAACAGTTTATTGCCGCATCTTTACTTGCTGCCAGTTAGAAGTACATTTAGCTTACTGATTCCTGTACATTACTTTTTGTATGCAGCAGTTGATTTCTATTGTGTCACAGTTGTCATTGTGGAAATCATAACTGGTTGTTGTGTCTTGCAGTTGCATACGTTTAAAGGTCCTCATTGGTGTGATTTTTGTGCCAATTTTCTCTGGGGTCTTATTGCCCAGGGCGTCAAATGTCAAGGTATCACTTCTTATCCATTATTGTCTAATATTATGCCTATTGGCAAAATTTTGTTGTTGTTGGACTTTTGTGATTTAATGTTGAATTGGTCTGGTGCAACATAGATTCCTATCAAGCAGAGTAAAAACTGTAAAATAGCAGTTGGCAATTATAATAAATTCTTACAAAAAATTATGTAACTTGATGTCAAGTTGTTTAAATATATTGGGCCAGTAGGTTACAGATATGGGGGCATTCAAAAAATTCGCAAGTTGATATGTTAGACTGAAAAACGGTTCAAAATTCATACACCAACAAAACGCATGTTTCTTCTAAACGCGTATGAGCCTTAAGCGCATATGACGTCATTGTAATGTATGACGTCATAGAGCGTTAAACAGGAACAATTTGCAGTGCCAGTGCAATCAGCATAAATTGGGCTCGCCGTTGCATGACATTTCTTTAGTCTGCCGTCAGATTTTTCAACACGAGGCCCTGGAACATGTGATTTTGTGACAACCCTAACAAGTACATTCGTGAATTTCTCATTTGCGGTTGTAAATATTTAATAGCCAAAATCTGTGCCAGCCATGAAAAAACTATATGTACGAGAAAAATATGAAAAAGTTTACAACTCTATAGGCCCCCATATATTAGACCAACAAACTTTTTAAAATTTATACACCAGTAAAAGTTATATTTTTTCCATACTCGTACGAGCTTAAAGTGGATGTGATGTCATTGAAATTTATGATGCCATTAAGTGTTAAACAGATACGATTTGGAACTCTAACGCAAGCAGCACAAATATATGCATGACAGTTCTCCAGTCTGCAGCCAGATTTACGAACGTGAGACCCCGGGATATGTGATTTTGTGGAAGCCCTGACAAATACGTTCGTGAATTTCTGATTTGCAGTATGAATACACAGTAGCCGAAATCTGCGCTGGCCATTAATAAGCATGCTTCTTTTAATTACGATGTCACGTCAGGATTTGACATTGTTCGTAAAATTTTATTGAAAAGTTAACAGTTAGTGATATCCGTCGTCTTTGTGAAAGATTAAGCAATTTTTGCAATGTACAACCTGATGTGTGGGGCCTGGGAGCGAGCCCCGAAGATCTCCCCTAAATCTGGCAGTGCCTTTCACTGCAACCCAATCCCAAAAGGTTGAAATTACCCGGCAAGCTGTTTGCGACTCTGGCTTTGTACAATAAGACCACCCTACATACAGCAGAGACTTGACTTACAGTAACTATTATCTCTTTCTAAATTTGAAAAATTTTCTCTGTTGTGTCCGCTATCCAAACAGTGAATGGTTTAGGTCTGTGGTAGACACCTGGTTAGAGAGACCGATATAAAATGCCGTATGACGTAATAGTTACAATGATGTCATATCTGCTTTAAGCTTACATGTGTTCCGGAGAAATGTGCGTTTTATTGGTGTATAAATATTGAGAAGTTTTTTAGTCTAACATAACGACTTGCAAAACTTTTTGAACGCCCCTCGTACAGGTCTGAAGGGAAATTTGAGACAGCATTAGTCTCTATCAATTGTTTGCCCATATCTGTTGTAAAGTGAATTTAAATTTGCTATTACCATACCTTGAATTTGTGAATATCGTTAAAAGCAGTAATGTTTGTGTGAAGCAGACAAATAAAGATCTCTGTTATTGCTGTGTTGTCAGACTGTGGTCTGAACGCACACAAAAAGTGTTCAGAGAAAGTGCCCAACGACTGTCTGCCCGACATGAAGTACATAAAACGCATGTTTGGCATTGATCTGACAACTCTGGTCAAGGCGCAGAACACGCTCATTCCGGCCGTTGTCGAGATGTGCATCAAAGAAATTGAGAATCGAGGTAAACACGATATTTTTTCCATATTATGATTTTTATCTCTACCAAAGAAGGTTATGTTATTGTGCTCTGTCCACGTATTTGTCAGTTCGTGCCGGATTTCTTGAAAAATGATTGAAACAAATTTTGATGAAATATTCTGGATGGGAGGGGGTGTTGCCCAAGGAACAAGTGATCAGATTTTGATCCAAATTCTGGAACTGGGTATTATATCGCCTAAATTAAGTTAATTCTATTCACTAGGTGGCAGCACCATTCTTGGCAAAGGTTTGTGACCTTTGGTTGCTTGTTTATCTTTTTTTGTATTTCTTATGCTGTTGTGTTTTTATTCATTGTTTTTTTAGCTTTGGTTTCATGACATGGACTATGCATTTTTGACCAAACATTGTGCTTTGTTGTGTTATAATATTTGCGTGTGTTTTATACAACTGTTTACTTGTCTATGTTGCAATATAATGACAATGGTGAAACACGGCAGGTGTGGCATCAGAAGGCTTGTATCGAGTCGCTGGCTTTCACGATGATGTTGAGGCAATCAAAATGGCTTTCGACAAAGGTAACTGTGAACATCTCATTGCTTTTTGGTAATCATTTTTGAGTTACTTGTTTGGGTAAGAGAAGTCTGATTTATTAAGTCACTCCATTTTCATTTGTTAAATTCAGTATTTTTATGATTCTTGAGTGTTACATAAAGTGGTAATTGGTATAAAATAGCGGTGCTTTTTTATGCCGCCACGAACGTATTTTTTTTTCGAACGTAGTGTTTCCAGAGTGTTCCTGCCTCCTTCATGCGTGTGTCCTGAAGAAACATTGCTAGCAAGATATCAATGATGAGGATGATGAAGGACGAATAAACTTTGGCGTGGCGTTAAGTCCTGAAACTACAAGGACACGTAACAATAAGCCTAAACAGTGAAGTCACATAATAGTAGTCAGCGCAATGAGACGTTCTTAGTCTTAGCTGTAAGACCGCACGAGAAGTTCGGTTTTCAGTCTGCTGCGGAAAACTTGCAATGACGGAGATGACCGGACTGACTCCGGCAAACTGTTTCAGACCGATGCAGCAGTCGCTGGAAATTTGCGGTCGCCAATGGTAGAACGTACAGTGCATGGAGTGACCAGCACTGATGTAGTCGAAGAACGCAGGCGTTGACGTTCGTTGAGGTGCGACACGCTGAAGATCTGAGGCCAAGTAGCCAGGTGCAGAGGCGTGGAGGCAGTGATATGCTAGCATTGCCAGCCAGAACGAAATACATTCTGGCATCTGAAGCCAGTGTAATTTGTGCAGTAACGTCTGAATGTGGTCCTGACCACAAGGTTTGAAGATCAGCTGAGCAGCGGCGTTCTGCACAGACTGAAGCCTGTTCATGAGTTGCTTCAGAAGGCTGGCAAGAGTTACGGAGCCGTAGTCAAGCCTAGAAAACACCAGCGCCACGATGAGCGACTGCATCACGTCGTTTGACACAGATCGATGTATGCTTCATAGTTGTTGAAGGACAGCAAAACACTTCAAACATGTCCGAGTGACTTGGGTACGCATCGTCAGGTAAGCGTCAATGAAAATACCGAGATCGCGCACGCGTCTGACAGGTGACGAGATCGGAGCCAGCAGCCAACGGATCGGAAGGTAGCTGACTTTGTTGACGGGCTGAAGAGCACTACAGTACTTCCGTCTTGGATGCATTCAGCTAAAGTCGATTGGAACACATCCAATCAGCGATGGCAGCGACACAGTCAGCAGCACGTTCCCATAGACTGTCCGTGTCCCCGGGTCAACAGAAGCCGTAGATCTGGGTGTTGTTGGCATATAAGTGCGGATACAGTTCAGAAGATCCCACCAGCTGTACCAGATCCGCTGTATATAGAAGAAAGAGTATCAGCCCCAGGACCGACCACTGTGGGACTCCACACAACACCAGTAGCGGAGTCGACCTGGATCCAGGACAGCGGACGTACTGAGTGCATTTGTTGACGGAATTTGACCAAACTTTCACCACTAACAGACTTTGGGGCACGGATGAAGGTGTCAGATTTTGGGGTCAAAGGGTCAAGGTCAAGGTGTGAATATGTATATGCTCTTTTTGAACTTGTAGTTGTCACATGTTGGATTGTTGGCGGAAGCATAATGGTTGATGGAGTCGTAACCACCATCTTGAGATTAGTTGAGATTAGTTTCTTGAAAGAAAGAATTTCACATTGTAACTTTTAGCTCCCCTGAAGCTACAGCTTAATGATATTTTTAACATGTGTATTTATTTGTTTATTTACTGATCTGTTTATGTATTTGTTAATTTTATTAGATGGTGAACAGGCGGATATATCCGTTGAACGCTATGATGATGTGAACACAATTGCCAGTGTGCTGAAACTTTACTTTCGACTTCTGCCAATACCGCTTATCACGTTTGACATTTACTTCAAGCTGATTGACACAGTTCGTAAGTAACTGAGCTCTGTATGTACAGGGTGGGCTGGCAGTCTTCAGTTCAACTTTGCATTTATCATTCACATTATTTCTGGCTATTTTTTATGTAAATGTGGATTTGTCAGTTTCATTGATAGTTAATTTTTTGCTTTTCTGCTTGTTCTTACCGGTATGGTCTCTTGGATTGGACAAACTAAAGTTATTCATGTCATTTACATGATTCCATTACTAATGTTTCCCGTAGTTTCGTCAAAAGATATATTGTTATTCACTGCTTAACTCTCATATGCATATCTTGATATTTCGTTATTATTGTGTACTATGTCACACGGAAATTAAAACTTCAGTAAGCTTGTTAGTAGAAGTTATTTACTTTAGTGTTGTTGCATTATGTTGCTCCACTTGACTTAATAAACAACTAGTGATACGTGAATGCAGTAATTTTTTCCCATATGTGGCCCTGGGCCTCGGGGCTGTTTTATAGGCTTGATATCTGGCTCCAGTTGGTTTTTACGTGCAACAGCAGCTACAGCTGTAGCGCGTCTTAGCCATCGCAATTCTAGCTGTCCGTCCATTTGTCTGTTCGTCCATCTGTCACACGGGTGGATCAGTCGAAAACAGTGCAAGCTGGGATCATCAAATCTTCACCATTTGCTGCCTGGAAGGCTCTAGTTTCAGTATCCGTAAAGCTTTTCGATAAATTCGAAATGGGTCACCCACATCGAGGGCGCTAAATGAGAGGGGGTGGGGAAATTTGCGATTTTAAGCCAATACAGCTGAGCGAGACCAGTCGTGCCATCTGGCGCCCTTTGGCGACTGTAAAAGAAACATAGTTGCTAGGATGGGTGAGCTTATAGATTTTGTTTGCACCGGGCTTTCAAACATGTACCACTGTTGTACGTTCCCTTTTGTGTTAGCTGTGCTTTTCTTGAGAATTGAATTATAGTAAATTTCTCGTTTTACGCGTGACAGCAGGCTATAGCGTGTCTTAGCCATCGCAATTCTGTCCGTCTGCCCGGAAGACTCTAGTTTCAGGAACCGTAAAGCTTTACCATAAATTCGCAGGGGGTCACCCCGAACGAGAGTGCTAAATGAGAGGGGGTGGGCAAAATTTGCGATTTTTAGCCAGTAAGTCGCTGTATCTCAATCACGGTGTAAAATAGGGCCTAGGTTACTATAAATCACTAATAGGAAGTCGTACACTGGCTCTTGATTACCACCGAGATCAATGATCTTCGATGACCTTGAACGCAAAAATAGGGGTTTTTATGGATTTTTTTGCGATTTTGGGCTGCGACACACATTTCAATAGCAGCAGCATTCACACAAGACGGTAGCGCCATCTGGCATATGTAAATACATCGTACCCGATGTCAGTTGCTGGATCGATGAGCTTAGATTATTTTGTTCGCAGTGGGCCTTCAAACATGCATCGCTGTTGCGCATACTCCTTTGCGTTAGCTGGGCTTTTCTTGTTTGAATTTGTTGTAGCATTGCTGGTAGTAGTAGTGGTAATAGTAATTGTATAAGTACCAGTAGTAGCAGTAGTAATTTGTTATTGTTGTTGTTGTTGACAGGCCGAGATGACATCTCTGCTGATCAGAAGCTTGACATGATTCGCCATCACTTGTCTCAGTTGCCACCGGCCCACTACCACACTTTGAAGTACCTTATGGCTCACCTGCACAGGTATATTAGTATCTCTTCTTGGTCTATATACACAGGTTACTCACCAATCACTGTATATTATATCATTATAATGCTTGTCATTCTCACTTTCTATGGTACCTCAGGGCCCATCTGCACTGTACTTTGCTTTATCATAATGCAGCCATCCTAATAGGCCACATTGCAGGTCTGTCTGTCTATCTCATACTGGCTGTTTAGCGAAAACAAAAAAACGCAGAAAACCGAAGTTACTGTGAATGTTCACAGGTCAGGAGTAACTGATATGCCGATTTTTAGTTCAAATCGTGAAAGGTTAGAGTTGTGCAGCTTTAGGCAGACATATTTTTCTAGTTTTAAACAAGTTGAGTTGTTGTTCTTGTGATTTTGTTTTAGTAGTTGTTGTAGTAGTTGAGCAGGTGTCGTCATTGTGGGTGTTGTCAGGGTTTCGGAGCATCAGCAGCAGAACATGATGAGTGCTGAAAACATGGCAATTGTCTTTGCTCCCACTTTGCTTCGGTCACCGGAGACCGATCCCCTTATCAGTCTGTCAGTGGTGAAGTACGAACGAGAACTCATCGAACTACTTGTACTGCATCACAACATTCTCTTTGACTAATGCTCACTCACTCTGGTGTTCATGGCCAATTCCCGGCTTGCTGCCGTGCCACCGTGTCTGGTCGTTTGCTTGTCGGTCTCTGGATGGGATTACTCAGAATGTTTTGAATGGATTTCGAGCAGGGCATAAAATACTTCACTTAAAACCAACTGAAATAATGACACGAACCACCTCAGCTGTTTGAGGTGATGTAATTTCTGGGATGTATGCTTAGTGTTATCTGCAGAGTTGGCTGTACTATGCTTTAGCTATAATGGAGCCTCCCTCAATCCACAAGTTATGAATGCTGTTTGATGAAACATTTCAGATGGATGAAGAGAAGTTGAAGAAGAACCAACCAGTTAGGGATTATGGTACTTATTAGGTTCAGAATCCAGATTTGGTTTTTCCGAATTCCGATTCTGCTTCTTTGTCTTCAGCTGCTGTACTAAGTCCATTATGTTTGGCAGCGGGCAGCTTCATTCCCAGACCTGTCCCAGCACTGAATTTCTAGTTTTAAAAATGTTGACTTGACTGTTGTGAATTTCTTGCGTTCGTTTCTGTTAAAACCTACCAAAGTAGCAGTTTATCTGGTGTGGCTGTGTCATCCAACATTGTAGGCTGGACAACTTTCAGTAATTACGTAAAAGTCGTATTGCGAGTTGCAGTGTCTGTCGACACACTGCAGAGGTTTTGGTCGCTCGACCTGTTTGTTGTCAGTCATTTGACGTCTTGTTTTCACCAATCAAGTCGGATTTTAGACACACAGCATCACACTGGCTGTTATGTTACACAGCGTACTTTATATGAGCTTTATGTACATTGTACGATCATCATATTCTCTATTTATAGTTTTGGCTTGCTTTGCTAAGTGATGTGTATTCACTAACAGACATGAGAATGGGTGTATTCCTGAATGAAGTGGTATAGTTATTAGTTAATTTATATGAACCAGCCAGTAACTTGTATGTGTGGTAGAAGGTAAGAGCTGGCTGATGATAGCAATACATAAGCAGTAAGTAGAGTTAGATAGAGTTGAAATGAAAGTGTGGGTTTGGGCAAGTCAAAGAACATTGCAAAAGTTCTGAACTGCTGGTATTGAAACCACTTTGCCGGGGTTTGAGCATGTCGAAAGTAAATATGATGCTGTGCTGCTGATTTGTGTATATGTTGTGTCATTGCTGACACAGTATCGTTGTCCTTTCCACCATGCCTTGCAGCGGCTCAAATGCCAACATCGGATGGTTACTTTGTTTAAAAAACAGAGTACATTGCAATGGATACAGCTCAGTAAGTCTATTCTTGTGTACTTGAATAGGTTTACATTTTGCCACTGCCTTTATAGCTTTGGCTCTGTTTATAGTGCTTTCTATGCTATACCACTAGAACCGCGTAGTAAATTAGTGGACGGTTCATTTACTCCCTGTAAGGATATTGTAGGGCTATTCTTAGTTCTGTGTACATAAGTAAATACAACAAGCATATACCACTTATGTGTTCTGATATGATTGTTTCAGTATTTGCTTGGGTGTGTTATTTTTCCTGGATGCGAGTGCGGTTCAGTTTTCATCTGCAGTCTCTGTTGCTAGCGATTGCCAGCCACTAGAGCATCGATGCCAAAGAGTTGACATCGGCGGCGTAATTGTTCACATTGTGTGACTGTTACTGGCTGATGTCAAGATCTAGTTCTGTTGAATGTTAGCCATTTTGTTAGCTTATTATTATCTGCTTATCAGTTAATTATTTTGCTTGTGTGTTAGTCATGTTGTTATATTCTGTGAGATTTTTGCATCATTGTCTAGTAATGGCACAGAGGTCGCTCTTATGGGCCGATTCGATTAGTTCCAAGTCATGTTTGTTGGAGAGTTCCAAGTCCCATTTTGTGGTGTATTGAGCCACGTGCTTTCTTGAGATTGTCACTTTTGTACTTAGCATTGTTGTTGTAATTATTTGTCTAACAGTGCTTTAATGCTGTTGGAATCGGCTTTGGGAGTGGCTAGCAAAATCAGGGCCGCTCTTTTAGTAATCATTTCATTGTGTTAGCTAGTCACCAGTTTGCATTCATTTACTATTGGACAATGCTGATCATGTGGTACATCAGTCAGCACAGGCAGAGACATGAATGTTTAAGAGTTGGGTAGGGTTGACTGGTTAAGAGCCAGAAGCCTGCCCTTAGTTGAAAGTGTGTAGCAGCCTTGTATTTATCCTTGACCTTTAATGCTGACATATGCAAGTGCTCTAAGTAGTGTTATGTTTAGGCAGGTTTTCAGGTGGTGTTGGAACTAGAGCTGTTTAAGCGTAAATTTTTTAATGCATTAACGTGCTGCATTAATTTTTTAACACATTAATTAACACGTTATTAATGCATCCAGGTCCGTCGAGAGGGAGAGTAGGGTGGGTAAGTTATCCCGGGTCCCACGACGTTTGGGGGCTCCGCATGTAGAATATAGAAGGTTAAAAACACATTTTAAATGTATAATCAACAATAACTGCCTATCATAGCTAGCATAAAAATCTATTAGCCTGTCGTCAAAATAATTATTTATTTACAGTAATGATAGAACGGGAACTACAGTTTAGTTACTTAAATTCATTCGATTGTCAAGTAACTGCAGTTTAACGGAACATTGGAACTTTTGCTTCACGGAATTTAGTAAATTAACATAAATTTACATATGTGCATTAATTATTTTAACGGGCGTTAATTAGTCCGCCCGTAAGCGATAGCTTGCGGAAGCAGACTTTAAGTTTTGCTGTGGTTTCTTTTTTTCCCCTCGCGTAATCTCCGAGCTCCGTCGGCTGATCGGCGCAAAATTTTGCACGATGCTCCTAAGTATGTTCGATTTTATAATCCCGGGCCGAAATTTTGGGGGAGCCTCCCCAAAAAAATTTTAGGGGCCAAAAACATGCAAAATTTGGCCCGATTTCGGTCGACTTCAAAGTTTGGCGGCCAATTTCTTTGGAACGGATGAAGATATTCAAAATCGGTGAGTTACTCGTTC
>Ga0056128_1007386_pt1 | contig 13877 bp, 6 predicted proteins | sample WorMetLIZISLAND2_FD_71113 | JGI IMG/M metagenome (GOLD analysis project Ga0056128, IMG submission 71113) | Marine gutless worms symbiont microbial communities from Max Planck institute for Marine Microbiology, Germany - Olavius geniculatus... ... | reverse complement strand
ATTCACAAGGTGGCGCCACGCTACTATCGTTATGCGATCCAGATAGAAAATTTGGTATTTGTATATTAACTTAGCGTGAACACCCCAATTTTCAGCTAAACTACTAAATCGGAACTGCTATAGGCTTTCGCGTGTCTCGTGAGCATTAGCTCAAATTTCTTGTTTTTCGTACATTTGTCAATACTGACATTTTTAAATAACCAAATCACTGTTAAACTTGAAAAATCGCCACCAGTTGTTGTGTGGCGTCGTGAAATATAGTGGGAATACTGGAGCTGACTGTATTCACACGGTAGTGTAGCGACGCCGACGCGCTTGGCGTGAGATGGGGGTCTTTAATGATCACTTTATTGCAAAATTACTGCAAACAGTGTCGGTGAACGAATCTTGAAAATATGATGCTGTTACGACAAAAAAAAACTTATAAGATTTTTTATTGGGTCACTCTGCATTTAGTACATTTTAAAACGACTGTAAGAATTTTTTTTGGTTATGCATAGTTTTGTTGAAAAAGTCGAAACTTCTTTATGCATGACTAACAGAAAACACACACAGACGACAAAGCACGCAAAGCAGTTATTTGTTTCAGGTAAACAAAACATGACAGAATCAAAAGTTAGACATGAAATTTTAGTTGTTTTCCAAAAACAACGAAACGTCACTTTTTTGGTTAATTGTAACTCATTCTGACAGTCTTTCGGAAAATATTTCTAGCTGCTGAAAGATCGACATAACTTTGCTTCTGTACGATACTGGGCTAATATTTGCTGCGAATTCCTAGTGGGGTTTAACTTTAAACTTGACGCACGTTTCCGATGCAACTTGTTTCTGTCGTCCGGCGCGGCTGAGCATGCACGTACATTCTGAATAAACGCATGCCGTTGATTTACACAGCAGCAGAAGCAGCAGCAGCAGCAGTTTCCAGTCAAAGATGATGTGATTGATTAGTGAACTCTGCAACACGACGTCACTCTACCTGATTAGACCATGCAGCTGCATGCGTGACTGCTACACCCAAACAAATTGCACAGTTCTCGAGCTCCTTATAATTCATGCCGGGATGCCGAGAAAATGTCGGTCAAGGCCCGGGCCGGAGTGCATTGAGAATGCTCGTTCATTTGTTGCCGAGTTTTCCCAGAAGTCGTTTAATTCTTTCTTCGTTTATGGCCAACGCCGTTGCCTGTATACGCCGGTGTGCGTGGATTAATGACGGCGCAGAGGCTAAGAGCATCCACGTTGAATATTGATGTATTATAAAGATCCTAGCATAGTTGACCGTGATTATGTTTGCAGAAAAATGTTGCAAAACATTTAGCATCTGAAACTAAACATCTTTTAAGTGTAAAAAATGTTTTAAGAAATTATTTTAAAGAGTTTTATTTTTACATTGTAACCGGGAACTAAATTATGAAATTTGCGTCTTTAACTACTGTCGTTTTTTACTGATAAAAACAGTACAATTTTTGATCTGTCATCGAGTAATGTTTCAGTATAATAGTAGATTTACGTCAGTCGTTGTTTAAACGTGAAAAGTAGGTTTACTGTTGACTCGTCTGTATAGGGATATAATCTACCACTGCTGCGGGAGTGAGGGCACCATAACCAGAGAAAGAATGATATCGATATGGTTGAACAAGAAAATATAATAGTTATGCAGGATATATATGAAGAAAAACGTTAAAGAAAGCAGGAAAAACCGACGGGCGTGCATGGAAGGCCATGGAGAGAAAAGGTTCCTCATATTCTCTAACGCAATCCGACGACGAAGGCAGGTTGTCAATCATTCTTCGTTTTGGTAGATATTCGATTTAGCCGAGTTCATCACCCTGTCGTACTGCTATGACGGCGTTGACTACGAAATGCCGCTTGCATAGAACTGATGTAGGTCTATTATAGGCACGATTCGTCGTGGCGCAGCTAGTGTCGTCGCCGTCGACGTTTTGATGAGTCGACTGTATACGCGGCGACTGTAGGTCTATAGGAGAGAGCGAATGTCAATGACGTTTAGACACGATACGAAGGCCACGTGATGTCTTGACCTATTCATGCAGTTCGACGACTGGAAGACTGCAGAGGTGTACGGACATCGCGGACTGGTTCACTGGCCGACTGGACTTGTATTCAGTCGCCCAATAAAACGTAAAATCGCTAAGTTTTGATCATCAAATGCATCATATGTTGACCTATTTTCAGTGCACTTTCACCGACGTACTCCTCAGCTAAAGCGAATATGCAATTAAGTGTATTTATTGCGTGGACTTGTTGTGGTTTTGTCGTTCGACTTACAACATATTTACAATAGATCGAAGTAAGTGGAGTTCAGGTCTTATAACGACGGTCGGCAATAATAATAATTGTTAACTGGTGAACGCACCACACCTCTGCATGCTGAAAAGGCTCTCAGTGTCGCCGCGCCATGCAGTCCACGTGCTATCGATTTTCAGCTGCAGAGGCAGCAGCAGCAGCAAGAAGGGCATGCAGACAGCGCTGGGAGTGGACTGAAGACCGATGGACACTCGTCGCATGCATACAGTTCATTGCGAATGCTTACCGGATCCATGACCAAAGTAATCGAGGATTATACGACGCCGCTGAGTGTTTTCCATTCTACGATAACTGGAACGGTGAACGGAAATGCAGAATTACGACTGTCTCAGCAACTACTAATCTAATAGATTTGAAGCTGAGGCTTCGGATGGTGGAAGGCTAATGTGCATGCTTAATTTCTGCCTCCGGACGAAGTTCCCACAGTGTCGAAGGAATCTTGCCATGTGAGTAACGCTGTGAAGCACTAATGCTCGGACTCGGCATCACAGAACTTAGGTTTAGGGGGCTTACGCAGATTACGCCGTAGCCTACATGGGGTCTAGTCACATCTAGCAGTGTCCACTCTGTATCATTAAAGTTGACGATCCACCAGTGGCACCATAGTATAGACAGACATTCGTCTGATCGTCGGCGTCTCAGACTCTGTAGTTGCTACTTTTATGTTCGTATATTTTTAGCCATCGGCTATCGTTGTTATTAAACCCGAGTTGAGTTGAGTTGAGAGAAGAGCCGGCGGAGCATAAGCCACCGTGGAGGGCGATTTGATATCTGCTACTGCTAGAGCTTCAAGTAAGTACTCGGTGCATGGGAATCGATCTGGCACACCGGCTGCTGCAGCTGGCGTTGACTGTAAATGCCGGCGGCGTCGCGGCGGCGCTGCAGACTGTCCCATCTGTCTGTATCAGACCTTTGCCGCTCGACAGTAGCACACAAACTGACGGCACGCGCGGGAATTCATTCGCCGGTGTCACATTAGAATGTCTCCCGCGTGGAAAATTCGCCCGGGGAGAGATAATCACGGATTTGATATGTCTCACCTTATTAAAATATCGCCGGCCCCATAAAAGTCTCCCCATTATAGGATCCCCCCCAGAAAAGTCTTCTCCCCGCCGACAATTTACCGGCAAAAATCCGACCAGCCCGGGCGGCCGCCGGGCGGGGCAGATTTTTGTTGGTAAATTGTCGGCCGGGGGAGATTTTTCTGGGAGGCGATCCTATAATGAGACACCGGCAAGACGAGGCGAGTCAGTCGAGCAAAGCGCTGATTTCGCGCTCGGTCGTACGAGACGACGTCAAGCGCGCCATGGCCTCGCTGCTGCTGCAGCGCTGGCGCCGGACGGGAATATTTCAACCGCAAGAGCGAACGGAGTGCATCGAACTATAAAGCAAAGATCACAAGACTTGCGTCTGAACGGTATGGCGGAATATGTTTCTTTCCCAGTCCAATTTTATCGGGAAAGTAGTGAACAGAGCTGAACCGGTGGACGAAAAGCCGCAAGAAAAACGATGAGCGCAAAGAAACAGGCACCCATCGAAACAGTTTTCTGATGCAGTATTACACGTATATTGGCTCCACAAAACAAACCATGGAGGCAATAGTTTAGCAGTGGTGTAGGCTTTATCACAGAATACATGACTGGTTATGTAAGCTGTGGTTGTGTTTCTAATCGTCGCGCCCACTTACCCCCAAAACTTCGATTGGCTCCGTATTAAACTCTTAACACTATTGACCGATAGGAAAAACTGTTTTTCGGAAGACTCTGTATTTTATCTTCACTGTAGCTGTTCGACTACTACGCCACTGGGTCGCCTTCTATACGCCGTTGCGTGCCTACGGCACCTTCAAACGGCTACTGTAGCAATCGCCGTCCATCGATCTGCCGCTGCAACCAGGGGCGTATTTAGAGGGGGGCGCGCGCGGCGCCTCCCCCAAACTCGCCAAACAAGCCTAATGCAGACTGCCTAAAAGACGCACTGTACAGTATAGCGTGATTTTGCACGCAACAGCTCAAAAAAAATTTATGCTCGCTTCGCTCGCTGATTATTTCTACCGCTACTTTTGAATTTGTAGCGCCGCCGTTGTTTGCCTGTATTGTTTAAATTGCACTAAATTTGATCAATTGATTCTTAGGAAAGTAACTTCTTGCCTAACAGATCTTACATTTTAAAGTTATAATGCACAAATATAATTTCGGCTGGGGCTCGCTCACAGCGCTCCCTCAGTTTTTTTAGCTGGAATTTAAAGATCTTACGTTTAAGGAAAAGGAAGGAAGGGAAAGGAGAAAAAAATGGGAAAAGGAAAGAGAGTATGAAAAGAAAAAGGAAACAAGAAAACAGGAAGAGGACGAAAGTGAGAAAAAAGAAGGGTAAAAAGGAAAGGTAAGGGCCGGGGAATACTCTCTAAATTTGCTCCCCAGGAAAAATATCTAGCTTACAACCAGTGCCAAAAAATCCATGCTTTGATACACAACAGCTTCAGCTTCTGGGAGACTTCGTCCCCCAGATCTCCTACCAGGACTTTGTCCCTGGGCCCCACTGGGGGACTTCCGTCCCCCAGACCCCCTTACTTCTCGCCCCCTAACTTGAAATTCTGGGTACGCCCCTAGCAATCGAAGCTGCTCTTTGTTGTTTGCTGTGTGCAATTCGACCCATACGACTGCTGCAAAATTAATAACAGCGTCAACAAAATATGACAAAAACTGTTTACGTAATTTTCGACATTTTATAGTATCCAGTTTTGTTTTACACGTCCTTTCATTGTTGTTGTAACTGTCTGAATGTCATTAAATCGTTTGAACAAGTGTTTAAAGCAAATCAGCCTTTTACTTCCAGCAGGATTGGAAATAAGTAAGTAGCCTACTTAATAAGGAATGCTTATTGTGACTGCTTGAGGCGGTGGTGTGTCTGCTGGCTACACCGCCTGTCCAGTTGTTAGTTAACGCGATGGCTGCACAGCGCGCTGCAGTACGATTCGTTCATGCCATTCAGCTGTCACTTCAAGACTGTGAAGCGCTTCTGGTCGCGACTCGCGAGTTTGGCTCACGTAGCAGCCGAAGCAGCGCTATTACAAGTTTCCAGAGTTTACTTATTCGTCTTTGTCTTCTGAGGACAGTCTATAAATGAAACTTACTGACGATAGGACTGAGTGAGGAAGACCAATGACTAAATTTTTAGAGGTGAGATAGGTGTTGGTGTTAAGTTTGGGGTTGGTGATATACACTGCAGGTTCAGTTGTGAGTTCTTGATTATGTGGCTGTTGCTGTTGTTTGCAGCCGCAGGTCGTACGCGTATAGTGTAAATGCTGACATTGTGTTTTGTCACTGTGTAGTTCTACGGTCACGGCGGCTTCGTCGTTCCTGGAGTCATTCCAACGAGTCGCAGACATGGCAACCAGCACACGCGGCAAGTATACATCTTCGCCCCTTAGTATTAACTCAGTTCAACTTGCCGACTGGCGCTACCTGCGATACCCTAGCTGCTAGGGTTGAAGTCGTTAGTTGGTCGGTTGCCGTGGGAGCGTGTGTCTGGGGCGGTACGACGAGCACTCGAAAGGTCGTACTGCCGCAGAGACACGACCTTAGGCGGTATGGTGATCGTACGCAAGCAGAACGGCTGCCGGATAAATATTGTGAGTCTTATTTAAATGTTTTTACGGTTTTTCGCGCGAAAGCGCTACTGCTTTCAGCGCGTCTTAGCCATCGCAATTCTGTCCGTCCGTCTGTCTGTCTGTCACATGGGTGGATCAGTCAGAAACGGTGCAAGCTAGGATCACCAAATCTTTAACAAGGCTGCCCGAAAGACTCTAGTTTCAGGAACCGTAAAGCTTTTCCATAAATTCGAAGGGCGTCACTTCGAACGAAAGCACTAAATGAGAGGGGGTGGAAAAAAATTTGTGATTTTTAGCCAATAAGTCGCTGTATCTTGTTAACGGTGCGATATAGAGCCTAGGTTACTATTAATCACTAATAAAAAGTCGTACACTGGCTCTCGATTGCCACCGAATTTAATGACCTTGGATGACATTGAACGATAAAACAAGGGTTTTTTATGGATTTTTTGGCGATTTTGGGCTGCGAGACACATTTCAAGAGCGAATTGCGCCGAAACCAATTGAGATACACATGGGCAAACTGCATATGAAATTTTCAGCATTGAACGTATATATTGACGGTCTAAGTCTCGATTTTTTAGGTTCAAGGAAACCTGCGCACGAGGGCATCAAACAACGGTACCCCCGTAAAAGTCGCGACGAAATGGCTGGAGAGAGACTGACAGTTTGCGAACAGGAACTGCTATCGGCTTTCGCGCGTCTCGTGAGCATTAGCTCAGATTTTTTGTTTGGAAAGGCAGTCGTAAGTGTCATTCTGGGCGTTGTGACGTCACAATTTGGTTTGTCGCTGATTTAACTTCACACTGCTTAGTAAATTTAGCCATAGTTATTTCTGCAAACTAGGTGATATATTGTTCTTCCTACCGCAGACGCTGCCGAAAATGTAAGCATTATATATGATATGATATGATGAATAATTTGCATTGGAAATCTGGCGCGTCGTGCAAGCTGCCATCTTAACCCAGCACATGCGTAAACTGAAAGAACTGAAACGGAACTGAAGTGATTATATTGAAGCGGAAAGTATATACTGTTCTGTAAAACATAATAAAGTCCAGAAACATATGGTTATGGGACAGATAGAAGCTTGACATCGACCGAAAAACTAAACAAAAGAAAAATAACGATAACTGAAACTGGAAAAACTGAAACGAAGGTAAGCAAGTCCATTACAAACTACGTGATTAGCATAACCGACAGAACCTGTGCCTGGGATTTCGTCTAATATTATAATTGCACTTGCCGTTTCCCGGCGTGCTCTCGCCACAGTAATAAACTGCAACGTTCGCTCGCAGACGACCGTCGACCCATTTCATTACTAATGCATATAGTGGTAAAGTCGTGTCGGCCGACGCACACAATGTATGCTAATCTCTGTTGTGTGCGTATATGGATGGTCTGATGCCGTTAAGGCTAGCGTCTTCGGCTGATGAGTCTAGTGCTATTAGTGTCCGGTCGCAGTAAAGGCATGTACTGCGAACGAAGCAACAATGCAGCGTGTTCATTGCTTAAGTTCATGCTCCGCTTACTTCGATTTTCTGTTTTTACAACAGTAATTTTGGTAGAACAAGCTGAGAATCGTACTACTGGTTGCACAAGTTGTTGTACAACAATTGTACAACAGTTCAAAGTAGCTGATTTCACGTCTTAATTGGCATCGTTGGGTTGCGCTTGTACGTTTTGTCGCAAAGAGGTCACCAATCTGTGGAATGATCAGAAATAGCATTTACAAAAATTATTGTACAATGGTTTACAAATAAAAACACTAAAATCAGACTAAATTGGCGAAAAAAATAAATTGCTGGGAACCGAAATCCGTATTAAATTCAGACAGGTTCCTCGACTTCTCAGTTTTGAGTTCGACTGACTGGTTCAGCTAACGCAGTTTTATGAAATAAACCGACACTGTAAATAAGTCCAGAAACATATGGTTATGGGACAGATAGAAGCTTGACATCGACCGAAAAACTAAACAAAAGAAAATAACGATAACTGAAACTGGAAAAAATGAAACTTCTCAGTTTTGAGTTCGACTGACTAGTTCAGCTAACGCAGTTTTATGAAATAAACCGACACTGTAAATAAGTCCAGAAACATATGGTTATGGGACAGATAGAAGCTTGACATCGACCGAAAAACTAAACAAAAGAAAAATAACGATAACTGACTGAGGTTCCTCGACTTCTCAGTTTTGAGTTCGACTGACTGGTTCAGCTAACGCAGTTTTATTAAATAAACCGACACTGTAAATAAGTAAATGGTTTTTTTTAAATTAAAAGTCTCGTTTGTCAGAATAGACAGACAGGATGCTACGAACAGCATTAGCAGGTGTCGGTAATTAATATCGGGTGATGGGGCTGGTTGGCGGACAGATGACAGTTGATGACGTGCGTGCGCGTACAAGGTCATTCAGACCACAGACCCTGCGTGCGTGCGTGCATTCGCAGCGGATGAGTTCTGCATGTCATAATGTCATTAACTGGCACCGTCATGCCGGGCGAGTCATTAATATTGATGCTGGGAGGCGCGGCCCAGGTGTGACGTGGCGTATGCATCAAAGCGCTATGACGTCGTCAGGTGCACTATAAATTGCTGCTGCTGCTGCTGACGCTGCTAATCCTGATGCTATTTTAGCGTATGTTAAACGGCGCTGGCGGCGGAACGGCGGAACCCTTTAATGGGCAAGCATTGTTGTTTGCCTATCGCCCTCTCGTATTACTATGTCTAATGAATACTACTACCTATGCCACAGTGTGATGAGAAAGCAACATTACTCTACAGAAAAATATCGCCCGCTTCAGTGAGCTTCGCTTCCAGACTCCTCAAGGGACTTAACCCCTGGGTTCCACTGGCAGCAGTGCCGCCAAACTCTATCTTACTCTCCCACTTTTAACTTTATTTTGCTGCCTATTGATAAAGACACTAACACGCATCTCGTTATTGCTGTCATGTCGACACTCAGTCGCGTATGTCTTTGTTTATTCGCACAAAACAGGCTACACAAAACGCATAGGGATGTGTACAGCATGTTATAGCACACAAAACGCAGAAAACAAAATGCTAAAAATCCAAAGCGGTGGCAGCGGACGAGCTGATGCAGTTAGACAGAGTTCCCTAAGCTATGCAGTGGTGTACAGATCGGAGCGTGGATTTCTTTCAGTTACACTGTAAGTCAGCCGAGAAGCTGAGCTGGGTTTTCTTAGCGTGATCTTAAGTAGGCTACTAGAATGATGAGATCTAATTGCTACCGTGGCGGATTGTGAGCATTTACGTGGTGCTCGTAGTGTTACGTGACGGTGTTCTTAAACCGCGTTTGTGGACAATAGCGTATCCACGGATCGTCTGTATGCTGATAGGCTGTCGATCGCATCAGACAAACGCGACGTACGCAAGCGAGAAATTAAATACTGCGCCGAAGCCGATGCCGATGCCGAGTCGCTGTAATCGAATCAATCGCCCTCGTCTGAGTCCTAGAACGAACGCTGCGACGTCTGACTCCGTCTGAGACAGTCTGCTGTGTGCCGCTATAACTGCATCGCTCGTTCCCGTCCACTGGTTTGACCGCAAAAACCGCCTCACGTGATATGCGTTAATTTAGCGTGATTTTTTGTCGATCTCATCGGCTATACCTGCGTAAAATTACTGCATTCGTGGGTTAGGCGATGTTTTGGCTCTGTTCGTTTGTTTACAAGATGAGGCGAAAATTTACTAACAGACGTTGATAAAATTTATGAGCGCGACCTCTAAAAAGGAGTGATTAGATTTTTGTGGCGTCTGGATCACAAACTGTCCCATGATTTTTTTTGAGATTACGTAATGCCGACAAGACGAGCTATACGCGTTGCAGTTAAGCGCGCTACGTTTCTTTTCCGTTCATCCACACGCGACTTGGACGACGTAACTGGGCGTTGATCTAATTACCTCGGGCTGTACACTTATCCGAGCTGGATAGCAGCAAAGGGATGAGTCCAGAGGCTGCGCCAGTGTCACGCAGTCTGACGATGAAATGACGCTGACATTTTTCGTGACAGGAGCTTTGCTGCTGTTGGCCATCCACCACACTTTGCGCGACGAGCACATTACGTACAACAGTTTCGGGCGTGAACTTAAAGCGTACTTGTTATAATGTTGCTACCGTGGCGCAGTATGACGTCTTGCTTAATTACGCCGTGCATAATAGAGAATTGCCTGATGGCCTAGCCGTTGTCGCAACGCCACTGACTACAGCATCAAAGGATGCGGTGGGATGCAGTGTGCGGATGCCTCGCCGAATGTCGTTGTTATAATAACCACGGAGTAGCAGGTGCTGCTGCTGCTGCTGCTGGCTGCGTGGCGTGGCGCTGTTGTCAGCTGCTGACGCTGCCACCCAATGACACTCGCGTTCACTCGACTCGCCGCCGTGAATTTCGGTCATTATTATTCGACCGTCGTGTGCGCCGAATTGGCAGCCCACCGGTGGGTGATCGAGAGACCGTGAACCGTGACATGGCAGGGACTATATATGTCTAGTTTATACTTCATCGCCCCGATCAATCAATTAGTCAGTGAATAAAGCAAATTCTGCTGACTGCTTGGGCGTGATTTTGAAAAGTTCTTAGTATACCACGTTACCGTCTGTCCTTTCTCTTTAATACGGGCTGTTAGCTCCGAAACTAAAAGGCGTAGACAAAGCTTAAATATCATGAACGTTGCCTAGTGCAGGAATAACATGTGAGCCAATTTTTGGTTTAAGAATGTCGAAAATCGGGGTTAGGGTTATGGTTTAGCTGCGTAGCTCTATGCGGATGGTGTATAATACGACGGATTATGTTTCTAGTTTGTATATACCGTGCTTTATCGTATATTGTTCGTCTGGCAAAACTATCATCGTCAGAACTAATCCCATCGCGTCACAGCCTAACATAGCTGGTAATTCCATACGCCGTTACACTGCCTGGCGTGCATGGGGATTCGCGGAGCAAATGATGAATTGTCAGGAGCGACGACGAGGGCAGCTCGCGACAACGCTTGCCGCCCGCTAGTATGTGTGGCGTCGCCGTCTCGCCTGCACAGTGTGTGATGGACACTCGACAGCTCGCTGGATACTGGAATGATTGGGTGTCGTCCATAGCGCACACGATGGGTAATGTGAAGAAATGAGCGCCGCCGATGAAATATGGAACGACAGTGGGCCAAATTCATCTGATTCGTCTTCGTACTAAATCAGGCTAAATTCGGCCGCGGTGTTCGTGCATTATTGTTTCTTACTCCCATTTGCTGCTCTGTTGTGTTTATTTTTTTAATTTAATTTAATAAGTTTAATTGTGTGTTTTGTATGATGTCCTCAGTGTGAAAATATTGTACTGCAGTTCTAGAGCACTTCGAGAAAATGTGAGGCACAAGTGTTAGGCTTACATATTACAAAAATAATCATAACATACCTTATTAGTGTTTGCAATTACCGGTACATATTTGATTCAGTCTGCTAGGCCCATATTATCAAATGCACTTAATGTTTGTGCCTAATATGCTCTCTATTCGTCTAAACTGTTACGGGTACGTATGCATACGAGTAGGCCTTTATGCACACTATGGTAGAACATGCGGAGCATTCAGGGAACAATTTCTCTCTGATTTACTGAAATATCTCTCTCCGTCTGTTTGCCGTGAGGTTATCAGACAGGACGCTGACTTTCCGGCTACTCCGGATTTAGAAATATGGACGCTGTCAGCCGAATATAATGCGAACGACCAAGGAAGACAAAGAGGGGAACACTTTCAGACAAGAATGTGGGAGTATCATTAAACGCACGTTGTGTGTTAGATCTATAGTAAAATCAAAATGCTTACCGCGAAGCAAAACGACGAACTAATTATAAGTCGTTTTTATAGAAAACACATTTAATTATTTTTTAGTATAATTTATAGTTTACGCAGAGGCTCTCAGTCTACTGTTGTTACCGTGTACTGTATTCTTCATTCTGCTGTGTACTGTAGATATTCCACCGTATTGAAGAGGGGTGGAGTATTGGTTGTATATTATGCCTTGGCGCGTTCTGGGAAGACTGTGTTAAGCTCTCTGTGGGAACCCTGCAGCCTCTCCAGACCTGTGGAATTTATAACTGCATACAATACGTGTTTCCCACGTTTTGGCCTGAAACAGCGCCCCCTGGTGGCCCATATTGTCGGTGGTCGGTCGGTCAGCTGACGACGTCCATATTTCTGGATCCGGGAATGGCGGGGAAGGAAGTGTGTCAGTGTGTGTTCGCTCCAGCCGGGACACACGGGCGGACTGTGTGAGTCAGCAAGTACATCGTGTGCGCACGTGCATTGCGGTCAATATATGCGCTGTCAGACCACCGACCGGCGACTGTCGGCCTCTGTCTCGAGACCTGCCTTTCTCTCTCTCTGTCTCTCTGTCTGCAGCGTCGCAGAATTAAAGTCATTCCGGTCAGCCGGCAATCAGCCATCAGCACGAGAGATCGCTCGGTCGGCGCGGTCGTTCAGCGACCAGCGGCAAAGCTGTAAATTCAGCCTCTCTGTGTTAGCTGTCCTAGCTGGGACGGACAAACCGCCGGCCGTTATGTACGGGCGTTGATTAACGCGCTGACAGTTTTAACGACCTTGCGGACTTGTAGCGCTCCGCTCCGTTACATGACCGCTGCCATCCGGTGCACAAGACGGTCAAGACCTTCAGTAACTCTATTTCGGAAGCCGTGCGTGGTTTTATTCTGCCTGCGACAAACGCCTATCATCACGACATCAACGCGTTTAACATGCTAAAACGTATGTTTGCAATTGTAAGGGATGAACAAAGCGACAATACTTAGAGGACTTATTCTGTCTTGCGTCCAGAATCACCGTTATGAAATGATTGAAATCCCAGTTCAGTTCAGCTCAGTTCGCGACATGTCCAAAGCAACGGAACTTAACTTTACTTAAAAGCACAACTCTAAGTTAAAACTGGCAGTTGGAATTTCTAATAGATTGCACAGAATTTTGAAGCTCCTGCGTTTTAAACTTCTACGTTAATAATAAAATTGATGTTGTCATGCACTTTTATAAACTTATATGCATGTCATTTTGCTGGACTTTACAGTTATCATATCTAAAATTCGAGACAAAACCGACTAGTTTTTGCTTGATTAGCCTATAGTTTGTTTTGAGTTTTACTTTTTATCGGGACACAGCGTAGGCCTATATTTATTTGAGTACTCAGCATTGCGATTAGTGATGGTATTATTACAAAATAGCTGCTCTGTAAGTGTCCAATGTTGTGCAAGTTTTGTGGTCGAGAAGAACGCCTGGATTTTGATAATCTTCGGGGGTTTAAGCCTACTGCAACAAAACAGTAAAAAAATTATTTACTGTGTTGTCAATGTATTGATTTATTAAATGAAATACACTTTACCTAAATGGGAAAATATGAGCAAGGTTTATTGTGTGAACACGATATTTATTCGCGTTCGTAAACCAGTTGTTTACGATTCTGCAGGAAGACGTACACTAATGAGATATCATCATCAGGATGCAGTGTAACAAGGGGATAGGTGAGTGTTTTACCTATACGTTGATAATTGCAGGTGTGGTGTGTGTGTGCGCGCGCGCTGATTAATACAGGTGCAACACGTGACATTGGCTCGGCACTGACGCGCCTTTGCTTGAGACATCGCAGCATTGAACACAAGCTCAAAATCATTACTGGGTAACTGAGTAGCTCTGCTGCTTTGCATGCTTGGTGTTAAGTCCGTGTACTTCATTTCAGCGTACGACATCGCATAGTGTTGCAACTGTTTCGTTCTAGTCTGTTTCCTGTTAGATGCGCAGGACTTGGGTTAAATACTAGTTAGGCCTACTAGATTTTAGGCAGTCACACATTCCAATTTTGTTGCTGTTATGCTGTTGTTCAATTGACGTGCTTGTTTCTGCAACATTTGTACATAGTTTTGTGGACTTTTTT
>Ga0056128_1007382_pt1 | contig 13880 bp, 11 predicted proteins | sample WorMetLIZISLAND2_FD_71113 | JGI IMG/M metagenome (GOLD analysis project Ga0056128, IMG submission 71113) | Marine gutless worms symbiont microbial communities from Max Planck institute for Marine Microbiology, Germany - Olavius geniculatus... ... | reverse complement strand
CGAAAGCCTATAGCAGTTCCTATTCGCAAACTGTCAGTCTATCTCCAGCTGTTTTCACAAAGGACTGGCAAACAACGGTAAAATAACGACTTTTATGGGGGTACCGCTCTTTGATGCCCTCGTGCACAGGTTTCCTTGAACGTAAAAAATCGAGTCTTAGACTGTCAAAATCTACGTTCAATGCTAAAAATTTCATATGCAGCTTGTCTATGTCTACCTCAATTGGTTTCAGCGCAATTCACTCTTGAAAAGTGTCTCTCAGCCCAAAATCGCCAAAAAATCCATAAAAACCTCTTAGCGTTCAAGGTCATCCAAGGACATTGAAATCGGTGGCAATCGAGAGCCAGTGTACAACTTCCTATTAGTGATTAATAGTAACTTAGGCCCTATCTCGCACCGTTACTGAGATACGCGAATTATTGACCAAAAATCACAAATTTTACCCACCCCCCTCTCATTTAGCACCCTCTTTCGGGGTGACCCCCTTTGAATTTATGGAAAAGCTTTACGGTTCCCGAAACTAGAATCTTCCAGGCAGCCGATGGTGAAGATTTGGTAATTCTAGCTTGCACCGTTTTTGACAGATCCACCCGTGTGACGGACGGACGGACGGATGGACGGCAGACAGACGGACGGACAGAATTGCGATGGCTAAGACGCGGTGAAAGCAGTAGCTGCTTTCGCTCATAAGAACTCAATCATAACATCTATTCACAACCATGGTTACAAAACTTACAATTTAATTCCGGGTTGACTTCTGTCTAGATTGACTAATGAGTGATGATAAACAAGACTCTTAAATGTCACTTTAAAATTTTACGTGTGTAAAGCATTACAAGTAACCGTCAATGACTTAATCATTAGTTGATTATTAAAAACTGAACAAAACTAAAACTTTAGTCAAATCATTCTAAGAAGTCAAAGTCATAGTCAAATGATTTTCACCAAGCAAAAGAAAAAGCCAAAGGCAAATGATTTGTGGAAGTCAAATATCACTGTGTGTAATCCCATATGGCAGGTGATGCTCTGTACCTTTGAGATAGATTTCCCATAAAAAGCTATAGCTATTATTGCACCAACACAAAGACCCACTCAGTTCTACTGTGCAAATATAACTCTGTACTCTGGAAACAGAATCCAGATAACTCAAGTAACAAAAGCACAACAATTTAGTTACAGAGACGTTTCGTCTGCAGACGGCTGCCTAACTGCTTATCTAAGTATTAACTGGGCCTGTCATTGACAGCTTTGTTGGTTCAACAAACAACAGTGTCAACTGAGCCTTGCCAACACAACTATCTGTCACCGTGTACACCAGTGTGGTATACCCCACGTCATAGATCAAAAACAAAAAAAATACAATTTACAACCAGCTGCCCTGTCCCTACTTTTTGCCAGACTGCCTAAAAAATTCCTTTGCTTCTGATTGCAGTGAGCATTAAGACAAATGACAGTAAACGCCAACACTGTTGGCTTCTTAAATTCCGAATACATGCATATGATACGAGGGCCATCCCAAAAGTTTCCGGCCTCGACATATTAGACAACAATATTTTCCACAATCTATACATCAGTGAAACGTACATCCTTTACAAACTCTAATGAGTCGGTTGCGGATATGATATCATTGTAATTTATGACGTCACAGAGCATTAAATAGAACCGATTTCCAGCATCCATGAAAGAAACTTGAGTAATTCATAATCATGGATACCAAACACCATCATTATCAAATTTCAGATTACAAAACAGATATTAGTCACTGGAGGTAAGATCGTTGCTGTATGCAGAGTGGTCTTGGTGCAGGAAGTCGTAGTCATAATCAGCCAGCTGGGTAACTGTAGACTTTGGACTGGACTGCAGTGCTGAAATTTGGAGAAATTGTGCAGGGCTTGCTCCCGGGCCCCTCCCAACCCACTTGCCCATGTAACTAATCACAAATTCTGAGTGGCCTTTCATTAACACAACTGATATAATTAACAGTTAAATTTTTAATAAATTTTTCTGATACCATCAGATATTGGTATTGCATTGTATTTTGACTAAAGTGCTTTGATTTGCGGCTACCACAGATTAGGCTATAGTATATTGACAGACCCAAATGAGAAATTCATAAACGAAGATGTAAGGGCTTTCGTAAAATCAGATGCCAAGAAGTCCCACTTTCAAAAATTCAGCTACAGACTGAAAAAGTTTCATGCAACAATCAGCCTGATTCAAATGCTGCTTGTGTTAGCGCACCAAATCGTTTCAGCTTAATGCTATATGGCGTTGTAAATTACAATGACACCACTTCCACAATCTGCTCACACAAATACATAAGGTAGGTATTTTTACTGATATATAAACAATAAAAAATTTTGTTCAATATACTGAGGTGCAAAACTTTCTGAATGCCCCTCATATTTGCATGAAGTCGTAATTGACTCAAATGCTCTTATTTGCAGCTAGGGCAAATGTAGGCTATTGTATATTCACATATGCAAATGAGAAATTCACAAACATATTTGGTAGAGCTTTCACAAAATCAGATGCCACGGGGCTCCACTTTGGTAAACCTAGCTACAGACTGGAAAATTGTCATGCAACAATGAGCCTGATTCTATGCTGTTTGCGTTAGCGCTCCAAATTGTTTTGGTTTAGAGCTGTAACGACGTCATAAATTACAATGACATCATATCCGCAACCGACTCATTAGAGTTAATAAAGGATGTACGTTTTACTGATGTATAGATTGTTGAAAATATTATTGTCTAATATATCGAGGCCATGGGTGTGTGTTGATAGTCATTTGTTTGGTGGAGAGTTTCGCGCGTGGATGTCAGAAATCACAGGCATCGAGTTCACCGATCGTGTTGACCTGTCCTGCTCTAAATACGAGTACACCGGTACCACTGAATATTTATTTATGTTTTCGTTGTTCTTTTGATTCAGTAGTGAAATGCTAAGCTGGTATTACTGATGTGCTGTGGTGGTTTTGAGAAATGTAAACTCCTTGATCTGTGCTATTTTTACAACACATGATGATGCATGGCGTAGCTTAATGTTAACATTGTTGGTTGCGACATCGAAAGGCTGCATCAAGCTGTGTTAGATTTTAGTACTGAGATGGGTGACTCTTTGCAAGTCACCCATCTGGTTAGTGGTTAGGCACAATTAGTGATGGCAGTCGTTATTAGTTACAACCACTCTGTTCTGTAATAATTGTGGTTTTCCAGTTTATACAGGAGATTTACAGTAAATTACTGGGGTTTTTTTGTACCGGTATGTGAGACTTTAACTTGATAGGAATTTTGTAATATATACACTTACCTTTGATATTTGCATTAAATTACTAGTTACCGTTACTTGCTTACTTAGTTAACATTTTCTTTTTGTTTATAATTGTTTGTCCAGGAGCTGTAGGTAGGCCCAATGTGTTTTTCATTCCAGTGGCTAGATAGCATGAAATCCTCTGAACTAGGGTGTGTTGCTTGAACTAGGCTTGTGTTGCTGTTAGGTTAAATGTTTGCATGAGTCTTCTTGCTAGTTAATATTGCGTTTGTGTAAGTAGTTTAGTATTGTAATTTTATTGTGTGATTTAGAATTTTTTAGTTTGTAATTATAGTTCAAGTGTGCAATTTTTTGCAGTTGATTTTTACGTGCGAAAGCAGCTACTACTTTAGCACGTCTTAGCCATCGCAATTCTGTCTGTCTGTCTGTCTGTCTGTCCGTCACACGGGTGGATCAGTCAAAAACGGTGCAAGCTAGGATCACCAATGCTTCACTGTCGGCTGCCTGGAAGACTCTAGTTACAGGATCCGTTAAGCTTTTCCATAAATTCGAAAGGGGTCATCGCGAACGAGGGCATTAAATGAGAGGGGGTGGGAAAAATTTGTGATTTTAGCCAATAAGTCGCTGTATCTAGGTAACGGTGCGAGATAGGGCCTAGTTTACTTGTTGATAGCAGTGCATGCGACTGTCGGGAATGACCGTCTCTGACATGACCTCTTGTTCTTCTTTTCAGCTGTCTTGTTCTGTATGCGTCTATGTTGTATGTAGACATATTGCTGTGTCATGATGATGAACTGGACACTCGACGTGTTGCATTCGCTCTCTATCTGACACCGTCGTGGTCTAAGCAAGATGGAGGCCTTCTCGATCTATTTGACATGGATGGTGAGCTCTGAATACTCGCTACTTAATGCCACAGTTAAGAATTGCAGTGATGCTGGTTGTATTGTGTTGCATACAATACACACATGCTAAATTGTTGATTGATTTGAAGTTTTTTTGTCGTATTGTGCTGAGTTTTTAGCTCGCGATGCATACTGGTAATTGCATGTACAATTGTACATGCATTGCAAGCTTTGGCAGTGCAAGTGGTGTGGATAGATTTTGCTGGCAATCCAGACTGCAGTCTGTTCAGGATTTTTTTACGGATTTGTATGTGATGTAGTAGATTATGTACAGTAAGTTTATTTGACCAGATGGCGCTATACGCTAAGTGCTTCGTTGTATAATTGATAGCGCTGCTGAAATTACAGATTAACTAATTGATAATAATTTTTAAAAAATTCGTGTGGTTGAAGTTTATGTAACGGATCGAAATTCCGTTTAAATTTTAGATTTTTTGATAGCCTGAATTGACTGCTGATCAAGATTTATAACAACGGCCATAAATAAAAAGTTAAAGTGTCTGCTCAACATGACTGAAGTTTTTGCATATTTTATTGTTAGACAGTTCAGCGAACAAATAGACACTTCACTGAGTTCAGATTATGTGACATTTTTTGTCTGGCTTAAGTCAAGTAATCTTGTTGTGTATCTGTCTGTCCATAGAGTATGGACAGCCACGTGTTGTGGTAAAGTCGCTGGTGCCGCTGTATAACAGTCTTTCGTGGTTTGAAGTCTGCGAGGCATCGCATCACCAGGTACGCTAGTTTTTACTTTTGCTGCACCACGTTTACCTGTACGATGTCGTCACATAATAATTTATGTGAATTCATCGAAATGCAACCTTTCTATAAATTTTGTTATTGTCAACGTTTCGGCAAACGCTGCTGCCTTTTACGGAACGATTGTTCACCAGGTGTCGCTGCGGCAGACAGTAAGTATTTGCAGACGTGTGGAAGTTGATAAGATGTTGTCACATGTTTTCAGTGAGGTCAAAGGTCCTGGAAAGTTGTTCAAAAAATTTTTTTCCAGGTCCTGGAAAGTTTTTGAAAACCCGATTGAATCTTGAAAGTTTTGGAATTTGATGTCGGAGAGTCAAGTCATGGAATTTCAGTCAAGTTCAAAATCATTTTGACCGACTACCATGTGAAATTTTCGCATGATGCCAGAAATGTTTAACATGATTTCATAAAATATCATGGGAATGGCTCTGGTACTTGAAAATTTTTGAAAAGTTGTGGCCAAGTAGTACAAGCATTTATGTTGCTTTTCAGCATTTTTCCAGCTATCAAAGGAGGAGGGCTATTGTGTTATTTTTGCAGACTTTTACAATCTAGTAAAGTTTTGAGATTTTCTGATTATTGGATATTTGGTATAATTTTATACTAGCTAGATATCAGTGCTTGCGACATAGCTTTTTACTGTAATGTTTGATTTTGGTTTACATGGCAGTCGTAAGAGCAGATTCAATACTGCTTTACTGTCCTTCACTATAGGTGGTAAGTGACATACTGATCTACTCTGTAGAGGTATGTAGTACTATGTACGCATGATGCTGTGGGTGACAAAGGTTGAGTGTGTTAGGTTTTGGAGCTTACATGTGGGTTTTCCCATTTGTTTTTCCAGTGTCCGGGTTTTGGGTTGTCTCTTGAAACTGCCATGATACAGTTGGGGGCAGATGCATGATTGGCTGTGTGTGGGGGAAAACCCAGCTGTCTGTTCTTGACTGGCTGTATTATTGACCGTGTTAGGTGTCGGAGGTTCTGTGTACGGGAAAAACCCGGCTGTCAGTGCACGGCTGGCTGCATTCAGCTCCAGTGATTAGTCCGCCGCGTTACATTGAGCCTCTCACCGATCCGCTGACTTTTGTTGACATTGAGGTCAGTCGATTGATCGAGTGTGTATGGCTCATAATGATTAATTTTTAGCACTATAGCAGTTGGTGTATTTTGCAGAATTAGCGTGGTGTCATGGCCATGTAGTTTATTGCACGCTGTAAATGAAAAAGTTCGGTTCACTATTGCTATGATATGTATTAGTTAGTGATTTGTCCCTAGAACGGGGTACCCGTACCCGGTTCCAAAATTCATTATCTGGTTCCAAATCTGGGTAATTGGTACCCAGTTTTTGCACTGATTACTGATGAAACCGATGAAAATCTCGCTGCTTGCAGCCTTTGTGGTGAAATTTAGTGCTGCAAGGGAGGTTCATCTTCAGCCATTTTCGTTGACGGATGATACATGTATTGTATACTTGGTATCACAGACACATTATAGACATTTTATATAAAAAAACTAACTTTGTGGGAGAATATTTTCATTTTGTAATTAGATGTGTGCGTGTCACTTCATTGTCGTTTTTCGTTTGCTTGCTGTAATTGCAATTACCCAGCTACCCGGTTCTTAAAACAGGTAATGCTGCAAATCATTAGTATTAGTGAGTTAAGGTTAATGGAACAATTTACAGAGCAGGAAAACAGGACAGGACAATGTGGCATTTTTGTCTAGACAGTAAAATTATTTTTATTAAGATAATGCCTAACAGAGGGCAGTGCAAGAAGCCCAGCTGTTGAAGGCCATCAAGTGTGAACGTAGTTTTAAAAATTATTTACTAACTGCACATTCAATATTAACTTTTAATGTTCGGGCCATTTCGTTTGCTTTTTGAAGTCAAAATTGTGTTATGCCGACTCGTCGACATTTTCCCGCATTTAAGTCGCGAACACAAACGTCGATGAACCATAAAAAGGGGAGTTTATGTGGAAGGTTCGGACATTCAAATCCTCTCGACATGCCAGCAAAAACTTGTTGCTGCTGCAGTCGTTTAAACTGGCTTAAATTACATTTTAGGCCATCTTTGACAGAAAGCTGCAAGCTTTAATTTGTTGCAGCTAATGCTTTTGACGTTGGCTGAGTTGGCACCTATTACTGTGCACTGTTTGTGTTTGATGCAGGAAGAAATGGTCTACGAATGGCTGAATCCCATCTACTTGAAGCCTGACGTACAGGAACAGATCCGAGAGAAGTTCGAGGCTGATTCGGAGATTGAACTCTGGGGCTTTCTCAAGGTCTGTTTGTGTTGGTTTATGCTGGCAGCATTTTGATATGCAATTGATGATAATATAAGCATATGTTATAAAAAAAGTTCTGTCTGGGCTGAGATAAAGTGAGTGCTAAATGAACTTATACACTCCAGATCTGGACTTATTTCATGCTGTCCGGCAGTTGGTTATGTAGCCTATGACTGCACTGTGGGTTATGGACTCGGTACCTCATTGTAGACAGTATGGTAGGCACAGCAGTATGAATGCCAGTGTGAAATAATAATGGTAATTACAAGGTTTTCTCGAAGTGTATTAAATTAGTAGACTGTATTAATCACTCAGTTAGGGTTGCTTTAATGGCTTATGATTTTCTAAAAAGTTTGTTTTTGAGCTATGGGCAGAAGGTAAACAGAATTGACAGTGACACGAGATGTTGTTAGTTGAATTGTCTGTGTGCTGCTGCTGGCTGTGTAAAGCCTAAATTCCATTACGCTGACTTTCACCGAAACTTCCCCGCGGGCAAGTTGTGGACACAAATGGGTGACAGTCATGAAATCATGAAGTTTTGGTGAAAGTTGCGGACAAAAACAGTCTCGACATGTCAAGATGTTTGCGACAAAGTCTATGAAGTCTGCGACAAACCCACGTGTGTTGCCCTAATGAAATTTATTCCATTACAGTGCATGGGGAAAGTCTGCGACAAAGTTCACGTCGTGGACACAAATCACAAAAGTCCACGACACAAATCATGAAAGTCGGCAGCATGATTTGTGTCGGCGGCAAAGTTGGTGTAATGGAATTTGGGCTTGATGTAGCTAGCAATCTGACTCATTGATACTGGCACGGGTTACATCTAGAAATTGTGCTTGTGGAGAGACAGCTTACTGCTGGGATGGAACAGATATATGGTACTAGCTTACTACTTAGCTGAGCCACCCAGGTCAACTCAGCCTGGCCATCCTTCTGTTGGTCGGCATAGAACAGTGTGTATTGGCAGTCACTTCTTCAGTGTGAGCATATTTCTATATGCTGAGGGGGTATTCTGTGGTTCCAACCCTGATTGAGGATATAAAAGTTTTTTTTGGAAGTAGAACTACAGCCAGTACTGTAATAAGACATAAAAAGTTACCGATATGTCTGTCTTTGTGCAAATTTGGCTGACATTGCTGTTTTTGTCGGTATATCGTGTCTCAAGTGTTATTGTTACCCGTAATTGCATCATTCATTTGTCCCCTGATCGCGGAAGGGAGATAGTAATGTAAACTTCCTTGTGAGATTTTGCCTACTTGTGTTGAAAATGATAGGAGGAAAAGTATCAGGAGCTGGCTGATTGCCTGAGGAGTCTGAAGGCAGAGGGCGAGAGATATCTGGACTGGCGTCAGTGTGGTCCGCCAAACAAACGGTTTGTGCTGTGCAGAGCTTGCCTATCACTTTGATCGTAGGTCGATATTTTGAGAATTTGATAAGCCAAGAGTTCCATTTTGCCTAATTCCTAATGCTAAAACTAACACTAACCCCAACCCTATCCCTAATACCCCGTTTCCACGAGTAAGCACACATGAAAGACACATGGAGGACACGTATTCAGTATACACCATTATCAAGCCAGCTCTAAGAGTGCATGACATATGCTCTAAGTTTGCTTCATGTATGCTTCCTCATGTAAACAGGGTATAACTAGTACTATACTACTTGATAACAGAGGCATGTGTGTCAACAACTTGCCCAGCTGGCAGAATTATGACTGGCATTCTAACTCATGGCCTGTTGGTCACAAGCTCGGCATCTTAGCCGTTGTGCCACAGAGCTTTGTGACATAACGGTAGGGTGTTGGACATGCAGTCAAGAGGTTGTGGGTTTGACTCCTGGCTGGGTTGCTATCAAGTGGCTACTGCTTGGATGGGTGACTGTCTGCAGACAGGTAAACTATCTCGGTATACAACTAACACCAAAGGTGGTCAACTCAGCTTAATCCCAGATAAATCAAGTACCGGCCTGTCTGGCTGGGGTTATGGCAGGGTGCGTTTACCTGGGTCAAGTTGCAGTGATTCCATGTGGCAGGTGACACTCTGTAGCTCTGCGATGGGGTTCTCATGAAGAGTATACGCAACCTTTAACTTTTAAAGCCGTTTTGATTGATGTGTAATTTCTGTTGTTGATGTCGGCGTATGTGGCCATGGCATGCAGCAACTACGCTAAGCTGTCGCTGGACAAGGCACCGGAGATTGTACGCAGCTGTGTTCAGTTTCTCCAGTCAGAAGCAGTATTCCTCATTCTGTCGAACCTGACCGGACTGAAGCTTCACCGACTTGCGATCACGTCGCCTGATAGTGATGACGAGGAGACGGCTGAACAGGCAGGGGAACCATCAACTGCACACGTCGGCCAAGGTAATGTTAGGCTGTTCATTTTACATTGTTTTTTATTACTTTATTTATTATTACTATTTTTCTTTATTTTCCACATTTTTTGAAACCAGATAGCGCACAGAGACCAAAATTGGGGTTGGGGCAAGGACTACCCATACCTGGAAGTAATTGAGCCCATATTGCCATATTTCGGTGAGATCCATTGACGGGTTTTGGGTGATGGGGCTTTTTACCACATTCATAATCGACGGCTTGGCAATTTGGTGGTCCTGGACCAAGGAAGACAATATTGGACTTACGATGCCAGGCGGCCTCACACAGCACTTTGCCCCAAATTTCTAGTTCTTTTGTGTTGACTAGTTCATACCATTCTTCATATTACAGCATTTGTTAGTTAAATCGCTGACGTTTTACAGTTTCAGAAACTGCTGCCTTCAATATAAATAATAAATGCAGATACATCAACTCTAGATTTTTCCATCCATTTCTCTTTTTTTTACTCTTTTTGAGGTTTGTGGATAGATTTTATAATTTTCCGGATTTTTATGCATTAGTCCATAATTTCTATAGCTTATTACAAGTTATTCGTCATCATTTCAACGAATGAGTTTTGTAGTAAGTAGTACAGGTTGTTGGGTGGTTGTATTGCTCTAAGCATGTCATCTGTCATTATTCACTGATCGTAATAATAATAATATTAATATCTTGGCAAGGTGGAAAACCTCTTATATGGGATGTTACAGTTGCCAGTACGTTGGCTGCATCATAGGCAGATATTGCTGCCACAGGCGCAGGACTGGTGGCTGACCAGGCAGCTGACAGAAAGGCTGATAAGTATACTGACTTTACGGCGTCCTACGTCTTCGAGCCTATTGTGGTGGAAAACCTGGGGCCCCTAAATGGTTCAGCGCTAGAGTTCATCAGCAATCTGGGTCAGAGAATTAGTAACCTTTCTGGTGACGACAGAGAGACCCAGTTTTTATTCCAGCGTATCTCTGTAATGATCCAATGTTTTAACTCGGTGCTTTTGCACGACTCGTTTTCCATGTATTTACCGGATCAATAGCCATTCCAGCTTTGTTTTTAACTTTTGTTTTTAACCCCTGGGAATCTTTACTACCGGGGGTAAAAAAAGTTAATAATAATAATGGTAATAGCCACGACAATGTTTATAGTGCTGTTTTGTAGCAGGTGCTGAACTTCCACTGTGAGAGTTCTCGCTGGTTCATAATAATGAGAGCAGCAAGAGCGCGCCAGACGGCCACCAACCTTTGGATAGGCCAATCGACCTGTAGCTCAGGTCCGCCTGTAGGCAGCAGCTACAATACTACACTCACCATCGCCATTATTACTCACCCCGAAAGCTGATACTCATTTTACCATCCCACGGAGAGTAGAAGGCTGAGTTGACCTAGCTGACTGGCTTCGTACCAAGATGAATTACCCGCCCGTAGACAGTCACACCTCCAAGCACTAACCAGGTCCACCATAGAGTAACTTCATTGATTAGAGGTGTTTTTGTGTTGGAAGCAGGAGATGCCATTGCTGAGAGTGTGACAGCTGGCGGCGATGGCGACGTGGAAGTTGTTGCCGCCAAGCGCCGTCGACTGACATGCAGCATGGAGTCCGTGGAGGAAAAACCCGAAGAGATGGATGACAAAAACAGCTCCACAGCAGCAGGTTTGACTTCATTACTCTTTTATATTCAAGGTGTCCATGCCTGCGCTGAATGATGTACCATGTGATTAGTGTTGTCCAGTAACGGCTGTCTTTGCTAAGCAGTAAGCAACAAATAAATGCAAACTGGTGGTTACAGTTAACTGTTTTTAGAAAAATAACGATAGAATGGCCACTACTCTAATGAGTTTGAATGCTTTAAACCATACCCAACTTTTTTCTAGTGAAGTAACTGTTACAAATTAGACACATTGTTCGTTGATGGCATCAAGATCGCTAAGAAGTCACTGGACGTGTCGGTTATGACATTCGAGTACCTGTACGCTGTGGTTACCGCCGGTAAAATGAGTCTGTCAGTTTTTGGCATTTATAGACTCGGCAGCCAGACAGTTACCTTGACGAACTGAGCTCTGTGCTCGAACAGATCTGTCTGCACACGTGCCCATTCGTGATCTGCGGTGACCTGAACATTCACGTCAACGAACTCAGCGACTGATGCTCGATGAGACTAGCTGAGCTGCTCCAGTCGTTCGACTGCACCCAGCACGTGAACGAGCCAACACACAAAGTTGGTCACATCCTTGATCTCGTCATTACGCAGCGTGAGACTACAGTCAGTGGTGTACATGTCGGTAGGCTGCAGTCTGACCGTGCACTTGTCTCTGCCACATTGGACATCAGCAAACCACCAGTGCAGTATACATGGAAGACGTGCAGAAACTGGCACAACTTGTCACTAACCGAGTTCGAGACTGATCTGACAGCGTCCAGATTGTGTAACGATCTCTCATCACTGGATGGAATGTCAGCAGATGAGCTGACAGACCTCTACAAAGAAGAGATGACGTCACTTTTGGAAAAGCACTGCCCAGTCACGAAGGTGCGCCACAGACTGGGAGAGATGACTCCATGGTTTGACTCGGACTGATGTGCTAGCCGCAGGCATTCCAGGCAGCTAGAGAGATGCTGTCGACAACCTTGTTCCAGTGCTGATAAGATTGCCTGGGACGATCAGTTGAAGGAAATGCGTTTATTGTGCGAAGACAAGCACCGGATATACTGGAAAGAAATGATCACTGACAACAAAGGTGACTGTCAGACGCAGCTTCAAGGTTTCCTGACAGCCCACAGCATGATGCCGATTCACCGGTCAGCATACAGGCAGCACTACAGCACAGAGACGGTACTGTTGAAGCTATTCAGTGATCTTCAGCAAGCCAAGGACCGTGGACAAGTGTCAGCTTTTTGTCTCCTGGACCTAACGGCGGCGTTTGACATGGTGGATCACGAGCTGCTAATTCAAGGACTGCAGTGAACCTTCGGAATCAGCGGCAGTGCTCTGGCGTGGTTAGAGTATTACCTGTCTGACAGAATGCACTGCGTGGTCTTCGATAGCGTGATGTCTCAAGTCATACATATGTTGTGTTCTGTGCCTTAGGGTTCTGTCTTGGGTCCGTTGTTGTTCCTGTTGTGCACAGCAGACTTGGCCGAGCTTGCTGCGATATTTGATGTTACGTTACATGCTTACGCTGATGCAATCAGTTGTATCTCAGCTGCAGAACTGATGAGGCAAATCTGTCTGTTGCGGCTCTTGAGCGCTGTGTGACAGCAATTAGCCACTGGATGTCCGCCAACCGCCTCAAACTCAACATGGAGAAAACGGAGTGGTTGTGGACGGGCACTGGGAGCAGCCTCGACTGACTGCCAGAGAGTGCACGGCGACTGACACTGGGAAATGACATGATTGACGTCGCTGATGCTGTGCGAGTTCTTGAAATTGTAGTCATGCCGGATCTGAGTCTGGATAAGCACGTTACTGCCGTCAGCTCTAAGTGCAGCTGCCGTCAGCTGCGCCGAGTTCGACGGTCACTTGACGTTGAGTCTGTGGCGACTAGTCCACGCTTTTGTCACTAGTCGTATAGACTATTACAATGGTCTGTTGGCTGGCGCACCGAAGGTGGTGACTGACAAGCTGCAGCACGTAATGAACTCGGCAGCACGTGTCATTACAAACACACGGAAGTTTGACCACGGTCTGTCGCACGTCTGACATGAAATCCTACACTGGTTGAATGTACCAGAGCGTGAGTTCAAGCTATGCTTGTCTGTCTACAAGTGTCTGCATGGAATGGGACCACCGTGTCTGTCGGAGATGTGCTTGCCGATCTCGTCGTTGGCTGGCCATCGTCACCTGCGTTCTGCTGTCCGTGGACAACTCGCCGTTCCTCATTACAGACTCACGACAGCTGGCAGAAGGGCATTCTCTTTCGCTGGCCCGTCAGCATGGAACAGTCTCCCGACGTATCTGAATGATCACACACTTAATCTGGACTTCTTTAAACGTTTCCTTAAATCATTTTTGTTTCAGATGTGCTGATAATGCATTGAGCGCAGTAGAAAATGTGCTATATAAATGTTCACTTATTATTATTATTATTATTTTTTTTTTTACCGTCAGTACTCCGTTCCCGAGGGAGCCTAAAAATTAACTGCGAAATACAAAGGTGGGTACGATTGTCAGTCCGTGCAGTCAGCGGCCGGCAAACTGTCGTGCAACAAAACAGCATTGAAGCGCTGCACCAAAACAGAAATCCTCTGAAATAAATAACTGGTCTCTCTAGCCTCGCCAGTATTAG
>Ga0056128_1007380_pt1 | contig 13882 bp, 10 predicted proteins | sample WorMetLIZISLAND2_FD_71113 | JGI IMG/M metagenome (GOLD analysis project Ga0056128, IMG submission 71113) | Marine gutless worms symbiont microbial communities from Max Planck institute for Marine Microbiology, Germany - Olavius geniculatus... ... | reverse complement strand
AAATGCGTCTGAACCGCAAGCGTTTGCTGTTTTAAATGATGTATAATATGCGGGGAAATGTTTAAACATAAAATTTGCCATGTTCCGATGTTCGGTGGGCATTGACTCAGATTTTGACCCGTATACGGGCATGAAAATTTCAGGCGGAAGCCGTCTACACGGAATGGTAGGGGAAGATAAAAAAGAAAAGAAAGAGAGGGGCCGTCTGGATATTTTGTTCAATGCCCTCGAGTTCCTTGTGACGTCAGTCTGTAGATCTACTGATGTGAGTAATGTTCATACCTGCTCATCGTCGTCGGTAGCAAGTCCACTGAGCTGAGCCCGTAGTCTCAGACGTCGCTCGACCGAGTGGGACCACTGTCGACGAACACAGATGAAGATGACGAGAGCCAGCGCCATGGCAACAACCGCTGCAGCCACACTGCCACCGACCAGCGCCTCACTGTGACCCAAAGCTGCCGTCCTGTCATCACACACAGTAGCAATAAGCTCATAGTCAATTGATTTCGACATTTTAGTGGGGTTACCTTTCTTGACCTTTGACCTTAGATCTTGACCTGTCAAAATGATTGCTTATACCTTGAGACTGTCAGTTTATAATTAGTGCAAGTATTACGGTGACCACAACAATTTATAGACATCCAATGTGTGCAGTACATGAAAGGCAATAAAAGCGCGTTCGATGCGTTTAGATGTTTATGGGCTATAAAAATCCACGTTCCAATTAACTACCTATTCACTTAGTTATTTACAAAACTCAGTGCTGAAAGTAAGTATTATGTAAGTAAGAAAGTAAGTAAACGTAAATTTATATAGAGCAATAGCTAAACTTACTTAACTCGACTGACAAATAACGCATTTTAGAAATTTTGACCCGACCCGACACGACCCGCGGGTCGACCCGACCCGTTTCCATCCCTGTTACGGTCACTCAAGTTTGTGTTAATTAACATTTTATTCTGTTTTTCAGATGCGACATTAACAGCAAACCAGATCCTTCGGACCTGTTGTGAGGCTCAAGACGGTGTCCGGCCATCGCCCAACTGGAGGCGTGCTCGAGGTCGACCTCACACCACCTGGATTCATCAGATCTGCTCGGAGACGGAAATACCGGTGACCACGATGCTCTGGAGCTGGCGGGAAACAGATCGTTTTGGCGACTAATCGCAATGGCGGGAAACGCGCGCTGAACGCTACATATGATGATTACGATGATGATGACCTCATCAATGAATCAACCAATCAAAACAAATTTACACGGTGCCGTATTTTGCCAACAAAAATTTTAAGTTTTTTTCTTACATTACAGTTAAGTAAAAAATAGTTTAACTCGTCAAGCGTTAAGTTTTTCCATTTGATTACAAAAGCGGTGGACACGAGAAAGAGCTTACGTAGCTAGCGGCAAGCAGATATGTTGCTGCACTCCGTCGCTGTATTCAACTCCAATGTCACTTAGCACTGACGGACAATGGGCGACGCAAAAAAACTGCACACGAAACAGCCCACCACATCTAGTTTTTCTTGTTAATACTGTACCTTGTAAAGGTACTCGTATAGCTATGCACCAGAACGCACACTGCGACGTCGGCTGCACGGTTCCTGTTCGTCTTGTCGTTGAACCGAAATCTCGCAACGTCTTCATAAGCCTATTAAAATTTCGAACATTCCAACATTTGTCAGAAAAAATAACAAATTAATTATTCAGTTATGAGCCTTTTGAATTTAAATATTTTTTAACATAACGCGATTTTCAGAGCCGTCTGATTGCGAAAATATCAAACGGCGACGTTTTTTTCTGAAAAACGGAATTGGTTTAATCAGGCTGACAGACAGATAAACCGCGCTATGGATGACTGGGTAGCTAGAGGTGAAATTGCTTAGTTCTAGCGAGTGTAGTACGTTTGGACTGGGGGTGCGAGTTATACCGTATCGTTGGCGGTGACGTTGTAGCTGGCGAGTGAGTCGGGTCCGGCGTGAGTGATGAGGGTGGCCGTGTGGACCTTGTGAACACGACACAGTGTACAGTCAGCGGCCCGAGGTCCCCCGGTACACTGGTCACACTCGGCGTGGCAGTGCCGGCAGTGACCGCGTTCCCGCGCTGACGCACTGAACACGTCCAGGTAGGTCGACGACGAACAGTTGACGACACAGTGCCGACCGTCGGTGTCGCGATACCGACGACACACTTCACACGCTCGGCTGCCGTTTCGACACTCGGCACACTCGTCCGCACAACGCTCGCATCCTCGAGGCTACAGAAGGTGGTTAGAACAGATTTTCTATGGTAGGCTAATTCATCTCCAAACGAGACCAAAACACACCTTGTTACCTGTCATCCAACAAAGGCAAACGCGCTCCACTTTAACACCATGCAGCCACAAAGGCCGGTACTCGATTTACCTACCCGAAGGGATGGAAGGCTGAGTTCACCTTCTGGTTGGTTTTTTATACCAAAACGGTTTACCTGTCCGCAAACAGTCACCCATCCAAGTAGCAATCAGTAATCACTTGATAATGACCCGACTGGGAATGAAACCCACGACCTCTTGATCGCAAGTCCAATTACAGAGGGTAGAAGGCTGAGTCGACCTAGTTGGCTGGCTCCGTACTGTAGACAGTCACCCATCGGAGCGAAAAACCGTGCGAAGTGAACCGAAAGGTCGGGAGAGCTAAGCGGAAAGGTGAGCGGAAATCGGTAAAATACAGTCGGGGCTGATCGGAGCGCCGAGTGTGAAGTCACGGAGCGGGAACGGAGCTGTGAGCAGAGATGACAGAAATAAGCTTGAGGTCGAATCGGCAAAACAGCCTGCTCGGTTTCGCTCACATTCTCTGGTCGTGACAAACAAAAGGACTAATAATAATAATTGCGAGGCTACCTCATTTCTGGTCTGGTAATAGCCGACGCTGCAATAAGTGATATTGTTGCTGAGACAAACTCGGCGTCCATCATCTCGACGTATCCACAGACCAGCACAGAGATTGCACCCTCCGTCGTCAAACACGACATGAGTCGGCCCGCTGCAGCCGGCGTCATTGTCGCATAAATCATGACAACGCTGACAGTCTCCGAGATCGTCGAGATACGTGCGGAGTGGACACTCGGAAACACAGATCGTGCCGTTTCTAGCGTTCCTACAGGCGTAACAAGCTGCCGGACCCTAAACAGCATAATCACAATGACACTGACATTGCTAAACAAAAAAAAACGACTGCGTTAACGTCCTGGTGTTAAGAACGTTGCACGCTGTGACTCTGTCCTAAATTGCGTCTATTTTACTTACTTACTTACTAACGTACGTACGAACGTACCTGTCTAACTATAGTCAGAGTCTCGAAGACTACAATAAATAGGTACATAGTTCGTTGTTAAAACGCAGAAAATAATTAACATGGCCAGAGTTTCAATTAATTTTAATGTAAAAAAAACAGAAACGTTGTGTCATTTTATTTAATGATAGCTCATGATTTGCTAAGTTAAAACACGTCATGTGCCAGTCATAAAAAAGTGACAAATAGCTTACGTGAAAAGACGTAGAACTAACAACAATAACAGAGACTGTTTTAAGTTTAGACTTAAAAGTAGAGATGGTAATGTTCACATCGTCAGCCTATAGCTTATACATGGAAATGTAAAGCTTTGTTGTTGCACAAACTTGCAAAAAATTCATCCCTAATGTATTGATTTCATAGATATAGTGTAGCGCCTCTGAAGTCTTGCTGACACGTGTAAACGAGACTATTATTATTATTTTTTTGTTCGATGAGCGACTTTTTTTTATATACAGCGTGAAACATGTTTATGCGCACAAACATTCACATTCTAATCGATTAAAGTAGACAATAAGCCGTTGAAAGCGCGGACCGAAGCGTTGCAGGCGTTGAGGCACTGTGGGTCACACGGTCGACACTGCTTCTGAGCGGCGGAGTCGTAGGCGTAGAGACGCGGCAGTTCATCACACGACTGTAGACAGACACGAGTCACATTGTGACGGTACTGAGGACAATGCGCGCACTGGTCGTCACCTGGACCCCAGCAAGTGTACCTCCCGCACACCGGCGAACACGTCGCGTTCGCTACAACCAAGCACGCAAACACCTGCATACAGTTTTTGCACTTCTGATATGTTCCCTATGTGATAGTGGCGCTATATAAATACGTTTCGATTGATTGATTAATTGATTGATTGACCGACTGGCTGATTGGTTGATTTCTGACCGCCATAACGTAAACTGATTGCTACTAAACAACAGTAAACACATTATTCGTTACGTTTGTCAAAGTTATCGCAGAAAAATCGCGTGATTCACGCTGCAGAAAGTGGACAACACGTACCGCAGTTGTTGCTGTCGACCACCCGTATAGACTGGTTTGACGACTGAACGATCTCAGACCAACTAAGGTTCTTGGCGTAGCACATCTGTTGGTTAAGTCCCATACCCACATCTCCCTTCTTAATCGACTCCAGCGACACGAGACCCAGAGATTCCAGGCTGGTTTGAACAACTAATAGCGAATATCTGCCATGTGTGGTTCTATGAAAAACACACGACATATGCTCAAAGACGTTACGTTAGGCCTACATGCATTCGTTGCTTTCATGCAAAATAAGCGATAATTTTAAACATACGCAAAGTTAAAACAGGTCCGTTCTTTTGACCCACCCTGTATAATTATAATGTGCACAGACATTCTTTATACGATTTTTTGTTTTGTGTTGTACAATATTCTTTTATTGCAATTATAGTCCGACAGTTAGGAGACATACAATAATATAAGAAACGAGCAACTATATATAAAATGTACAAAACATTAGTTTATACACTTGTTAACGGCAACAATCAAGGACTTGTACGTCGAAAACAGCAAAAATTGCAAAAGGTGATATTGCCCGCATCACACTGACTGCGTGTCACTGTGCTGCTGAATAATATCACTCGGCTTGCGTAGGAGATTTTTGCGAGATTTTTGCGCCTATAGGGGGGTTTTCGGGGATGGGCCATCGAATGCTGCCAATTGCATTTTCCCTGACCGTCCCCGTTGCCATGCCAACGAAATTTGGGACAAAATTGGCTATAACTCGGTAACAGTTGTAATCGGCTTGGCTACTGTAAGACAAAATCTGAAGCGCAAAAAATGTCATGACGACTCCAAGCCAACCAAAACAAGAGAGTAAAAGACCAAAAACACTTCAAGGAAAAACCGCAATGTATTGTCGCTTACTCTGACCTGTATCCTCTGATAATTCTCAGGCTTTTCAGAAACCAGAGAGATTTCAGGTCCGGGCTGTAAATGTTAACGTGCAAATAGTCACGGATCTCTTGTACGTGTTCCAGGGCAGACAGGCGACCCACTTCCATCGAACTTATGTTGAAGTTTTTCGTCTTTTCGCTACACACACACCGCCAAATGGCGTACATTTAAAGATCGTTGAAAAAAAGTTTTACAATTTTGCTACGATTTCCGTAATGCCAACAAAAGTCTGTTTTTCAACATAGTCATGTATTTCTGGGTTGCTGAAAAGCCGATAAGGTATTTCATGACGTCACATAATAATATTGGCTTAAGCTTTAAAGGTTCCAAACATACGCCGACCGAATTTACTAAAAAATCGCCGGTTCTGACCACCCTACTATCGTTTGAGGCCCCCGCCACAGAGCTCACACGAATATCGGCATGAACCTTACTCGTTGTGACCTAAAGTGGGGTAAATGGGCTAAATTTTGGCTACTAACAGTATGGATTTTTTTCAACTTTTTTTCGTGGTGAGCTCCGAAAGACGCATCGTTTGTGCAGTAGGTGTGCAGTACAGCCATTCTAGATCATCCGAGGTCGTTGATTTTGGCAGCAGTTAAAAGCATTTCTTATAGGGGCCTAGTAACCTTGCCACCTCGCAACCTTTCTGAAATATGGCGACTTATTGCTTAAAAATCGCAAATTTTTGCTATTTCTTTTTGTTTAGCGTACTCAAACAAGACGACTTTTTAAGAATTTTTGCGAAACTTTTAAAATTTTGATATTAGAGTCTTTTGCGAAGCAAATAATAAAGATTTAATGATCCTAGCTTGCGTTGTTTTGACGCGATACAACAACGTAACATCCAGACAGATAGACGGTTGCTTTTTCGGTAGTTAGGACAGGGCATCTGCATTGCATGTTGCTATGCTGACGCCTTGTATAAATCATAGCAACAATTGTCAACTGCATATTAGGCCTAACATAAGAATTTTAGTACAGTAAAAATATATGCGACAATATATAATACAGTGTGTGTCAGCGACTTCTGCGTCTCTGTTGCGACAAGGTGCATGGGTAGCCAGCCATCTGGTCAGACATATGGTGAAATAGTTCTGTGTTAGTATTGCATAAACCTAGCCGCCGCATAACGTAGATTAAACAGACTGTCGTGTTTGCCCTAGTTATCTTAATTGTTATTAAATTGTGTGCAACTCGGGATCGACCCTAATGTAGAATAGACAAGTCTGTATAGAAATTTCACTGTTTCTTTTGTATTCACATCCGTAACACTTTTTGCTATCGAATATCGTATCGCACACACCGCACACTGGCACGCACCCCATTATATACCCCAAGAAGAGGGTGGACACGCGGTCGTCGTCGCTGCCAATCACTAAGAACCACCAATGACGACCGCCGTGGCAGCGACGAAGACGTCGCCAGACTCTACGGATTAGCCAACCAACACCCCCACATTTCCTCAACTATACTACAAGACGAAAACCGACCCGCTTAACGTCTTATTAGTGAATTTGAGATGTCCGTAAACGATTGCGCAGCCTCTGAAGCTGTCGATATTGTACGCGTTTACGTAGTCCATCTTCCAGCGTTCATCATCATCGCCATCATCGCCATGATCATCGCCACCACGACAAGCTATAAGCACATCGGCATCGCCTTTTTGGCCGACCGTACTTAAGTAACGGTCGAACGTATGTGGTACGGTTGTCGTCTGTCGTCGTCTGTAAAGCATGCATTGGGCTAAACGGTAGGTCGTAAGGAAAAAAAAACTTTTTACACGAATAATTAGCCCTGTGTCAAAAACCTAGGCATGCAAAATTTCAGCGATCTAGTGCAAAGGGAACAGTTTTACTTTTGATTAAACGGAGGGAGGTAGACAAAATGTGCGTTTTCAACGGAAAACTGACCATATCTCGAAAACGGTGAGAGATACGGCCGAAATTACTATTAATCACTAATAGGAGGTGCCATATGCCCTGTCAGATAAAATAAAAATCATTCACATTGGATGACCCTAAAGGTCGCTGACAACCTGTATGGTCGGACATCCTAGCGACAGATATTCTTGTATTCACTATACACTATGAAAGTCAATTTAGCAGAAAAAATGACAGACGCACAAAGTGAAAAGCATTGTTTCGTAACAGTGAGCACACTGTTACACAACAAAAATGACTACTTCGGTTCTTGCAGTCATTTACTAGTCGGTTACTATTACTGAGTTAATCTATAGGCCAAGTAAACGGTGTGAGTGGCACAGATAGGCTATTGTTTTAGCGGATGTTTGTCGCAGCCAGTTTGGGCGTAAAAATAAATGCCAATAGCTCAAAAACGGTCAAAGCCACGGGCTTGAAATTTAATTTATGTAAAGTGAACGATTAAAAATGTAATCCTTACCAGCTTTAAATATTAGCAAAAGTTTCTTATAATTTTACACATTAGGCCAATATAATATATAGGCCTACTGAAGGTTGCATATATGTATAGGAAGTACAAATGCCGTCGCCTCCCGCGTAGCCACTAATGGTATTGTGGTATCCACGGCCTGATTTATGAGGGGTTCACCTTACCAGTCTTACCTATACAGCCATAACGCACCCATCCAGTGCTGATTCTAGGCAACATGTTGCAGCATCCAGCTGCGGCAGACCAATCGGATGCAATAAAAATTACATCAAAGAAGCGGGACGGTACAAAAGTAAATCACATCCCAAAAGACCACCAGAGCGTATCAACTTCGGCTACTTGAATGCAATTTCCGCCTGCCTCGAACCGATTTCTACATCATTCAGCTAATCTGCAACTGTTAATGAAAGTATATACATAATCATGACGAGTGTACTTTCAAAGTGCCTTAAGGTTTAGGTAATTCGCTCAACAAAACAAACAATGTGATCAGATAGATTAGACCAGGCCCGTCGGGAGCCACAGCGGGGCCCGGGGAAACATTCTCGCGGGGCTCCCAAACATTTTCACGGGGCCCTTCTGGAGAGAAAATTTTTTATTTTTTTTCAAAATGGTACATTCTGGCGTACTTCATATTTCAGTCCGACGGCGGGGCCCCCAAACGTTGCGGGGGCCGGGGTAGCTAACCCCCTACCCCACCCTCTCGACGGGCCTGAGATAGACTACGCAGTATACGCAAAATGTCTCAAATAGGTCGTATATCGTTAAGTAGTCATTTACAGTCTAAGTTAAATCGGTTATAGAAATTTAAAAAAATAAAATGCAACTGTCATGACAATTACCTAGGTTTACATAGCACAAGTCGGCCTATGCTTATCGTACAGTAGTTAGGTAATCTAACCAAGGCTAGAAAAATCGAAATGATACGACCAAAATAAACATATAGCTTTAATTTATCAAGAGCACAGCTATGGTTCAACATTAAGCATATTTTACCGCCATTTCGCTTCACACGCCCGAAACTGTTTATCGGAGGCAATTAAGCCGACATTAGGCCTAACTTTGAACAGTTTAAGCGGTTGCTAAAGACTTTTCTGTTCGCGGCGTTGACGTGATCGCGAGTTCAAGTTTTCTTACACACTCACGTAATACGGTCGGACGAAACACCGCACCGGACCGCACCGGACGTCCAGTGCGGTCCGGTGCGGTGTTTCGTCGAATCCACGTAATACAGGTAGGCTAAAAATAAGCACGTATATAGCCTACTTTTCAGCTCGCATTCGCCATCGCATTTGACGCACGTGTTATTTTCATCGGCTCTGCTGCCGGCGCCGCACGTACTCACGCAGTAGCCTTCATCAGCGTACATCTCAGCTGTCAAACACACAACAATTGTCATAAGCTGCACCAATGACTGTGAATAACGCACAGAATCACCAAAACATGGCATTAACATGCTCAGCAAGGTCTTAGCATTTACATGTGTGGATAGTAATGCCCGCAGAACTAAAGAAGAACTAAACTGGCATGCAATTTTGTTTCAAGCAGCTGAGCTGCTGAAAACTGTTTGAAACAAAATCGTATGCAAGTTTTTGTTTTTTGTTGTTTTCCAGATAACCTTTGTTAACTGAAATAGCCGAGAAGAAAAGTTAGGAAGAAATACTCAACCGGGACAGCGATTGAGACATTTCGTTTCATGCTCGAACTTGAAGTCTGGATTGCGTTCTCGCTGTCTGGTGACTTGGTTGAGTTTCGTGTACGGCGGACATTTCACCACGCAGTTGTTGCCGTCGGCAAAATGACGACATGCCTGCAGTAGATACAGTTACAGACCACAGTGGCACAATCCGCCCCCCCCCCAAAAAAAAACCGGCAAAACACGGATGCGACTTAGCTCTGAAACTATCAGATTAAACTGGAAAAAGCCAGAAGTCGAAAAAAACGTACATATTAAAAAATTCGATTTTCAACTACCAGTCGACGTCGTTATAAAGACACTCTGCGCTTCAAAATTAGAAGCTACGCTACAGACGTCATATAATAAGAAAACCGAAACTTCCACTAGTTATGACATTTGATGTTTTGGACTTTGAACTTTAGGCATACATTATTTTGTATTTTTATACACACTATACACGACGTCTTCAAATCACAGCCATTTTACGTTGACTGTTTCGCGTTTCTCAAAAATTGAAATTTTTTAAAATGTTGAAATGCGTTCTATATTTACAACACACAACCGTTTGTAAAATGCTTATTGCATCTATGCGCTACACACAGTGTACATAATGCACAATTAAAAGTGGAATTACCCAGCATACTGTACTGGAAGGTCCGCTGCATCCTCCCGTGCACTCATTATCGCAACATTCTCCGGACGCATTGCCGAAACACTGACCTCTGCATCGCCGGTGACAGTTGAGACTGGTTACTAACAATCAACGAAACACTCATACTCGTATGTCGACTCGAATATATGCAGAGTTCCAAGCGTTTACGCCACAAACCAACTTCTAGTTATTAATTTACGACAAAATGTCTGCGAAAATATTTAGCAAAATTTAACAAATAGAAAATTCTGTTCAACCTTACTGCAAATACGTTTGTTATAATGTGAAATAAAGACAGCTTACTCAGCAACTTTATAGTTCACCAGAGCACACAGCCTAGAGTGCAATAACTACACTTAATTATACGAGTAAGAGCGTGAAGCGCACGCGCATTGGGGGGGGGCGCTGAAAATGACGAACATGAAAATGAAAGACATATTTAGACAAATTGGCAGGACATGAAATAGCCTGAGATGAAATTGACGAACATAAAGTTAACGGACATGAAAATGCAAGACACGTTTCAAGTGGCTGAATATATAGGCCTATATATTTAGTAGACTTCGGTTTATCATTGCTCACCTGTAGCTAATTTTAGATTGATGTTTTCGTAATATTTTATGCATTTCAACATATTATACATATGCATATTACACAACTTGCTTTGCTGTTGTGACTTGTGTTCAGTCGTTGTTTTAAAAAAAAATTGCACACTGCATTGGAATGTAATCTATTTTCAAACGATATAATATCTCGTCCTCCAATTTCATGTCCGGCATTTTCAGTCAACCCGCGCATTGGCGTATCAAATGCTCAAATGTCAACTGATTTACGCAGTGAACGACATCACAGGACGGACAGATTCAGCAAGTCGATGCCGTATGTTATAAGCTGGAGAAATCGTCGCAAACTTTCAGGAGAACGCTGAGAGCCTTGGTAATCAGGTGCACTGAGCGAGTTGCTCTAGAGCCTAAGACCCCTATCTCCGATTCCCGATCGTTTCATCACCGGTCGATTCATCACAGGTAAACATTTTCCCGATAATAATCACATTTGTCATATATTACACTAAACGACATACTGAAGACAATTACAGCCGTATATAACAGTGTTGATGATGAAACGACCGGCCACCATATCTCCAGGACGTCCAGCTGCTCAACCTTGGCGGGATATAGACATACACTAAAGTTTTGGAACGCTGGGAGATAGACTTACGTTACCACGATAAGTCTCTACTCGCGCAAAAATGGGCGAATCCTTAAATTAACTTTTAGGATAGACGGCTTCGTGTATAGGCCTAATTTTGCGCAGATGTAATGAAAAGCGCCCAACCACTCATAACGGTCCAACAATAATATTCATCATATTTCAGGTAAATCGTTTACTTGTTCAATTCTTGTTGTATATAGATCAACAAATTAGAAGTGCTGAATTCTAACTTTTCTGGCAGAGATGAGGGCCGGGGCCCCAGCAGAGACGTCGATTGTTGTTGAATCTGTCGACACACGAAGCATCACACGCCGCAGACGCAGACGCGCCTACAACACACCACCACCACCAACGGCATGTCAGTTGCGTACTTTTGCTGCATTTTGAGAAGAGCACTGTCTGTTAAAGATTACGAAATGTCTAACACATAATATTTAGTGCTTGTTAACGCCATCATGACGTACGTTTCAAATCCAGTAATTATACAGTTAATGTGCTAATAATTCAACACCGGGGCGTCCACTCCATTGACCGGTGGAGGAAAATGCCTTACGGAAAAGTTAAAGAAAAAGTATTTTTAAAACCGGGGAAATTTTTTTTTTGTGGCAAATTGTCTAAAATACTCAAGGCACAAAATGCGACAAAAGTTCGAATCGTAGGCGCGGAAATTTAACATCGCTGCCATAACTAATAATAATGTGCTGCCTACATGTAATTGCTACATTGACGAAAACTGCCGTAATCATTACGGTATGATGACCTTACTCACTCGTGAAAGAACTAGTTTTAACATTGTTCACATTTATTCAGTATGTTTACAACAACAATCGTATATAGCCTGCGGTTTTCAAAACCGACTTACACCGAGTCGCGTTTGTATCAGTATTCACGACTTCGTTCCTGCTGCTCAGAATGTAGCTCCAGTCGATCGTGTCTTCCCGGCCGTAGCAGAGTAACGAATTGTTTCGAAACATTACGTCGCCATTCAGAATTTCTGCGCACATAAAATAGCATACGTTTAGCCCGCCATTTCTAATAACGAAAGATCGATAAAGTGTTAAGTCGATAAAATGAAATGCATGAATACTGTAAACAAAAGGCTTTAGCCCGCCCAGGCTGCCAAGTTGGTAAAAAAATGGCTGAGGTCGTTGCCTTCGTCTCGTCACGCGAATGCTGGGTGCACCCCGTTTGGTCGACAAATAAATGAATAAACGTGAAAAAAAAAATAATAATGTGCTGCGAACAAGAAAAGGTGCTATGCAACATGATACGACTCTTTGCAGAGTACAGACAGACAGACAGACAGACCGACAAATAAGCAAAACATGTAATGCAGTCTGTATAGACCCACGACATGGAGGAACGTAAAGTCCTTTCCGAGCCATAAGATCTTCAGCGCCGCGTTGATCTCCGTTTTTTAGCTCTCGGCCGGACGCCACTTGACACTGTGAGACCACGGATACGGGACTAGTGCATCGTGCGGTGTGGCCGTTTACGACAGGACGACCAAATAACAGCGCAGAACCAATCACAGACATAACTAGGCCTATGTGTAGAACACACTGACCCATGAGGCTGGGCATCTCCAAACTGCGCAGACCGACTGAAGAGTGGAAGTTGTTGGACACGAACAGCGCGTAGCTGCGAGACTCCGCGGGTTCGTCAGACTCTGGCGGCAACTGCTGGTACAAGAAGCGTCCTCGAATGATGCGCAGACTGGTGAGTGGAACGCGACTGACCAGGTTGGACGCTATCAGCACATAGCCGTGTACCTCGCGAATGTTTTCGACGAACGACAGATCGTAGTCGGACCCTGGCGCCGGGTACAGATGCATCAGCTCCAGATTCGTGAGTACGATTGTGCAGTTCTCGTACATGGAGCGATACGTGTCAATCTGCTCGTGCGGTCTGCTGGCAAATCTGTCCCGTAGGCCAGGGGTAGTCGTTCCCTGGCATTCTGCACACGTTTCATCGCAAAACCTAAATTTCTCGGTAAATGCTAAATCGGACAAACGATGCACCTCAAGTTGAGAAATAACTAAGTAAGTAAATCTTTAATTGCGCAAACCGAACGCAAATGCAAAACGTAAAATATACACATTCGAATTCAATAATCTACATTAACTAACATATCAACATTAGACAGGTGGCAGTCGTAACTTTTCAAGCTACGGACACAACGAAAATTTTCAAACCTGGCAATTACCTCTATACAGTATTTTCGAAGTTGGGAATATTATATTAAGCAACAGAACTACTGCAGTCGTATTCAGTCGTATCGATGTTCGACTTTAAATGTTTAAACAGAACCAAATCGGGCCACTTTAAAGCACACGCCATTAAAGACATAATCTAAATAAGTTCAGTTTTACATCATTCAATTTTCAATAAGATAATAACTTTCTTTATTCGCACGTATGCAGAAGACAGTAATAAAAACAACAGATATAGACCAGCGGACAGACAGACAGACAGAGGCACATCGTTCACAATAGTCAATCAGTTACTGACATTCAGAGATCGAATTCTCAAAGTGAAGCAACACAGCAATTTTCATGCAGGTCCTAGTATTGTTTTTTGGCTTGTACTTCAGCTGAAAGTACTGCACGAAATTATTGTCACGATTGAAGTACTTCAGGATACAGTCCAAATAAGTATTCTTGCCAAGCACGTTGGA
>Ga0056128_1007374_pt1 | contig 13891 bp, 7 predicted proteins | sample WorMetLIZISLAND2_FD_71113 | JGI IMG/M metagenome (GOLD analysis project Ga0056128, IMG submission 71113) | Marine gutless worms symbiont microbial communities from Max Planck institute for Marine Microbiology, Germany - Olavius geniculatus... ... | reverse complement strand
TTCGGTTTGGACGTTAGAAGACGTGTTTTGATGATTATTATGGAGACTGTGCCGGTTTTATTGGTTATAACTTTTTCGCTTGAAGAGTTTTTCACCGCCGCACATGATAAAAGCAATGTTGTGTGATATTGACGTTTTTTTAGTAACACAAAACGGCTACAGCCGACCGCCATGGCGTTGGGCGTGTAACCTGTGAATTACGTGTAAATCTCCGCAACAGGGCAAGGGGACCCCGGAAGATTTCTAACAAAGAAAAGAAAAAAAGCGATTCGCATTCGAAATTGCGGCCAAACCGTTACGGATAGACATATGGTTACTATTGACAGCCTATATGCACTTGTCGTCGTCGCCCTATCCAACGGTGAACGGTGGTACAGTACCATCGCCGACTTCCTACGACGTACGGTTTAGCCACAATACATGCATTACAGACAGACGACAAACAGCCAGACGGCATATCGTATCAATAGGCTCGACCTAACGGACGGCCAAAACGAATATATATATATTCTTGTATGAGATAATTACATGTACTGTCAGGTTAGGAGCAGTCAGTCACGCTTGACAACGGGTAGCCTACTATTGAGACTCTGGCAAGTAAAGGCTCTGTGAGCTGTAACTTAGAACGGGACGCCTTGGTATACGTAATGTTGAGCTAAACACTCAGTGAGCATATTAAACCTAGTAGATTCTAATCCTCATTTCGTTGAACATAAACTCTTCGCCTAGCCACAAGGCCCGTTCGTGTAAGCAGACTTTCGAACAGGCAACGGATCTGGCTATAACAGTATATTTTGAAATGTGAATTTGGAGATCAGTTGGATGAACAAAAAATAATGAGAAGATTGTGCATATGGTTCAGGAAGATTAGACGCAAACAATGGAAACGTAAACACGAAATGATTAGGCCAAGTGTTGAGACGCAGCGAAATGCTGCGTGGTAGGCCTACGTATTATAAAAAGAAAAAAGACAAGGGAAGAGACGGAGACAGATGAGAGACGACTTGATAGAAAATAACATTCAAAACGATCTGAAGGATCGAGCGTATGGCGAACATTAAGCTTTCTTTTTACTTTACATCTATATCGGCCCTATACATTTTCGCGTTGTGACCGTGTCGGTAATGGGGTGTTTACACGATCCAGCAAACGTCTAGCAAACTTCCAGCAATTTCAGCAAATGTATTCAAGATACACGTGCTAATGCTGGACGTTTGCTGGATCGTGTAAACACCCTATAAACTCCGATCCTCAGACGTGAGGAGGGACCAAAGCAAGGCAAGGCATGGCAAGGCAATTATTTTTCCGTGTCAGTTCCGAACTGGAAAGGCAGCAGCAGAACGTTTCGCGGTAACTGTTTTGTGCAGCTGCTGACGATAGGACGGCTAGTAAACACAGCCGGTCCGCAGCATTGCTTGCCCGTTGCTGTGCCGTAGAGGGAGGCTAGGGGAGAGAGGGAAAGAGGAAGCTACGTCTGACTGACGTCGAGCTTTAACTCGCCAGCAGTGATAGGTGACGACGCGTATGGCAGGCGTGTAGGCCTATACGCCACGTTGTACTACCGTCAGACGCGTACAAACAGTGTACACTCACAAGTACTTGCAAAATATACGTTACATCTGGGCCTAGATAGCTGGTAAGTAGCTGTTTACTACGCCAACTAAAAATTCAACGTTTGACCTACTAGCCGGTGAATTTAGAGCTGATAGAATACAGTCGTTACTCGTTAGCTCGCGCGTGAAAACGTGCGGCTTAATAATTTTCAACACGGATATACGTACGTAAAGCATCGAGTCACAAAGCTCATGGAGCGGCGTGCGGCGATGATCTCCATTTCTTTAGCCCTTCACGAGACATCAACTTACACCGCCTGCAGATCACGGATACAGGGGCTACCTGAAATATTAGTATCGCCACATAACCGCTATAGGCTAATGTGGCTATATAATGCTCTAAAATTTCAGCTCTTTTTGGTGGTTATTTAAAGTGTCCTGCGGTTTTCAGTCATACCCCCACGACTTAACCACGGTACACATATCTGAAGGTTAGCGTCCGAAGTTGATGACGCTGCTATATCAAACGCTATAATCAACGCCAGAATAGGTAATTCAGCACACCTGGGTCATAGCTGCAAACAGAAACTTTGCATTTAAAATTGCGGCCAAACCGCTGCAGAGAAAGAGACTGCCTATAGAAACTCGTCATCGCCCTATCCAACGGTACGATTACCGTCGCCAACCCATACGACGTACGGTTTAGCCACAATACATGCGTTACAGACGACAAACAGACAGACCGACGACACTTTGTACCAAAGACTCGACCTAACAGTCGGCCGATAACGAACTAATAGGGTGTTTACACGATCGAGCAAACATCGAGCAGCTAGCTGGACGTTCTAGCTGTGGTAACTAATTAGCATGCTAATTAGGAGGGCAAACGGGTTGTAATTGGAAGGCCTATATAACACGTGATACCTAAGCCTAGGCCTACATTTAAGCCAGGTGGCGGAGTTCCAATAGGCCTGCTTGATGAGCCAGCTCGATGTTTGCTCGATCGTGTAAACACCCTATAAGCCTATGGCGTGTGTGCGCTGCGCTGCAGTAGCAGTGTGTTGAGGAGGGCGAAGTGAATGGCGATGGCTGCGGGTGCATACGACGCGTTCCGTGCCTGGTTCTGGAACAAGACGTTCTGGCTTCCCGAGAACCGCACCTGGGCCGATCTACAGCGCAACAACACTCCCGGCTCACCTTTCTATCCTGACCTCTATGACATTTACGTCGTTTTGCCGCTCGCGTTCGCGCTGTTCCTCGCACGCCTCGTCTGGGAAAGGTATACGTCGTTATCATCGTCCTCATCTATATCACCATCGTGAGGTTTTGGTTTAACGCGCATCGCTTAAATAAGCTTATCGAACTTTCGGCCTTGGCCTTATTTTTCTGGGACCACGATTGTAACGAGCGGTAGATTGTTTTGCACTTCGCAATGCCGTTTTTTCACTGTAGATCTTTTGTCCTTTCTAGGAGGATATATTTACGTCGAAGGTCGTCCGAAATCGCGTTGAATTTTTCGACGTTTTTGCTTTCCCCGAATTTTACTGCGAGGGCCGCACAAATTGGGACCCAGCTTTTAAAACTTTACACCAATCATGCGGCAGAGTTTTGCGGCCATTGGCCGAAGGACCTCGGAGTTTACGCAGTGAAAAAAAGAAAGAAAGATGAAACGTCAGCAGTAAAACGATAGTCTTAACGCTCTTCCGCAATTAAGTAATGTTAATAAAGCCTACATTTATTTTGTTGGCAGGTTAGTCGCACTGCCGGTTGGTCGTTACTTCAATGTGCGTGAGAGACCGCCGACGCGAGCTGTGCCTAACGAACTGCTGGAAGCAGTGTTCAGACGTAATAGCAAGATTCTACCCAGCCACGACGAATTAGTCGTCAGTATACACTCACTCGTTATCATCATCATCATCATACTGCATAGGGGTTTAACTTGGTTAAAATTATCATTATTTTATAGGACCACGTCATTATGGGGCCTAAAGTATCAGGTGAGTATAGGACTCGATATAAGCGATGAAACAGGAAAGTATTGAGGCAGCCAACGCTGATTGAAGACTGACAGTGACGGTACAGAGGTGATGTTAGATGGAAGCCCCCCCCTCTGTGATAGTTGTCGGTTGGAGATTGGGAGTTCATCGCCCAGTGTTTTGGTCAATCCATTAGCAAATCTACACCGGGGAGGGTGTGTGTATTTGTGTTTGTATTTGCCAGTTACCTCCATTCGGCAGTAGCTTATTTATTCTTATATTTTATCCATTCAACAAGCTGCATAATTATTCAATCAATCAACCGGTTTATCTGTAAAATTTGTATTAAAAATTAGTGTCCTTAAATAGAATTTTCAGAGGCGCCTGTAAAGATGCGTACAGAGCGACAGAAATTAAATGGAAAAAATGCTAAACTAACGCTTGTTTTTATAAAATCAGAAAAATCACGAAACAGTCATTTAGTGACAGAGATAGGAGCTTGATATCAAAATTATGGCAGTGCAGTGTGTGTGAAAGAATGACAATGATGTGGTAAGGAATTGTCAAAGAAGCTGGACTGGTCAACTCGTCTGATAGAACGTTGGTGGCGCCGACGACGAAGTCAGGGCAAAGTCAGTGAAATGCAACGATTCAGGGAGGCCAGGTCGGTTCATTCTAGCTCGTAACGTTCACTATTACGAGCGTATATTCATCAGTGTAGACGTAACAGTATAACTTATCGAATTTCAATTTGTATTTGCAAATTTACCTCAACGGCGGAGCCCCTCACAGGGTGCAGGAGCAGAGCCCAACCCTTGATGTCCTGGTGGTGGGGTCTGAAGAGCATCAGCAAAGTCCCCCCCAAAACAGAAAACTTTTGGTTTTTTTAATACGTAGGACGGGGCCAAAAGTTGAGGATTTGAACGCAACAGAGTACCCGGTATTATTGTTTGCTGTTGATCGAAGCTGCGTGTTTTTGCAGATTAGCATGAAAACAGTTGCACATAGGCACAGACATTCTGCATATCATAACAAGCATTAGTGATGAGCTTTTAAGGGTGTCAACATCGATGACCTTGAATGACCTTAATCTTTAAAATAGGGATTTGTAGTGAATTTTTCGCGATTGCGGGCTGCGACGCACATTTTAAGAGTGAATTGCACCAAAGTGGCTGGAGGTAGACCTGGACAACCTGCATATGAATTTTTTTGGCACAGAACGTACATTTTTAACAATCTAAGGTTTGATCTCTTAAATTTCAGAAGTTTTCCTTACGGAGGCCTGAAATTTAAGTACTGTTTTAAGATGCATTATTATTTTATTGCTGTACACTGATTGCCAAGATGGCAGGATCGCTGCTATCGCGCGTCACGTGAGCTTTTCTGAAATTACTTGTTATCTTGTTGCAGTTGGAGGTTTCTGTTCTATTTTGTCGCGTTTTGGGGCGGACTTTACGTCATCTGGGACGTACGTTTTTTTTTTGTTTTCAAATATACTGTTCTAGACATTATAAACTTGTGCATATGTGTGTAATATAATTATTATATGACCTTTCATTAGGCTACAGAGTAACGGGTGCGTTAATTTTGAGCTTAAAATGCCAAAAATTAGGCTTCAAAACGTCAAGAAAATGACACATTTTGCGCAGTCGTGGCTTTTGCGGTGGGCAAATTTGCTGTCGCTCGGCAAGTGGGCGGACGGCCGCATATCACAGCGGCACATGGCGCCGACTTTTTTCTCGTTTTTTGTAGGCCTAAACTTGTCTATGTTCAAAGCTGTTTTTGTTGATTACTTCAGCAAAATCATAGATGTTAGAAACATTGATTTGCAAATAAAAAACATAAAGATAACGTTTTTTCACTTTTATAAAAACATTATTAAAAACATGCATAAAAAACACCGAACTGCAGATGTTTTCAATTGCTACTTTTTCACCAATATACACGCAAAAAATATCTAACTCAGATAATTAAAAACAATAACCTACTATTTGTAAAGACTAAAAACCGGAATGTACTATATGTACAGATCAAAAACAGCTGAATGGAATTTGCCCATTAGAAATAAATCACATTTGTAATTTTGTACTTTTATGTTCTAACAAGAACAAAAAACACCACATTAAAAAACACAAAAAACATTTTAAAAACCAAAAAAAATTTAAACATTAAAAAAAAATAAAAATAACATAGAAAAACATTTTTTTAAACTTTTACAAAAAACATTTTAAAATGTTTTTTTTACATCTATGGTTAAAATGTGTTTAGTACAGTTACGCATGTCGCTTATGTTAGTGTAGTTATAACAGAAAGTTTTGTATTTGGTGCTTATGGACAACATTTTAAATACTTTTCATGTTTTATGTCTACTCGTCACTTCTTTACACTTTTTAGGCATCGTTATACTTGATTTTTTTTCATTTATTTGTTATTCTAACTTTTCTTACAATTTTTTTGTGCTAAATTCCCGCAAAGCTTTTGGAAAGATTTTGGATCAATTTAGGCATAGTATGTATGCATTCTCAGAATGCTTTTTTACGTTCGCTGTGACGACATAAGTTGCCTGTCTGGTACGTGTATAGCCATTTTGCATTTGTTTTTTTCCAGTGGCGTATGTAATAATTTCTGTTTTTTATTGCATATTTAGAAACCATGGTTGTGGGATACAAAACACTGCTGGTATGGCTATCCATTGCAGGTATTTGATTTGATTTTTAGTCAAGGTTATCAGTACGATATTTACCGAGCGCGCACGTAATACAAAGTGTACAGTAGGCTATTGTTATTGTAAGTTGTCTCATCTAAAGCTGCTAACATCCTAAATGCGTCATGCTCGCCTTAGAATAAACCTAGTGAACGTTGCAAACTAGTGACTGTAATTTACTCTAAACCTTACTAGATTTTACAAGGTAGTGTAGCGACGCACTTGCGGTGTGATGGGATCTTAAATGATTGCGTAGTTGCTAATTAACTGTAGAGCGTACTGCGTATCGGTGAAAGCATCTTGAAAACTTGGTTAGTATGTGATGCACTTTATGACAAAATCATAAGAGCTTCCTCGTTATTGGCCAGCTCTATGCATTTGTGTGATGATGGATATTATTTATGTGTTGTTGTTTTTACGTACAAGGTGCCACATGAAAAGCGGAACATTTGTGGCACATAAAGAAGTGGAATACACATGTTATAAATAGATTATGCAGTACTACATTTCCAACAAGAAGCTAAGCTGTCGATAGGATAGCCGACCGTACTAGTTGTCAGTGACCTTCAAGGTCATCCAAGGTCGATAATTTTCATTTCATCTGTAAAGGCGTATGCCACTTCCTATTAGTGATTAATAGTAACCTTGGCACTATCTCTCACCGTTTCCGAGATATGGCCAGTTTTCCGTTGAAAAAAGCACATTTTTCCTATCCTCGTCCGTACAACCGCAGATTTGAAAATGTTCCCCTAGCACTAGATGACTGAAATTTTGCATGCCCGAGTTTTGCACGCATGACTAATTCGTGCATAAAGTTTTCCCCACGACCTAACCGTTAGCCAGGGTACATCCGTGACGGACGGACAGACGGACGACAACCTTGCCAGTAGTTCGACCGTTACTTAAATACGGTCGGCTAAAAAGGATTGGCCTCGATTATTGCAGTGATGTTCAGTCATGTTTCAAGTTGTACACTTTCTTGTCCAGCTGTATACTAAGTAGGCTACTGTGGATAGGCTACAACAGCTATTTAGCATTCCACATTCGCGAGACGTGATGTACACGGTGTAAAATGAAAATGAAATGTTCCGCTTTTTTGTGCAACCCTGTATAAAATACATGTTGGTCCGTATATGTATGATGTTGCCAGCACGTTACGGCTGACGTCTGGTGGTATTATATGTTGGAACTAGGCTTCTACATCTCTCTCGTTCTTGCACTCTTCATGGACGCCAAACGTAAGGTCAGAACACTTTAAGTCTACATTTTGTTCACATTTCTGACACTTTGGCTGATATTTTATCCAGCTGTCTATTTTTTAACTGCCTGTAGTAAAATTGCTTGAAGTGTTGGCCGACTATGCGATTACAGGCAAGGCGACGTTTTCTCCATTCATTGACAGCAGTATCGATAATGTTCTGCTCCAGACCAATCCAGACTCTACCAGTCGCTTTTTGACTTTGCAAACATTCCTAAACTTTATCTGGTAGACATACTGCTGCATGACAATCAAACCTTGTATAGACCGGCTGTTGGGGCCCACAGATTAGGATAGATGGAATTTGTCGACGTTTTTCATTCATTTTAACACATATTATGCTTGATCTGATTTCCGCAGGTAGTGCAAAAGCAGACGTTGGGTGAGGTGGAAACTTAAACACTTATTTAATAGCCAGTCGTGTCATAAATATTTTTTTGCTAAAATTATTAATCTCTGCTAATCTTTCTTCAAGTTACAATCGATAATGTCGGGGATGTTTTTTTCAGGTTTTCTGTTTATTTCAACACATATTTCGCTTGATCTGATTTCCCTAGGTAGTGTAGAAGCATACGTTGGGTGAGGTGGGAAACTAAACGGTCATTTGATGGCAAGTTGTGTCGGGAATATTCGTACCAAAATTTGTCAAAATCTGATAACTGGTTTTCAAGTTATAGTCAAAAATGTCGGGGATGTTTTTTTGAGACACGTGTAAGTGCGTTTCTGTGCGTTGTATTGTTGCTAGGATTTTTGGCAGATGATAGTGCACCATTTCGCCACGATAACGCTGATGGTGATGTCGTGGACGGCTAACATGGTTCGAGTGGGAACTCTGGTGCTTTGCGTTCACGACGCCGTTGACTACTTTCTCGAGGTAAGCTTGTTCAGTCATACCCCGTTTACACGATGAAGCAAACATGAAGCAAACTTAGAGCACAGGTCGTGCAACGTGCAAGTGTACATTGAATACGTTTGCTTGATGTTTGCTTCATGTTTGCTTCATCGTGTAAACGGGGTATCAGTCGTCAAACAATCAATCATTACGTTGTCTTATGCCCTGGCCAGTGTTGAGCATGAGTTAACTCGAATGAGTTTCAACTCACGAGTTAACTCATTTATTGTGAGTTGTGAGTTTGAGTTAATTTATGTCAGAGTGTGAGTTATGAGTTTGATTTAATTCAATATTTGTCTGAGTTGTGAGTTTATTAGGTTTCTAAACTCAACTCACAATAAAAAAAGTTGGCAGTTGCTATCAGCTACAATGGAAAGGCTGTTCAGTGTAGGTGGACAGACTGAAACACCAAGACGCAACAAACTTTCAGACGAAAACTTTGAGAGGTTGTTGCTGTTGAAAGCGAACATGAAGTATTGCCAACAAACAGTGATTACAAGAATATCGGCTGAACAATTCTTTGAGTGAACTTGCTTGACTGATTGAGTGACTGGTTATTAGAACTTATTGCGGTTCACAGTGAATTTTGATTTGCTGGTTGACAAGTGTTTAGCAATTTTGGACAGAATTTTTTATTGGCTTTACTGAGTGACTGAGTGATTGATTGATCAATTGTGTGTGACATAAGGTATAGAAGTATGTTTCGATTAATTAACTGTCTGACTGGATGATAACAAAAAACAAACTTATATTCTTCAAGTTTAAGATTTTTGAGTGAATTTGGTTGAGTGACTACATGATTAATTAACTAAGTAAGAAATAATTTTGTGGAACACCTAACAATGAGTGTTTGCTGATTGACTGGTTTTTTTAACAATTTAGGACAGTCTTAATGACTAGTCTATCGATTGATTGATTGGTAACCAAAAAACAAAATGAGTTTATGAGTTAATTCATTTTCTTGGTGAGTTTGATTTAACTCACTACAACCATGAACAAGTTCAGTGCACCATAGATAAACAAGCCAATGGGCACCGATCTGCCTGTCGACTAAGACCACGGAAATAAATAAATAAATAAAACAAGATCAGCCAGAACCGGTCGAGCGCAGGCATTAAAGGTCGCAAAATGAGGGACATAAAACGTCACACAATCGTTCAGATTACCACAGTGGAGGCAGCTGATAAAAGTCGCCCGACAAGCCACCGGTCGCCGGGTCACTGGATGCGATTGTATGCCGCTTGCGCGTGCCGCGCTCATTGCCCGGGGACACACTGTCACTGGAGGGGAGACTTTGTAATGGGGAAACTATTTAATGTGACACCGCCAGACCGACAGTGTTGACGTTAACGACTTACACACATCTTTATTCACCGTAATACGGTAGACAAGAAATGAACAGCAGAGAAATAATAAAGCTTAAAATGCAGCAAGACAGCACAGATAACATAACACTCACTACGGACAGAAGGACTGACAGAGCGACGTGCACCAGCAGCAACACTACTGCTGAGTGCCAGAAATGGTGATTATGTTATCTTTGGCCCCGACGGACGGACAGACAGAGACAGACAGAATCTGCAGTGCCTCAGTAACAAAGAGCGCTGTCATAGCGCCGTAGCGCGACAGTCAAATAATAAGAAGACGACGCCCGGATATGACTTTCTGAAGAGCCAGTTTGTTTTGGGACGTTCGCAGAAGATCAGTTATTGACTATGGGTGTGTATGTGTTTTACTGCGTTTCAGGGTGCTAAGATGGCGATCTACTGTAAACTGAACACGCTTCGTGATGTTCTGTTTGTGACCTTCGCAGTCGTCTGGGTGCTTACCAGAATGACATTCTATCCTCTTTGGTGCGGACTAGCATGCTTATACAGATATATACTCTGCAGTAGTAATTTGCAGTAAACTGATCGTTAAAAATCCTGTCACACCTCTTCCTTGAAGCGTCACTACACTACCTTGTGAAATTCGATCTGCTCTAGATTGGGTATGTTACGAGGTAGGCCTAACTTTCAATATATTTTATAGCTGACAGCGATGCGTTTAGGATGTGATGGTTATAGTGTAGGCATGTCTTTATTTCACCAGTAATTTGACCAGTGAAAAAATTTTGAAAATCAGTTATTACTTCATGAAGTTACTAATAGCCTACATGAAAGTTAGGGGCTGATGATCAAGTCTTAAGGTATCGGCGGAGACAATTATATTTAGCAGAAAGCTCAAAAGCCTTTTTCATTCAGTGTTAAACAACACTAGTTTCACGTTGTGACTGTTTTACTAATAGCTTTGCTGCTTGTCTTTTTGGTATTTGTACACTCAGCTTTTTGATTGATTAACTGGCTGACTGACTTACTTTGCTGATTAGGGATTGCAATCCTGTGGTCCCGAATCCCGGGATTAGCGGCGTCTTAATCTCGGGATAACAAAATTGTGTTAAAATTGTACATCTTCGCGTGTTACGTGATACAAACAAGAATTTTCGCTGTCTGATAAATAAAATATTTTGTGCGCTAGAGCCATACTCCTCACTGTGCACGGTAATTTCTATTTTGACAGTCACTGTCACTCCCTATAGTTCGGATATACGTTCCGTAGGGCTCTGCTGTACATCCTATGTATGAAATAAGTCGATTGGGGATGCCAAAATGACGACCATCAATCTGTAAGCCTGGTCCAGAAACGGGATCCCGGGATTACAAATTTCTTAATCCCGGATCCCGGGATTAAGAATTCAATCCCGAGATTGCAATCACTAATGATAATCGATTCACTACCTTTTAATTGATCATATAGGATCCTACGCAGCACGTTGTTTGAAGGCCACGTGATCATAGGAATGGCCGACATCTATTACGCATACAACGGTCTGCTGTGTACGCTACAAGTTCTGCACTGTATCTGGTTCTACATGATAATGCGCATGCTCTACTTCTACGTCATCAAAGGAGAGGTAGCCTGCGTTACGTTACCTCACGTGTGTTGACGCGCATTTAGTGCATACTGTTTAAAAAAAGTAAAAGCGCGTACAGATCGACGTAACTGAACTGACACACTTTAATTTGGACGAAATGACGAGTGATCAAGCAGAGCGAGCCCATTGGTCATTGGTTGACGGTGTTGACGCGTACGTGAACGTTTTCACATAGGCCAGCGAGGCCGTTAGACGGTGCCTACTGTAGTGCATTACCGGCATTTGCTGCTTGCCCATTGGCCAGTTCGTCAAAAACTATACCATGTCAGTTCAGTTCAGTCAAGTTCAGTTACATCACTCAGTACTCACCTTTAAAAGCAAGTGTGTATGTGTGAACCCACTTCGGAGCCACAGACCGTCATCACTGTCTGATCGCGCTCCATTCCAGCCAGGCAGGCAGATTTACATATCGTGGAGGGATGGAAGGCTGAGTTGATCTTGGTGGTTAGTTACGTACCGCGGTGGTTCAGCTGTCCGCCTTTCTGTAAATGTTGTTATTCGGCCGCCGTAATAGACCGCATTATGCCTGTTGTCCGTCTGTCCAGTGTTTGAATTGCCGGAGGTTTGGGGGATTGAACCCTCCCCCAACTGTTTTCCCATCCCCCTAACACACTGTCAAATTATGTACTGGGGGGTCAGCTATGTACTATATACGTGCGATTTGTATCACAATTTTGGTCTGACTCCGACTGTTGAAAAGTTCAACCCCTCAGCTAATTTTTTTACAATTCAAACACTGCGTCTGTCTGTCCCATGCGGGCTTTTAGCTCTAAATTCTAAAACAGAATGTTCTAATGAAGCCAAAAGTGGTGTGAAGTTGTGAACGTACAAAGCTTCAGTAACTTGTGTAACATGGGCATATTTAGAAATATGTAAAGGGTGTGACTAGCCTATAGCAGAACAAGACCGTTTACTTAAGATTGACTTTTTTTCTTGAAATTATTATTTTTCACTTTCGAAGAGGCCCAGGCGCAAGCCCCTCAAAATGCACTTCACAGCTTGTGAATAAGGTAAGGGTTATGATGATTAGGATTCTGGATAATGTTAGTTGAACGTTTGTGTATTTGTCTCTGTGCTGTGGACGCCAGCTGGAGAAAGACACTCGCAGTGATACGGAGTTAGAAGACACCGGCTCTGAAGACGAGAACGTCGTCGATAGGACCAACGTTTGCAACAACAATGCTAATATCAGCGCCAACACTCCACCAAAGACCAATAGGCCTAGCCAAGTCAAGAAAGCTCAATGACGGCCGTTGCGCGAACCAACTGTGCGAATTTCACCAAATTATCACCCAGGCCTTCTGGGGAGTTTGAAGGGCAAAATGTTTGCGAATTTTTACTGTTTTTATTACATTTTTACTGAAATGAAATTTTTACTCATGTGAATGTTGATCACGCACATGACGGCTACTTCTGTACATCAGGTTACCTAATACCCCGTTTACACGATCGAGCAAACATCGAACAAACATCAAGCAGGCCTGATGGAACCCCGCCCCTGGCTCAAATGTAGGCCTAGGCTTAGCCCACAGCTGATCATCACGTGTTATATAGGCCTTCCAATTACAACCTGCCCGCCCTCCAAATCAGCATGCTAATTACCATAGCTCGTCGAGCTAGCTGGATGAATGCTAGCAAACATCGAGCAGACGTCGAGCAGTTAGCATGTGTATTTTGAATACATTTGCTCGACGTTTGCTCGATGTTTGCTCGATCGTGTAAACGGGGTATAAGTCTGAAATGCGTGTTTATGCTTGCGGGTAATCATGTCATACAGACGAGTCATTGGAGCAAGTTCCCCCATTCCTCCCGCCCTCTCCCCTCTTTCACTTCCCTTCCCCTGTCCATTTCCTTATCTTTCCCCATTTTCCATTTCATTTCGTGATTCCGGGGGCTTTTTAATGACTCTTGCTAGAGGACCTTGTATCTGGGGTAAGGGCTGGGGGCCCATGATTCTGGGAATCTCTGGCAGCGTCGTGGGTTAAAAACGTATGCAGGGCAGAAAGTTGAAATTTTCTGACAAACACTGCAAATTTCCGACAGACCCATAATCTCATGGGTTCTCAAAATGTCGATTTTGCCCCTACATTTTTCAGAAAGTGTTTTAGCCCCAAATTTTGCATTTTTGGATGACAATTTTCCGACTGAACAATTTTCCGACAACTACAAATTTGGGATGGGCGTAATTTCCCCGTACATTCCCAGCCACGATTCCACTGCCCTCAGACCGTTCGGGGAAGGGGGCGTGACTTCCTCCCAGGGGTCTGTCGCTACGCCTTGGTTCCAAATGCGTATTAGTGTATAGTGAAACTACATGATAGTAATGCCCACTAAATACTTGATTAAATGCGTTTTGGGGCTGTTCTATGCCCAAAATGCGTTTGCGGTGGGGGACCCAGTTGAGGCCCTAACCCTAACCCTAGTCGCTGCCCCTCCTCAAGAAGTCCATTCCCACTGCCGACCTTCTGCCTCGATTTTCGGCCCTTTGCCCCTCAGAGGCCCAAACTCAAGCCCCTCCCCCCCCGAAATCTTTC
>Ga0056128_1007372_pt1 | contig 13892 bp, 10 predicted proteins | sample WorMetLIZISLAND2_FD_71113 | JGI IMG/M metagenome (GOLD analysis project Ga0056128, IMG submission 71113) | Marine gutless worms symbiont microbial communities from Max Planck institute for Marine Microbiology, Germany - Olavius geniculatus... ... | reverse complement strand
TTAAAGGGAACTTTGCAAACTTACTCGACCGGTCACACCAGCTAAGAAAGTCACCACGGCAAACAGATTACCTTTAGGTAGGCTTCCTTGTCACTCTACTTTGCATTCAAGTGACAAGGCGTGCCTTAACCATGAAAAGTAGGTACGTCTCATAAGGAAACGCCAGACTACCTTTCGTGATAGCTCGATTGTCCGAACTGGTCTAAAGTTGCCTCGGGGTCCTTTTTATACCCCTAGCTCGAGGGCGTGGTCTGCACTAAACAAGTTTCGCCTATGTTTTAGTATTACGGGCGCAGGCTCTTCTTTGAGTCTATTAAAAATGCTCAATCGCTTTGGAAGCCTAGCCAGGTAAGTGTTTTAACTTGTATTTTTTTATTAATTAAAGACGCGAAATTATTATTCGTAAAGCTGTTGGTAGAGTTTTATTAAAAATTAGAAACACTAATATGAGCTCTATATTCGCAAAGAATTATGGTTTTAGTTTTTGAGAAATTTGTAATGGCCGCCCTGACGAATCTCTAGTTTTCGACATGTGCTTTTCGACGTATTATTGCTAGAGTTATATTAATGCTAGAAGAATGCGGACAACGGCATTCGACGGCTAAATTCCCGCACTTTCTTAGATATAGTATGATTTTTCTCCGAAAAATGCCGGGGTCCCATTTTTACGGGTGCTTTTGAGGCTACCATTAAACGATGATGGTGATGACAGGAAATTTTGCGTGCTAAAATAGCAACTACGAAAGAGGCCAGTGGGTTGTCGAAAACTAGATTTTGAATAATTAGAAACACATGCCTTTGTTTACGTTTGAGTGAAAACCCGTACGAAAGTGTCGTTAAAGTTACGTTATGCGAATATTTTGATATTTGGACTCGACGAACAGTGAATACGACATATTATCGATGGTTAGTAAAGATCTTATTGCAATCTAATAAAAAGAAAGAGTACTGCATGGTGTTGGTAGGTAACGAAAAGTTGCTTCAACCACACCAATTTTGAATGCAAACTTGTTGCCTGCAGCCATCACCCATTTGCGCCGAATTACCGTATCTTATCTTAGCGTTAATTGTAGCGTTCGATATGGCAGTGTCACCATAGCGTGCACAAGACTGCAGTCACTCTGTGAAATCGCTTTTTTCTGCGACCGGAAGTCGGACGCTGGCTTTCGGATATAGGCGGTGCGGTCGGCCCACACTAGTAACAGCTGGCCTCCTTGTTATTTACGTAACAGATAAAGCTGCAAATTTGGCCGGTTTTATGGCCCACGCTAATGCAGCTTAGCGCAGAGTACCCTAGTTGACTGTCAGCAGAATAGCGGATTTGTAAAGGATGTGGAGTTGTATCGGCCTAAATATTAGACGTAGCGTGTGCAAAGTATCATCGAAAACTGCGATTTTGTAGGCCGAAAATGCAAAAAATAAAATGATTTTCGTGCCTCAAAAACCCTTGGGGTCGAGGGGACCGATGCCCTTTAGGGACATTGGTTCTTAAAAATATCCGGATCCGCCTTTGACAGTCGGGCAATCAGAATCACGGAACGTGAGGTGATATTAAGACTGCTTCATTGCATTATGCTGTCGTTTGTCTGTTAGCACGTGCAACCTGTATATTATATTCAGCCCAAATTCGAAGGTGTTTTTTGCTCTGAATGGCGGACGTCAAGCCTGGAAAAAGCGGCGACATTTTCTTTGTAATAACTTTCGAGGTAGCCCAACTTATATGACCACCTTCTATCGACGTTACACCAAACGGATTAGCGGACACATAGAGAGACAGATATAGGCCTATGCTGCCATAACGCGCGCCATGAAAATAATATCTATGACGCGGGTAATTAGCAAAAACTGAAATAAAACGAAGTCAAACTGCTGGCGATATGCAGACGCAAATAGTCATCTATTGGACTAGTAGGCTTACTCGGGGGAGACTTTCATATAACAAGTATTGGAAGTCTAACGAAAATCAAACCAAATACATTAAGCATTTAAAAACCGTGCCGCAGCGGAAAGCCGTAATCAATCTAATTCGTTCGGACTATAGGCTGCAGTGCACGGCCTGAGAGTCAGCTGTGTATAGGCTAAGCACGTGGCTTTTGGGGCTCAGTCAAGCGAAATTATCGCCAACTATACCAGGAACGATTCTTTACCGTGCTCCGTCTGTTCAACCGGTCTCCGCGAACCACTCTTCCGACGGTCAACTATAAACACTCCGTTGGACAGAACACTAGGTGGCGGCACCAAAGCCGGTCTACAGGACTCCCATTTTAACGCTAGTCGTCCCACGTCTCCATTTGAGTCGCACAAACAGTAAAAACGATTTGCGCGAAGAAAAAGTGCTCTCCCAGGCTCCCCACCCAACAAATTTCTTGCCACATCTTGTCTCTCTACGCACGAAGATCTGTCGCCGCCACTGCGAGACCGTAGGCCTAACGGGGATCCGGTGAAAAACGACGTGCAACCAACGTAAACTAAATAGGCCTAACTCCGCTGTACAATAGCGTGGGCATAAAACGCCGGTCTATAAAACGGGCGTCTAAACTACAGTATGGCGAACGTAAATCTGCGCAATATGCAGTACTGTAAGAGCAGCAAAGGCCAAAGTAATTTGGAAAAAAGCTGAATCGCTTTTGTATTCCCAAAGTAACATCATAAAACCGACAGTTTGGTTGCAATTTGCCAATGCATGTTTCAGCTGAGGGTTCAACGTCCAAATCCCCCTTCTCAGGGTGAGGCAGAGAACCCCATCTAATACACCATGTCATTGGATCGCACAAATGTACCTGCCAAAAAGCATCTAAATCCGTCCAACGGTTTAAGCTACAGGAAGTACGAATGTCACAGACGACAGGCAGACGACAGACAGACCACACATAGAAATGTGTAGTCTTGTAGAAATATGTGGATTCGCTTTCGCTGTAAGATCCGATTGCGACTTATACTTTAATTTCTTTGTTATTCACTCAGTTTAAGCACCCGCTGATAAATTTAAACAATGCTTGCTTGGGTAGACTTCATGGCTAATAATATTTACTACATATAGGATAAGTTCTCTTACTGCCCGACGTGTGTTGCAAGTCAACTGAAAGTCAGAATGAAATTCATACGCAGTTTTTTAGATAAACTCGGCCTCGCAAATGAGGCTTGATTTTAATAATTTGTTTACAATTGCATCCTAAAATAAACGGCCAAGTTTAATAGATCATGTCACCAAATATTGATTATTTTTTTAAATTTTTGTCTTCGTACATTCAGCGCGAAATGTGCAACACAATCTCATCTAGTTACCTCAAAGGTGCTGCTAAAGGTGTCGGTACTACCTTGTTAAATATTTATGTGATTTAAAGCACTGTTACCAGTGTGTTGTTTACGCTTGGGAACTGTTTTTGTTAACATACGAACTCGCCGAAGACGCAACGTTTTGACTGAACCAACTTACTGTTACTGTATAGGCCTAATAGACCCCATCGACTTTGATTCTAGGATCGACGAATATCACGCAGACGCAAACCAATTCGTACACATTGCCTGTAACCGTCAATGAGACATTCTGTGAATTTTTGACGCGTCTGATGTGTGGTAGCTTTTTATCAGCTAACCAAAGTTTTAAACTGAACGACATGCACGCTTCAGCAACAGGGGTGTTTGGGCAGTCGAGTCTCGCGGGTCTAGCTTCAGCTGGCGTCTCTTTAAGCAAAATCACGGCGAAAAACTGTTCCGAAAAGCTGTAGCAAAGTGTACCGTTTGACAAGTTGATGCCTGACTGAATTCGTAGGCTCAGTACAAGTCTCTCTATACTCTCAGCTTATCTGCCGCCGTCACATGTTTCTGCCGTTGATCTGGTTTCGGTCGGTGTAATTTCAGTGAAAATGAACAAAACAAAGTAGCGACACGTTTAACGTGCAGGAAAAGAGCAGTCACAAATTTCCCGCAAAGCGTACTGGCGGCAGAATTTTGAAAAGCGGTCAATTGTTCGCGAAAATATGGATTACGCACAAGAGTCAGTATCGTGCTTGTCTGGTTTTATGACTCACAGCGAGCATCATAACTGTAACGTAAACTGATTTTCTTCATCCGTACTGGGACTGCATTCTGATCTGTACTATTTTCAAGTATCGTATATCGTGTAAGCTATCAGTCGTTTGGCCAGGAAGCAGAAGCGGCTGAAGGTACAGGTAAAGGTAAAGTCCAACACTTGCTATAGCGCTTATTACATGAAACGGACTCAAGACCAGAAGCGCTTTGCAATCTTGGAAGTGGCAGCTGATTGGCATAAGTTATTGATACCGCAGCGCACTAACGGCCATCCACTGCCCACTGAAACGAACAACTAGACCGGTGGTTTGCAGCTAGCAGACATAACACCGCTCCAATCAGCCACACTAGGCCTTCACCCCGTAACCCGTAAACTACTACTCATTTCCCATCCCACGTAGGGTAGGAGGCTGAGTTGGCCTGAGCACACAGTAGATTAGCAACTTGCTCAAGGTTGCTTGCAAGTGACCGACAATGAGAATCAAACTGCAACCTGAAAGTTACGAGTCGACACCAACCACTAGACCAGTTGCGCCTGCTCAGGCAAGTAGGTGTGAACAACTTGCCCAGAGTTGTTACTTGGTAGTGCACTGCTGGGAATTGAACCGTGGACCTTTCAGTCTCGTATCCGACGCCCTAACCGCTGAGCCACCAAGCCACCTGTAACTATAAGGAGCATTGCCACTATCATGCCAGCTGCAGACTACAGCCATAAGCTTCCAATCGTGACCTCAACTCGTAATAGGCTACACAGGGTCCAACGGAAAAGTGGAATAAGTCTATAATACTAAGTTTTTTATGGACCAACTTAGTCCACTTTTCGTTTAGGCCCTTCAGTTGATAAAGCGATGAAAGCTGCATAGCAAGCTAAGATCATCATACGATACGGCAAGATGACGAAAATTATTCTATTTTACTGCACGAAACCAGGCAGAAAAAAAATTAAGGACTAGAAGATAGCAAAATCAGCTTAAAAACCGACAAATTGACAAGCAGTTCAGTAATCTGTGAAGGCAGCTTACAGAAAACGCGGCGTATTACTATTACTTGCTAGTCCGCGGGAAAATTTTGCTATGATCGAAAGAAAGCTAAATTTTGAAAATTGGATTTTAAAATTTAGACAGCCTTATCCGAAAAAATGAGAATCAAAAACTGCAAACTTTGGCGCAATTTTTTACAACCAACTTCGTTCGCTAATACTTGCCGAACGAAAAACCATATCGCAAATCGAACAAGTACTTCATCAACCGCGATTCCTCCCACATTGGGCGAAAAGTCTCGGAAAGGGAACGAATATTAAAAATCAAAATAACAAGTGATCAACTACAACCTCTCCTCTATTGGGCAAAAAAATAAACTTTGGGATTTACTAAAAAAAAAGTTTAATGCGATTGCGTTCGGTCCACGTGAACTTGCTAAGAGCGCAATATCAAATTTCAACCCATCCCCACTAATTATCCCCAATCGGACTTAACGGCGCCTGGCGGACTCGCGTTGGGTTCTGTCTCAAGATTCTGAAGAAAAACTGAAGACTGAATTGCGTGCAGTATGGAAACGCTTTCGTATTGCATGCTTGTCGGTTTTAAGATTGCAATTTTTTAAATGTTATGAAAATGACATCACTACGACCTGTTCATATTATAGTAATCGCTCCAGCAAGAACTGGAAGTAAAGGCAAGAGTTCGGTTAGTAATAGGTCTACTGCTCATGCAAAAAAAGGAATTCGTTGCATTTGAATTTAAAACCTGCTTGTTGGACCTGCTGAAATAAATAACGAAGCTTTAGATATCGCATGAACTAATGTTAAGTACGTTTCCCGAATTATGTCTATACGAAAAAAAATATCCGATTCGTCGATGTCGAAACGATGTATCAATGCCTTTCATTGACCCAACACCGACGCTGGGCAAGCACCAAATCACTGATCCGAGATAAGTTGCGCTCTCCTTGTGCCAGGCTGAGATACGGCGCTCAATTTCAAGCTTCGCAGCCTCGCAGCCTCGCAGCTAAATCATCCACACAACCCTTCACTATTATAGCTGGCGACGATTCATGTGGCCTAAATATGTCCTCCTGTGCAGCAACCAGTGCGTGACTTAACTATTGTAACTCGCTGCCGTAGCTGTCACACACAGGAAACGATACTGAATTTCATTCAAATCAGCACATTTTTTCACTCCTGGTGAATAGCCTTACAGTACCGCGTAAATGAACTGATAGCCTACAGCAGTGTGCGTAAGCATAGGGCCTACGCCCTATGTCCCAGATGTCCCAGAACACCGGCCGTCTCATCGATCACAGATAAACCTACGGTAGTAACAAAAACTATAATTAAAGTGATACTAAACTAGAAAAAATATGTCGGTGCAGAGCCGTTATTTCTTGCAGCCGTCCGGCGGCTAAAAGCTGCGCAACCCTAATCCTGACCTTAAAAGTTAAAAGTGTTAAAAAGGTGGTGATATAGCCCTTAATGAGACACCCATCTCAGAGCTAAGAAGCGTCACCTGCCGTATGGGATAACACAGTGTTACCTGCCACCCGACACAGGTGAACGCGCCCCGACTTAACCCCAGCCATATAGGACGGTACTCGATTTACCTACCCCAAAGGGATGGAAGACTGAGTTGACCTAGGCGGCTGGTTACATACCGATATGGTTTACCTGCCCGCAGGCAGTCACCCATTGCAGTACTAACCGGGCCCGGCGTACAGTAACTTCGTTGATCGGATCAAACGCGTTACCACTACACCACGCCACCAACCCAACCATAAGCTTTCACCTTTTGAATCAAAAATTGGCACACTGGCGGTTATTTTACTTAAGAAACATTCAATTTAAGTTTTCAGTTTCTCTGTACCTTTCTGTTTAAGAGTTATAAGCCTGTACATAACAAAGGAACAGACGGATGGAAAGGACACGTATTACGGCCTATTAGGAAGACCGGATGATAATTACGTGATACAGTAATCTAGATTGGACAACGGCTTGTAAAAGTTAATTATTGATGTACCAATATGCCATCCTACTGCCACTGTTAGAGCCTAATGTTAAGCTGACAAGAAACAAAGCTGTCATTAAAGATTCTTAGAATTTTTCTGCCGTGATTGCTTTAGTGCTGTAAACTATGGACGCCTCTGTAAAATGTCGTATGGACTAAAACTATACCGTCAGATGCTTAAATGCAACTTTTCTTTAAAATAAGCTGAGGCGAAAAAATGTAAAACCTACTCGTTCGAAATTGGTTTTTGAAACAGACTGCAGTTAATTATCTGCCTGTCGTCGGATCTTAACCAAATCAAGGAAGAGCAGCGACGTAGACAAAAATGAACATTGATCAGAAACTTAATATAAGCTTCCGCTTCGACGCTTTGTTCGCGCAATATAGAGACCAGTAGATCGACTTACAAGCAAGCTGACAGCTTTGCAATTTGTTCTTCTTGGTTATTGCTATGCATGACAAGAACTGCTGATAAGATTAGAGTGGCAGCAGCAGCAGCAATGTCCCTTTCCTTCGTTTTTTATCAGAATTCAGAAGGAGATCATGAAAGCCAGTCTGCGAGGTATAGCATACAATAAACGGTTTTGCGTGACTGGTCACGGACTCACGGAACGTCTTTATTGTACGCGACACACGACCACGGGTACCGCACAATATCCGATGACATCACAGACACACGTGCTCTGTCGTGACTGACAACTTCTGCTTGCATCAGTGATCGTATTATTCTGAAAACATCTGCGTTTGCTGCCCTACAGTCAACAATAAAGAAATCGCTGCTAACTTACGCTAGAACGCATGCGCGAAACGAACAGGCTTGCATTCGAGATAGCGATCTACAGAGCTGCAGGGAAGGTTTGCCCGTTAGATTTTGAAACTGACGAAAAAAGTAGCCAGAAATGTCAGAAAAAGAAAAAAACGCGTCTCTGTTGTTGCAGAAATCACACAATAATTTGCATATTATACTCACGAGTACCGGTACGAATGTTTTATGCAACAGAAAACAACCGCAAAAATCAAGCCAATATCGTCGCGTAACATTTCTATGCACTGTGCTACTACTTCATCGTACATTATACAGGGTGGGCCAAAAAAGTAAGCTATTGCACTGTCCATATCTTCGCTAAATATTGATCAATTTTCAAAAATTTTTTTACTAGTAAACTCTGTAAAAATATTGCTACTCGGGGGCATGCACACCACACTTATTATGTCTCTACACTGCCTTGTAAAATATGAATATCCAAAAACATACAACATTTGCAGATGAACAGAAGGTCTAATTGTAAATTTTTGAAGTATTAACTTAAATGTTAAAATATGAGTTATAGTAAGTGTCAGAAATATTGAAAGACATGTTAAACATTTTTAAAAAATAATTTGAACGATTTTACTGTGCACTAATTTTCAATGTACATTAATACTGGTTAATAGCTGCAATTTTGCTCAGTTAACTGCGTGAGCATACATAGCAATGTATTTCAACTGTGCGGCCCTGTAAGCTTCTGAAAGATAAAAACTTACTCCGTAGCTACACGTAAACCTTTCTGACACTTATTATAACTTATATTTAACATTTTACTCAAATACCTTAAAAATTTACCACTCGACCTTATTACCATCTACAGATATTGTACTTTTTGAAATATTTATATTTTACAAAGTAGTGTAGCGACATAATAAGTGTGATGTGCATGCCATTTAATAGCAAATTTTTTCCAGAGTTTACTAATAAAATATTGTGAAAATTGGTCAATGTTTGGCGAAGGTATGGAAAAAGTACAATAGCTTACTTTTTTGTCCCACTCTGTACATTATACATTTCATTGTCAGCCTACATTAAGATTTTTGTTGCTTTTTTAAATTTTTATTTTGAATCATTTTAAAACCTGAGGCAGACAAAGTTCAGTTGATGTTTTACCGCAAGAAGCAACACTGCACTAATGTCATGTGTTATAAAACTTATAATTTTTACATATCATACGATTTTGTTCTTGCTACGGGTAAGGCAAAATTATAGAACGGACGGTATCATTGTGTATCCATACGGTACTTTACATATTGTAGTATGATGAGATGCATATGTTATTGTTGCGGCCGTATGCGAACGATAGGCCTAGTTATATTGATCATAAGCTAGCAGCGTTCCTGTAGTTGTTGTTGATTGTTGATACCAATTCCCGGAGAAAGATGTCTTCCGACTGTTTTGCAGCTTCATGGCCGTACTGTGCATTGCGCCAGAGATAAGCTCTGCTAGATGTTATTGTTCAGAAGACTCGATACTTGTCCTTTTGTACTTTTAGTTCTTTTAAGTCAGTTAAGTCAGTTAAATCGTTAAAAAGTTTCGATATATGCTACAACCGGAATTTGTCGCACTACTGATAACTGCCGGTGTCACATTCAACAATTATAGGCCTCTAAAACTAGGGCTGGTAACGATCCTAAACTTTTAATACAATTAATTCTGCAAAAGTTATTAACTATTGATTAAATTAATTTTGTTTAAAACTCAGCAGGAGTCATCGTTTAAAAGCATGAACTTTTCGTCGATAAACTATTAGTTCCTCACAAATAAATTGATACACAACAATTTCAACGATTTTACGCTCAGCTGGAAAGAAAGTTATTTACTGCATATCGCTGCGCAAATAGTATTTTTGACGCGCTACACCTATGCTGTAGACATGGCTGTCGTATAGTCGTCGTCCATCTGTACGTCCGTCTGTCGTCTGCCACGGATGTACTGTGGCTAAACGGTGTGAGATAGAGCTTAGATTGCTATTGACCACTAATAAGAAGTCGCATAGGTTTATTGGCTTTCAAATGACAGTCATGTAAATCAATGACCTTGGATAACCTTGAACGGTTATAATGCACTTTAATATGTCAATCGTGCAGTATTGTGGTTAAACGGTAAGTCGTAGGGGGTCGGCGACGGTACCATCGAATAGGGCGCCGGCGACCTCTTTAGCCTGTCAGTAATAATCAAGTCTGAGCGATATGCAGTATTTTGGCCGCAATTTTCAATAGAAAGTTTTAAGCTATAAGTGGCTATATCTCCGAAACTGTAAGAGATAGGACCAAGGTTACTATTAATCACTAATAGGAAATGGCATATTGGCTTTCAAATGACCTGAACATCATTGACCTTGGACGACTTTTAAGGTCAGCACTGCAACAAGAACTCTATAGACTGTAGCGCGTCCTAGCGACATCTGGGCTTTCTTGTTTTTTTCTTGTATACCGACGTACTACATGTAGACGTCAAACGGTTAGCTGAAGCCGCGCTGGTCTATCTATACAAATCGAATGCAGCAGCAGTCATGGCCATCAGATGCTGACATTGACGATTGACCGAGAAAACCGACGTACGCTTGGTACATACTACATCGTCGATCAAAAACTGACAGACAACTTCTCGGCGAAGCTAATGACCCACGACGTACATGTACGCATGCAATACTATATATACTATACTAGAATATAATACGGTATATGCTAGTACATAGGAGTCCACTAAAGCTGTGGCAGATCCAAGATATGTTGAAAAGATCACGGCGAATTACGTGGTCTGAAGCGAGCCCGCCCGCGGAGTCCAAAAGCGAAGCCTGTGGGATGAGATTGGGGGAGGGGCGAAACCTCCAAAAACCCGATTCTAGAATCAGAGCCTCCAGGGTCCAAAAGCAAAACACTTTTGCTTTGTTGATAGCCAACATCGCCACAAATGTTACACATATTTTAGGAATTTCACTTATGGTCACCTGATGAAAAGAACAGCAGGCAATCGGTCCAATCCAGGCGTGCGCGAAATAAAGCAAGACGAATTACAAATTGCCGAGTAGAAAGTAAGTGCAATAACCAGACAAGATTAACGAGAGTCTAAAACTAAACGAATCACCGATCAATCCAAAAACTAACGCCAAATTACAAAAAAAATCTATTTTAAAAACAGCTTATATTCGCAAGGCGGCAGCCTACTCGATCGTCTGAACAACGTCACTGCTCTTTTCCATGTTCTGTGTTCCTTCATGCGTACCAGAGACAAATTGTCGTTGGCAGTCTGCAAGTCGCCGAACTTCATGAATAAGTTAGCAGTTAAAGTTGCTAATTGTCTCTAATAAGACAGTCGAGTCGGCGGCTGTGCGGAATTGCAGCTAAAACACGATGTCAGATGAGCGCATGTCACGCTACCAGTCTGACGTCTCGTGGATTAGACCTATGTGTTCGTCTGCGTCTGTATGTCTGTGTGTGTGTCGTCCCTGAGAATAAAAGGCTGAGTTTAGCTGTATATGTGTGTGATAATAGAGGCTCAGCAATAATACATCAGCCATGGATAGATCATTGAACTTAACTCAGCGTGGAAGAGAACAGTCCAGCAGGATCAAGGACCAGGGGTGTCATTTAATGGGGGCTGGAGGGGTCCACGGACCCCCCCCTCCTTCAAGGGTTTACTAAAATGACACCATTGTCAAGGACGTACGCTAGAAACAGCTCGTGGGAACGGTTAGTGGGTAAGCAGGTAAGTAAGTAAAAGTTTAACATCCCGCTTAACACATAATAGGTCATTTCTGGGACGGCCTTTCCAAGCAATCGCTTAGTGGAATGGAAGCGGCTACGCTCTAGCCAGCTTTTTTGATGATGGGTAGATTGCTAACGCTGAGCCGATATGCCTATAGCCCTCAGGGTCATCGCTATCCAAGTTACAGTCTAAACGTGCCGCCGCAGGCGAGTCGCCTATAGGTACTTCCTCCTCGCAGTGTAAAACCGCGTTCACACAGACACGAGTACGAGTACGAGTACGAGTCCGGGTTTTGGTTTACGGCTCGCAGAAGCTTTACTCGTACGAGTGGAGCGTTCATGGTCACTTGTACAAGAGGGGGACTAAACGAGTGTTGCCAATCTCCACTGAAATCGAATCGTGGAAATGCTTTGCGAATAAAACAACAATATTCCGCTAAATTCATAATAATTTCACTAATCATGCGCCCCTAATGATGAACAGTTCAACAATGGCGTAAGTTCTGACGTCTAATATGCAGCGTCATAGCATGTACAACTGAAATTGAAGTTATTTGCGTGTCGTTTATTCACAGGTAACCCGTACTCGTAGAGGATTTGTGTCTATGTGAACGCGGCCTGACAGAGAGAGCTAGGCGATCATCTGGCGGCACTACACGGTAGCCTATATCCATGCACTCACTATGTTGATGTACGGTCGGCACGCGTGCTCCGGGATGAGCTCGTAAATCGTCGGCTGTGGAACAATGGCAGGCGTCTGTCGGCCTCTATCTAACCGACAGTGATGCTATAGCGACCGACCGACCTACCGACGATGTTCCCAACCAAAACCAGGTGGGTGGACTCGGCACAAGGAAGGAGTCCTATATGTACTAGATACCGCACTGCTGGAGTGGGTAAGCGAACACGCAGTACGAGCTTATACCACTCCAGACACTGCGGTATCGTACTTAAATCACGTTCGGATCCCATAGGCTACACCGTCGTTTGCTTTGTGACGCACGACTGCAGCTAAAAATTGTGAAAAAAGTATCAGTGTGGTTTAAAATTATAGCTGGAATGGTCTCCGTGGTTGATGTCGGCTGTAGGCGAACGCACACGGCGCCGACATGTGAGATGCAACTGAAACAAAACTAAAACAAAGATCGCATGCAATGTGCGTGCGTAAGATTTTGTCTAGTTCTAATTGCACATGTAGACACCGTTTTAATAAGCAGGTTAGTAAGTAATTTGATGTACACAACAAACGTATATGCATACATCAAAAATTGCCAATCAAGTCACGGCTTATAAAGGCATTTTTAAGATCGCGGCGCGTTGTGGCAAATTGTTAGTAAGATATCTTACTCGCTTACTTACTTACAATGAGTGTACAACAAATATTGTAAATGTGCATCGCAGCTGTAGCCACGGCTTGAGCTTTATATAGTTCGTTTACCATTCCAGTGCGGTGCACACGAATACGAATTATCGTATCATGTGTTTTGTCAGCGTAGTGATAAGATACGCAAATCACAAAACCCATGATTACCGTGACTTGCCCATCATGACTTCAAGCAAACGCTATATAAATGCCGTAAATATTTGCACGGCTACGCCTATACCTTGGACGCTGTTCCGGAGTCGTTACTCGTATATATATATATGTCGTAAGTTCATGTCTCCGCCGTGCCTTGGTAAACTTGTATTAAACTTTTATCAGCACTGCATCTTGGGAGTTTCTAGGTCAAACGGTCAAATGTACGTCTACAGATTAGGCCTACGGAAACGATCTTGACGAGCACCGTCGACTTCTATGACTGCTACTTACTAAGTTGCGATGTTTTGCCTTACTTTGTTAAGCATAAATATAAGATTGTCCTAATGTTTTGTCTATAGTAATAAACAGGGAAACATGGAATCATCAGCCTTTTGCGTGCACCAAAAAGGAAACGAACAAAACCGCAGAGCCGCGTTCCGTGGCCTTTCTCTTCCAGCGTCTTAGTGTCACTGGAACATGTGTCTCATCTGCAAAGCTGGATGACATTTTTATATCGTGCAGGTCTAGTTGTGTTCACTGTGGTAGACAGTGACTGTGAAGACATCTTTTATGTACTGGACTGTTGGTTACATACCAATCTGTATTTGTTTGTATTGATTATGTGCAATAAGCATATTTTTTATTCTACAAGTCAACAAGTAATAGTCTGGTGCTTTGCAAAAAAAATAAAATAAACGACAACGACGTGCGAGAATCAAGACTTTAAGCAAAGTAAACCTTTTGCAAACATATTTTATTTTTTATTTATTTATTTTATTTTATTTAATGACAAAGGGCCGCAGCCACTAACATGCCACAATAAA
>Ga0056128_1007368_pt1 | contig 13893 bp, 11 predicted proteins | sample WorMetLIZISLAND2_FD_71113 | JGI IMG/M metagenome (GOLD analysis project Ga0056128, IMG submission 71113) | Marine gutless worms symbiont microbial communities from Max Planck institute for Marine Microbiology, Germany - Olavius geniculatus... ... | reverse complement strand
GGTCATGCTATTAGGTAGTAAGTAACCGTTATAAGTGGCTTGGTTACTGTAAGAAATATCTGAAGCGCAATATCTTTGTAACTGATCACCAGTAGGAAAACAGTATTTTAGTAATAAAACGGCAAATATAAATGTACAAAACATTAGTTTATACACTTGTTAATGGCAACATTTAAGGACTTGCACATCGAAAACAGCAAAAATTATAAAAGGTGATATTATTCAGCAGCACATTTACACACAGTCAGTGTGATGCGGGCAATATCACCTTTTGTAACTTTTGCTATTTTCGATGTGCAAGTCCTTAAATGTTGCTGTTAACAAGTGTATAAACTGATGTTTTATACATTTATTTCTTATATAAATGTGAAATTTTTCCACTACGCTGCCTTATACAGACAATCGATAATGACAACATAAGTTCTAACATATCTCATATAAGTCAGTTAAACAGTATAAATCACACAGTTGATCGGTTTGATCCAGAGTGCTCTTCTTACAATTGAGCCGAAAAAATCCCTGTGCTTCCAGTTGCCATCCTTCCCTAAAAAACTGCATCCCCAAAATTTTTATTCGACTCAAAGATATTAGTGCAGTTTATAATTTTTTTGAAAGCTTTACTAAAAAGTCGTTTGCTTCTAATTTGTTAGGCCGCAGTACATTTACTTTTAGTTCTCAACTATTTATTTTTCACGTCAATTTGGTTTTTCTCAGTTGTGTGATATTACAGGACATCACTCTTCAATTGCCCGTCACTAATTTTTCGCCAGCAGCAACAGGAAGCACAGAAATTTGTTTAGGCCTAACTCTCCACTGACTACTACTACTACTACTAAGTGGGGACATATCGATTTGATGCGGAGTGTTCTTTTAAATACTCGCCACCCTTCTCATGGTACTCGGCGAGTGTTATGCTGGCTTCAGTCATTTCCGAAGTTGAGGCAGCCCAACACCGCGCCCCCCGCCACGCATCCAGCACCACGTCACTGGCTGCACGGATGCACAGCTGCGACTGAAATGGACGTATGGACCGCAGCTCACGACACAAGCGAGACACGAAGTGTGGGAACGATGCACAGCCACCCGTCACAAACACGTTCTGTCGTCACAGAAAAACACAGTAGTTGTAGTAGTAACCTAGTAGTAGTAGTATTAGCAGTAGTAGTAGTAATAGAATGCAGAAATGATGTCTATAGTTTTGAAATTTTGCAGAACTTGCATATCAGTATTGTTAGCCCAACTTGCCGAAATCTTCACCATTCTTGAATTTATGCTGAATTTGGCATCATTATGTAACGTCTTCTTACCAGTAGCTGATTAACCATTGCTAAGTTACCAACGATGAGAAACAGGCAAAAAACAGGCTTTTGTCCACTTTGTATGTGTAAATACAGGCTAGCTATCTTTTTTCATGTACAATTTGTGCTTTAAATAACTGCAAAATCAGGTCACTGGGAAAAGAACAGCACACCCAATATATCCAAACTGTTATGCCCTCCAATGGCAGGAAGCTTCAATTTTCTGACAGGCAGCCGAAAATTTGCGACAGAGGATTTTATGTGTGCCCAGAAGTTGGATTTTTTCCCCGAATCCCGCCAAAAGGGGAATTTTTGGCCCCACGTTTTGCATTTTTGGAATAACTTTTTTTTGAAAAGCCAAAATTTTTTTGGGTGAGGGCATCTACCCCTCCCGGCCACAAAGCCACTGCCCGTGGTTTTGCCCTGATGTTTTTTAAAAAAAGTTGACCTGACAGAGTCTTTGCTGTTGATCAGAGGTGAACTTGGACAGAGCGAATTCAATAGTTTCTGCAATGCCAGCTTGTTCCATGCCAATCATTGATGGCTGATATAGCAGCTCTGGCGTCCTGACAGTTACACAAACCGATACACAGTGCAACATAACATACAGTGTGTATGTAAACTACAGGGTGGGGTGTATGTGGACTAGCGGGTGGGTCAAAACAATCGACAGAGTAGATTCAAGAGTTTCCGCAATGTCGGCTTTTTCCATGCCAATCATAGACGAACGATACAGCAACTCCGGCCTCTTGACAATTTACAAACTACAGGGTGCAATATAAACCTACAGGGTGTATGTAAACTACAGGCTGTGGTCTAGGTAAACTACAGGGTGGGCCAAAAAAACCGGACCTGTTTGAGCGTTGATAACTCAGTCATGGTAAGTGGTAGAAAGACGTGTAATACGTCAAAAGTTTCAGAATGCTGTAAAGAATAAACGATTAATTTGCACAGTAAGCATTTAAATATTCTTCGTTTAATTTGCATTAATATTCGTCACCTCCAAAATTCTGCCAAATTTGACTGTAACACATGGATTTAACATGGCTATTTGAGCTTTTATAACTTAGCGATGTTCACTGATAGAAAAGCGTGTAATATGCCAAAAGTCTTGAAATTGTGTACAGAAGAAGTGTACAACTTGCATGTCTCAGCATTTAAATATTCTTTGCTTGATTTACACAAATCTGCCCCACCCCTAAAATCATGCTAAATTGGCAGTAACACATGAATTTAAGTTGATTTTTCATTCAGCATACAGTGAAATATGAACAATCATTAACACATACGTTGAGTTTAGATGAAATTCGACGTAGGCAGTTGCATTCATAATCGTCATCAGTTTTTTAGGCAGCTGATCGATCGCTGGAGTCAATGTGTTCAGAATCAGTTGAGCCCAGCATTTGATTAGCACATGTTTTAGCTGGTCAGTTACTGAAATTTTGTGACCATGCCATCTGTTGCAATGCCCTTACACTGAATAATTCACAGAATTTAAATCTGGATTTTTTGGCAGTGAGTTTTTGAGTTCAATAAACTCGGGCACATGGGAGTGCAAGCAAATGCCTAATTTCTGTGGTAGGCCTAATAAAGATTTATGCAAATTAGGCAAAGAATATTTAAATGATTTTCTATGCAAGTTGGGCCCTTTTTGTCTGCAACATTCTAAAACTTTTGACATATCACAGGCCTTTCTACGGGTAATTATTGCTGAGTTATTAACGCTCAAACAGGTCCGGTTTTTTTAGCCACCTTCTGTTTTTTGGCCCACCCTGTAGAAGGTGGGCCAAAACAACCTAAAGAGCAAACTCAATAGTTTCAGCAATGCCAGCTTGTTCCACAGTGGCTGGTGGCGTGGCGTAGTTGGTAGCGCGTTTTGGCTGAAACGAAGTTACCCTATGCCAGACCAGGTTAGTACTGCAATGGGTGACTGCCTGCGGACAGGTAAACCATCTTGGTGTGAAGCCTGCCAGCTAGGTCAACTCAGCCTTCTACCCTCCGTGGGACGGTAAAATGAGTAGTAACTCATTTGTGGGGACCTAGGTACAGCTGACTGGGGTTGTCTAGCCAGCCGCTGCGCCAGCCTGTGCCTGCAGACTGTACACGGTGGCCGTGCGGCAGGCGGCTCTGGTTAGTGACGAAAGCACATTAGAGGCGTGCGCATGCTCGTGACTATGTGCTATACAAATTGACGACCTTTACCTTTACAGCAACCAGTGACAGCTGGAAAGGCTCGAAAGAAGTCCTGAAAATTTATAACAGCACCAGTATAAAAGCATAAATTGTTCAGCCACTAATTATAATGTATTTTTTGAACAGCACTTGAAGCAGGGTGGTATGGGCCCACACAAGATAGTGGCACTCTTCGGCCATCTGGAAATACCGCCACTTCTTTCAGGAAGTGATTTTTCTGTTTCCAGGCTCATGCATTCAAAAAAGTTTTTCACTAACCTACTTTTTGCAACTAGTCCTACTGCAAACTGAGGCACACGATAATCCTTTCATTGGATCATGCACTAGATACATTATATGCAGTGCGTTTGTGTCAGTAGACAGAATTCGTAGTTTCATATGGAAGAAAATCAACAGTGCTAGGTGAAAAAACCACGTGCGGAAAAAGCGGAGAATCTAAAGTAACCAAGCTCACCTGATCTGTTCCAAAGCAATATGAAGTCGATGATATTCAGCCACATCAAACACTGCACACTCTTGCTGCTGGTTTGGCCTATACAACAAACAAACCTGTAGTAGTGGCAGTGGTAGTAGTAGTAGTAGTAGTAGTACTAGTTGTATTCAGCCATGTCAAACAGCACACTCCTGCTGCTGGTTTGGCCTATGTAATATACACCCGCAGTAGTGGCAGTAGTAGTACTGTAATAGTAGTAACATTAGTAGTAGTAGTAGTAGTATTCAGGCACGTCAAATACTGCCTCCTTTTGCTGGTTCGACCTATAACTGAACACACACATATGGATAATGACCATGACAATTAACCACTTTACTTTCATTATCATGATGAGCCCATCAAGCAGCACCCGCCGCGAGGACCAGTCACCAAACACAGTGGTCTTGATGCCCCAGAAAGACAAGAAATTCCAACACATTTGTGGACAGGTCAAGGATGCAGTAATTCTGGACTAACTGAAATAATAGGCTGGCGAAACATAAACTGTCATCATAGTAGTAGCAGTAACAGTTTAGAAATCTTGCTACAGTGCATGACATTTGAGACAATCGATTGCTTGATCGCCTAAAAGCTAACCCTAACCCCAATGCCAGTGAGTTTTCAGTTTCAGTGAGTGAGTGAGTAGGGTTTAATGTCCCGCCCGACACAGTATAAGTCATTTTGGAGACGACCTTTACAGGCAAAATTGCACATACACATAATAACAAAAAAAAACAGATTAACCTTTACAGAAAGTTTCAAATCACTGAAGCTGACATAAATCAGTTTGATGCCATTACTCTCCACCATCTTGGCGTCTATGTGTCTACACCCTACAGTGACAGCTAAGTCCCGTCATAATCGACTGACTATCATGGTTGTGCAGTACAGTGCATGCAAATTGCTTAGCGATGCTGGTTTATAGCAGAGAATTTTTTTAAATATGCGGAACTTTTTGAAGCAAAATATGCAGGAAAATATGCGGAATTTGGCGAAATATGTGGCATATATGCAGCACAATTTTCTGCATATTTCCGGCACATGCAACTTCGAGTGACGGAGAATCATAATTATGATCATTAATAGGCCAGTTCTGCACAGTTTTGACATTTTCGACTTAATGCATTCAACGTCTAATTGTAAATAATAATCGGTAATCAGTAATCGATGCTGCCAAAAATATTTAACGGTCTTAAAACAACGTTGGACAAGAAAAAAGCTGAAAAATGCGATCGCATATGTGCAAATATGTGCGAAGTTTTGGATATGCGGCATAATTTTCGCATATGCAATTTTGCAAATGCCATTATATGCAGAAAAATATGCGATATGTGGATTTTGGCAAAATATGCGATTGCATATTCGCATATAACCAAGCATCCTAACATGTCAGGTCTGGGCCGTGACATCTTCAGTATTGTTAACTGCAGCGGATGGATGATGTTGCTACTAACGATTTGAAGTCGGGGTCGTAGACTCGTAGGTATGATTCAACTTCCTCCAGACGGTCAGCCTCATCTTCAGAGTCTGTGTCACCGCCCTCCGTATTCTGCAGCGGCACATTGTCGACAGAAAAACATTTCAGTCCTCAAATTAATTCTAGTTACATAGAGTTCGCTGAAGGGTAATTATATTTTTTCATATTTTTGTTCTAATATATTGAAAACTACATTTTTTGGGCTACAACTGCTGAAAATTTCATGCAAATTAATTGTCATTCGAACGAGTTGTAAAAACAAGAAAAGTTTGCCTTTTTATTTGAAACCATGTAATCAGAATCTGTCAGTCTGCCAAAAAATTGCATTTCAAAATGCAATCACATGCAAGTCAGTAGAGTAAAATAATGTACACCATGGGCCATAAAAAATGTGGCACTTTACTTTTGTCAAAATTATCTTCTTTAACTGGCACACTCTGCATACAATTTGCAATAAAGTGATTATTATATTTCCCACCACATGGTTAATGCATCTCTACACTACCTTATGAAATATAACTGTAAGCAAAAACTAACGATAATAACAAAAATATAGGTAGGTGGGAAAAAAACACTTCAAACCAACATTGCAATGAATGACTCGTATGACACTAGACTGTGTTAGACCCACACAGTTTAGTGTCATACAGGCCATTCACAGCAATGTTGGTCTGACGTGTTTTTTTCAATTTTAGCAAAATGTTTGTTATTATTGTTATGTATGCATAATTTATTGATATTTCACAAGGTAGTGTAGAGACGCATTTATGGTGTGGTGGGATATATAATACTCGCATTATAGCAAATTGTCTGCGGAGTGTGCCAGTGCAAAAATAGTGAAAATCGATCAACAACTGGCAAAGATATGGACAAAAGTAAAGCGCCACGTTTTTTATGGCCCACCCTGTACACTGCTTATTAGTCAAGCAATGTAAGACAAGATGATGCATCTTATTCTTCAGCAAAGAACAAACTGTTGCTTGATGTGTTACAAAATCACTTATTGTGATGAGAAGAGAATTTTCAGACGGGCTGAAAACTGGATGCTACAATGCCATCAACACCAAGCTGAACTTACAATCTGCTTGTATAAGTCCCAATCTTCATCATTCAGACCGAACGTGTCTTCTTTCTTCCTCTTTGAGCCTGCCAGCAGACCAATCCATAGCAACTTCATGGCACTTCACAAATACAGGCATCTAATCAGAACTAGGAAACCATAGCTGTTTATTAGTTGAATTTTGCAAGTTTAATTATCACTAGGACTGGATAGGCACAGAAGTAAGACTGCTGTTACTACCATCAGCAGTAGTAGTGATAATAAAGCAGCAGCAGCAGCAGTAGTAGTGTGTGTAGCAGTAATAGTAAAAGCAGCGTAGTAGTAACTAACTGTGTGCTAGCTGGGTCAGTATCTTCATACGATGCTGTGAAGCATGAGTTCGTCGTTTGGTCATTTCCTGGCGCCGCTGTCGTCTCTCTGCCTGAGTGTTCAGAATCTCCTTCAATCAACAACACACAACATTTTGTGGTTATAAAGGGGTAGTGCACGTGTACTGCATAGCACCCTTCACAGAATCCATCACAGAGCTACGGAGCATCACCTGCCATATGGGATCACACAGCCACTCAACACAAACAAATCCGGTTAACCTTAACCCCAGTACTTGATTTTCCTACCCTGTAGGGATGGAGGTGTTTTACCAGTCCACAAACAGGTGAACCATCAATGGTTGTTAAAACTGATTTGTATAGCTGAAAACTATAAAAATAAAGATCAGTGCCCCATCCCCCCATAAGCCTTACAGCTCCACTAAGACTTCACGTGCTAGTACTATACTAAGATATATAAAGTTACGGCTATCTATAGCCCTCTATTTAAAATGTCATTTCTGTTAAGCAAGTAAGTGTAGTGCGTCTACCTGTCGCTGTTGATGCAAGAGTGCAATGCGGGCTTCCATTGGATCTCTCTCAGTATCAACAACCAACTTGTCTGTGTCCTAAAGCCCAAATTCCATTACGCTGACTTTCACTGAAACTTCCCCACAGGGAAATTCGTGGACACAAATCATGAAAGTTGTAAACACAAACGGTGACAAATCACGAAATCGTGAAATTTCAGTGAAAGTCACGGACACAAACCATCTCGACATGTCGAGATGTTTGCGACAAAGTCTGTGAAAAGTCCGTAACAAACCCGTGTGTTGCTCTAATGGAATTTACAATTTAGTCCGTGGATTTTGGCGCGAACACAAATCACAAAAGTCCGCAACATAAATCATGAAAGTCGGCGACATGATTTGTGTCGCGGACTTTCGTGATTTGTGTCCGCAACAAAGTCCACAACTTTGTCGCGGAAAAGTCATGGACTTTGTCGCAAAATTGGAGTAATAGAATTTCGGCTTAAACCAGACACACAGTATGTGTATTACGGGACTGACAAGACACACATGTGTATCAGTCCATATTAATAGTGAGTCTGCATCAATCAACGTTGTCATCATTACCAATTCAATATTATGAGACAAAAACTAGCTACAAGAAATATTTTTGATGGTAACCAATTCAATACTCCTTACACAGTATTTGCCGATACCAAACTCCAATTGATCTGCTGACCCCAAAACCCAACCCTCAAACCAAGACTAAAGTGATTCTGAAGAGCAAGATATGGCCATTTGAAATTATGCAACATGGCGGCAGGGTGCCATCTTGGATTTGATCCGACTGGAAGTAGCGCTATTGGATATGGCAACCCCGAGAACCAAACAATGATCGGATCGGAAGTAGCGCTCTGTTGGATCAGCTGACCCCATAAAACCTACCCTAGAACCAAACATGGAGTGAATCAGAAAAATGGTTGCTGAGATAATGACAATGTCTACTACTACTACTACTACAACAACTACTACTACAGACCTGCTCTTTGTCCGTCCTAGTTCTCTTGACTGCAGCTGATCTCTGGTGTCTCTGATTGCTGGCTGTGTCATCTTTCTTCATTAGTTCCTCATTCACACAAGATGACGTCTCAATTTCCTGACGAATTACAACAACGTAGTAGCAAATTCCCACCCCCAGATCATCACCACTGAACGCCGACCAGCCTCACCAACAAATTTCACGTAATTCCATTCGTAAATTTTTCAGTTATCTTGCAAACAGACAAAACGACAGACATGTGGAACCATCTGACGGTTGAAATCCGACAGCATTAAAACATTTCAAGCACGTACTAAAGTGTTTCTGGTCCTTTGGGCTGAGGCCACTGTGACTTTTGTGCTTAAACTGCACCCGCTCTAAGCACCCGTACTCACTCACTTGCACACAAATACACAGATGGAAAGCAGTAAAAAATACCACCTGCATCAACATTGATACAACTAATCATGCCATTATAACTAAGCCTAACCGGTGCAGTTAGCAAACTGTCTTGAACCACAGCATACCAAGACTTTCACGGAGAAACATACCTAATGCATAAATGCAATAAATATTTATCATAACCATCATCCAAACAGTGTATTAGTAGTAGTAACAGTAATGGTAGTAGTAGTAGTAGTTGTTGTTTTCTAGCCTGTGCATCAAAGTCAGTGTCATCACGGCAGATCCTGTCCTGCAGTTTCTGAACAGAACAGCTTAGCATAGTAGTAGTAGTAGTAGTAGTAGTAGTATAACTTGTTGTTGTAGCAGTAACAGTAGTAGTAGTTGTTGTTGTTTCTAACCAGTTCAGTAGAGTCGGTGTCTTGACGGCAGATCCTATCTTGCAGTTTCTGAATGGAACAACTCAGCTTTGTGATTGATTCCTTCAGTTCTTCTATGGACGTCAGCCCGACCTCACGCAATGCCCGCTGTACACAGAAATAAAATCCACTAAACCAGAATATAAACTAGGATACACAAGAATAAACCAGAACAAACCATAACGTATGAAAATAAACTATCCCGGTAAACTAAAAAAAAAACAAACTGGAACTGGCATCACCTTGCCAGCCGTTTTCCAGATCTGCCTTAAATTTTAAGCCTAAAAATGCAAAAAAGCTGACATTATTCAGTACAAAAAACTGAAGTGCAATTATTATCAAAAATTGGGTACAGGGGCCAAATTTTCGAAACTTCTTAGGAAGATCATTGACATCATTGGCTGCCAGCAGCTTTGTAACTGTTTCAGAAGACTTCTTTTCCAAATAAAGTATGCGGATTTTCGAAACTTCTTTGGAAAATGTCTTCGGAAGTATTTGAGATCTTCTAAAGAAGATTCTGAGAAAGGGTGCGCAATTTTCGAAACTTCTTTGGAAACTTCTTAGGAAGAATTTAGGCAAATATCTAGGAAAGCACTAACCTTGTCCTACATGGAGAAAGCTGTGTAATAAAACGAAATTTGTAAAAAGTACACAATGTTGACACTTAGTTTAGATGTTGTATGTGACGTTATAGGTTATTTGCGTAACGCTGTGGTAAAATCAACAATGAGTAAGTAAAGGAAATTGACGTTTGGTCAGCTTAAAAAACGAAGTGGTGTGTAAAATGCATTTCCCGCGGACGTGCTAAGATAAGAAGTTTTCCTAAGAAGTCACATGGTCGGTATAAGCGCATCTGATTGGTTGAACTAGTTTAAGAAGATAAGAAAAGAAGAAGTTCTTTGGAAATGCAAAGAAAGCCGTCGAAAATTCGGATAAGAAAACTTCTTTGAAATTCCTAAATCATCTGACATAGGAAGATCTTTGGAAAATGTCTTAGGAAAGTTTCAAAAATTTGGCCCAAGGTTCCTATTCTGACAGTTCCTATTCCAACAGCCACTACTCTTGACAAACATGACGTCACAGTATTCCTGTAGTTGTGGAAATAATATAATGGTTTGAGTGCACCGTAGCCAAAGATAAAAATTTACTCCTATATGTTGGCATAAAAAGTGTCAGAATAGGAACTGTAGGAATAACTGTTGGAATAGAAACTGCCCCCCACCACTTCACCCCAGCAAAAATTCAGGTTAGTGCCACAAACTTCAACTTATACACTGAATAAGGCAGGCCTTAATGCAACGAAATTAATCATACTGGTGGCATGATAGATGGAGTAATTATTAAACCAACTCACTGTTCACTGCTCACCATGACAATTTCATCATCAACATCATCATCAATGTCCTCAATGACATCATAGGCTGTCATCAGCTTCTGTAACTGCTCCTGTTCCGCCAACAACTACAACATCCATACCATAGCTACCACAACTGCCGTAACTACTACAAATACTACTACAGCCACTACAACTACTACAAGTACTACTACAAGTACTACTACAATGTCTTCAATGACATCATAGACTGTCATCAGCTCCTGTAGCTGCTCCTGCTCTGCCAACAACTACAACGCACATGGCATAACTACTACAACCACTACAACTACTGCAACGACTACTATACAATGTCCTCAATAACATCGTGGGCTGTCATCAGCTTTTGTAACTGTTCCTTCTCCGCCAATAACTACAACACACTCACCGTAACTACTAAAAATACTACTACAATCTTTCAAATGACATCATTGGCTGCCAGCAGCTTTGTAACTGTTTCAGATCTTGTTCTGCCAATAAGAACAACATAAATGACACAACTTCTACTACAGATACTACTACTACTATGACAGAATACAACTACAATAAAATATGACTATGACTACTACTACTAACCCTGCGTTGGCATCGTCTGTTAGTCAGTTGGTGTAATCTGCGGACCTGCTGCTCTCTACGATCTTTCAACTGCTCTGCTGACAGACTTGTAGCTGCTTGCTACAGACACAAAAAACAGTGAGCAAATTAGCAACTGATTAGTTTTAGTTCCAGTCTCGACAACTGGAAATTTACTAATCACTCAAATTTTATTAGTCACTAAAGTTTTTTGTGGCCAATCACTAATCATTAATTTCCATAACTCCACATCTAAGCAATCTATGAAGCATAACAATCAACCTCCAATTTGACAAAATTTGACAACAATACTTTAGTTAAGTAAGTAAATTACTAAGGTAACCTGAAAGCACAATTTAAAAGTTTGTCACAATGTTTTCTCACATTCTCAGAACCGAAGCAAAGAAGTATCTTCAACAACTATTCAAACTAACCAGAATTTATCAACGAACTTCTGAAGATGAAAAAGAGTACAAATTGGAACCTGGTTGAATGGCAATTGAATCTTATGCACATAAGCCGAGTAGTACTGATCATCAGTCCATTGCATTAGTTCTGACTCAAAGTCTACTGCCATGTGACACAGTCTCTGTACAAGCTCCTGCAATGACACATTAGCAGTAGTAGAAGTAGTAGTCGTAGTAACTGTACTAGTCGTAGTAGTAGTAGTAGTTGTTGTTGTTGTAGCTACATACTCACAGCGCAGCACGATAGTAAAGCAAAGAAGGTCATACCCTAAGGGGTTTAGGTAGGGTGCTCATCTCCCTTTCTAAGGCCATTGAGCCCGTACAGGTGGATAAACCACTAAGTCCATGACACATGGCCAGTGCGAAGCCAGACCTACGGTTACCCTTCCAGCCGCAGAGTGTCACCACCCTTTGAGCGGTACAGAATTATACTGCTTGGTGAACAGAGGCAAATGTGTGAAAACAACTTGCCTCAAGTGGTTACCTGGCAGTGCAACCGGCGAGACTGCAAGAGTCAAACCAGTCACCTCAGGATCACGAGTTTGACATGCTAACATTACACCGCCAAGCCAGCTCGATAGTACTGGCATTGTTGTAACCTTGGGCAATAAACGTTAAGTACAGGAAATGCCATTTAAAATGGGGGGGGTGGAATTCTATAACTCCGAAACTCCTTTGCTGACTTTCAAGTAAACTGGCAAAATGATGAAATAGATGACCCGATGTTATGTGCAAAATGTGGCTACGTCTATACACACTGCAGTAATTACATATCTGCCTAGTTGGATCACTAGACTGATCAGCGCTGTTGAAGCATCAATGGCAACAACAACAATGACAACAACAACAATAAAGATGACTACTACTACAACTTCTACAACTACTACCACAATTACTACAACTACTACAGCTAGTACCTGATATGTTGTAGATACTTCAGCTGCACTACTCTCTGCATAAGTCCATCAATGACAACTACAACTACTATTATCACCACCACCACTGCTACTACTACAACTACAACAGATTATACCTCGGCACGGTTTAGGCTGAGTGAGCTGATATGCTGTGGATACTTCAGCTGCAGCACTCGCTGCATGAACCCATCAATGGCTGAACCGCCAACGTTAATCCTCTGACAGGCTGGCCCACATAAGCGGTCATTAAGCACTGGTAACACATGGGTGGCATGATAGCCACATGATACGATCAGCGCATCATGACCCAGTGCATCATGGGATTCACGACCTCCGTGCAGAGCCGTCACAAGAGCTTTCATGCTGTAGTAATAACTGAACAATGCATCGATGCCGTATGCCACCCGCGGAATGCAGTAACACTCAAACAATAGCTCTGACATCTCTGTACAAAAAACAACAACTACTACTACCACTACAACTACCACTATTACACTGTGAGGCATAAAAAACACACCAAAAATTTTTTCATCATAACTTGAAGAAAAGTGATCCAATTTCAATAAGTTTTAGTACAAATATTCCTGATACAACTAGCCATCAAATGAGTGTTTAGTTTCCCACCTCACCCTTTGTCTGTTTCTGCACTACCTGGGGAAAGAAAACGAACAAAGTATTGCATTTTTAACCACTGGTACTATTGCTTAATCAAAAATTACACAAAACACACATTTTCTCCATATTTTTATCATTTTAGCTGATAGTTTATCTAATCATCCATTTTTAACTGCCTACAAAAATGTTTGATATGTTGGCCCACGAACATGGGCTCAGCTCGAAGACACTCTCTCCATTTGTTGATAGCAGCGTCGATAACGTTCTGCTCCAGACCAATCCAAACTTCACTAGTCACTTCTTGAATTCATCAATATTCCTGAATGTTAGAAATATTTAATAAACGTGCCGCTGCACAACGGTCAAACCTTGTAACCGATTGGCTGTTGGTGGCCACATATCCAGAAAGATAACATTTTATAAAGTTTTTTTATTGATTTTAACGCATATTTTGTCTGTTCTGTTTTTACCAGGTAGTGTAGAAGCAGACGTTGGGTGAGATGGGAAACTGAACGGCCATTTGATGGCTAGTTGTGTCATGAATAAGTGTACCAAAAATTATTAAAATTGGATAACCGTTTTTCAAGTTATGGTAAAAAATTTGGTGTTTTTATGCCTCACAGTGTAGCAGTAGCTAAACAGTGCATCTATATATCACAGGCTGCGCGGTAGCGCCAGCCCTGTTGTAAGGGTGACCAGCCATTTCAATGGGAAACTCCAAAATTTGACCCCTCGTATTTCCCAAACCCCTTAATTTTTCCACACCAAAATT
>Ga0056128_1007367_pt1 | contig 13894 bp, 8 predicted proteins | sample WorMetLIZISLAND2_FD_71113 | JGI IMG/M metagenome (GOLD analysis project Ga0056128, IMG submission 71113) | Marine gutless worms symbiont microbial communities from Max Planck institute for Marine Microbiology, Germany - Olavius geniculatus... ... | reverse complement strand
GAGTTATTTATTTTAGCAAGTTGTTGTTTAAGCCCAATGAGAAGAAATTCAGTCTTGGAGGAGTTGAGAGTTAGTAGGTTAGCAGTCATCCAGGAAGAGATATGTTGCAAGACATCCTGAGGGTGAGTTAGATTAGAATGAAAATCAAGTGGGCGGAAAGAGAGGAAGATCTGAGTGTCTCTGCATAGAGGTGGTGATTTAAGGAATGAGATGAAATGAGAGTGTTAAGATGGGTGAATAGTAAAGGGCCAAAAACAGAGCCTTCAGGTACACCATAGAGAGAGAATCATGTGGGGAAGACAGACTACCAGAGCAGCGGACACGGAGAGAGCGAGATGACAAGTATGATTTGAACCAGTAGTCCACCCTCCCTAAGTCCTGAAGCAAGTTTCCCCTAACTCAAAATAAAGCGCCTCAGGCAGGCGCAGGGAGGGATATCACCCTCACCAGGAGACTAGGAGTTATGTCGAAGCGTCGTAAGCTCCCCCAGCGGAGCCCCGGCGAAAAACGAATTTCACGCACTCAAAGCGTCACAGAACACAAGTTTCTGCTTGCAAGATAGCGTAAATATATCAGAAATGCAGAATTATAATACTCAACTCCCGCTAATTCCCCCCTCCAAAAAAATCTTCCCCCTATTTTTGGAGCAGGGTAAACCCGTTTCAAAATTGAGCAACAGTCTAAACAATAACCCAGAAAATTAAAAACCTTTCTATTTTTCTCATTTTGCAAATACAGTGCAGATGCTTTCAGAATTATCACACTGTTTATGATGTTTATGACCTATCTTGACCTGCCATTATTGTGCCAGAGAAGGGAGTCAACTGCTCCTGACCTAAATTTTATGTCAGAAAATTTCTGTCACAGAATTACTGAAAATCCTCCACTTTTTTAAAATTAAGGGGCAGAACTAAAACTTTGAGCAACCACATCTTCTGCCGGAAATTCGCAGCAGCTGATCTCGGTTGAAAAATTGAAACCTCCTGCCCTCTCCCAGTATGCCCCCGGCGCAAACCTGTATTTCTGTTGTGAAACTGAAATATCAGCATAAAAACTCGTACTAGGGAGTTCAGTTGAGACGGGAAAATCATCCAATAACTCATAATGGATGCTGAAAATACGAGGGGCGTTCAATAAATTCCAGGACTACATTTTTAACACAGCGACAGTAAATCGCACATTTCTGACAGTTATGCTACTTTTCAACATATTGTCCCTGCAGTTTACTGCAATGTTTCTATTGTTCTACAAGTCGGCTAGAGCCTGGAATCCATAGCATGAAGTTTTTTGTTGGCACCTGTAGAAATTTTCAGACATAATGCTATAGAACATCTTCATCGTTCTTGAACTTGATGTCTCTAAGTGATTCACTCTGTGCTCCAAACAAATGAAAATTACTTGGAGCTAAGTCTGGACTGTATGGCAAATGCTGTAGCAGTTCCTAGCCCATCTTTTCAATTTTCTTAACTGTCTAATGGGCCTATCACACAATGGGGCACTGCCATTTTAAAGAATGACACCTTTCTACAGCAAACCTAGTCAACTGCTGTGAATTGCTGGTCGACGGTCATAATCAATTGGACAATAATGCACAGTAATATTTTTCATTCACATTATGTCCTTCAAGCAAAAAGTCTGCGAGAACAACTTTTTAAGTAAACCAAAAAAATGCCTTGTCTGCAGCTGACCGTTTTTGCCATAAGCAGTGCGTCAACACTGACATCATCACTAACTGACTAATGATCGCTGCAAAAGCGAGCGAACTATTCAAACACTTTCAAACGTGATAGTGTCACTGCTGATTACTGGAGATAACCTACAATAAATTTAAGCACTTTCTACACCTTCTACGATTAGAAAATATTATGATTATTCTTTGCGTATGTCAAATGTCAACACCCATCATTTATATCTTAATAACAAATGTACAAAACATCAGTTTATACACTTGTTAACGGCGACATGCAATGAGTGACACATCGAAAACAGCAAAAATCATAAAAAGGTGATATCACTCACCATCACATCGTCTAACTGTTACATCATGACTAGCAAAAATATTTAATCAACAGCCATATTTTGCTGAAATATTTTGAATTAGTATTTCTTTATCTACAACTGGTAAAAATTTCGTGCAAATTGATCAACATTTTAGTGAATTATGAAAGAAAAAAGTGGTCCCTTTTATGAAACACCGTGTTACACTATTTGGTTTACAAGCAAAAGTATGGAGAAAATGCACAACCATCTCTATGGGCCATATGCAGCACGACATATTTTTATCCAACATGCAAAATCCAACAAAAATACCAATAATATGACATAAAAACAAGCCCAGCTGTCTCTAAAATAGCCGACCGTACTGGTTGTCAATGAGCTTCAAGGTCATCCAAGATCCATGATTCTCATGTCATTTGAAAGCCACTATGTGACTTCCTATCAATGATCAATAGCAACCTAGGCCCTATCTCACACCGTTTAGCCATAATACATCCATTACAGATAGATGACAACAGCTCGACCGTTACTTAGGTATGGTCAGCTAAAAATTATGTGCCTTGCAAATTATCCACTTTCTGTGACACCTGTCATACTTATCTGTAACTGGCACATAACTCAAATTATCTGACTACCAATCTGTTAAAATATACAATAAATAATACAAGAAATGTCTGCTGTTTTTCGTCATTAATGACACCAGCATTTTGCACTTGACTGGCCCATGGCAATTTCAAGATCATCTTTGGTCACTCTCAGCTTAAAAAGGTGACAAAAAAACTAGATGCATCCATTTAAAAGGACATCTTGTAGATCCTTTTTGTCTCTCTGTCATATATCCCAATGTTCATTTTAAGTTAGGTTGTCATCTGTAGTGACTGAAGTCCCGGGATTGAATTCTTAGTCCCAAAATTTAAGATTAAAAAATTCGTAATCCTAAAATCCTGTTGATTGTTATTTAATATTTAATAGACTTATTTCATGCATAGGATGCAATAGACTCCTACAGAAGGTATATCCAAACTGTAAGGTCAAGTCAGTGTGGCTAGAACTCTAGCGCACATAGAATATATTGTTTATTAGGCAGCCTGCATCATTTTACACTAAAAAAGTACCATTTTAACAAATTTTTGTAATCCCAAAATGCATTGGCAAAAAGCTGGTATCCCAAGATTGGAATCACTAGTAAGCACCAGTGAACATAAGAAGACTGTTGTACAGATGAACAACTGTAAAGTGAGACTTTAAATTCTACTCAGTCTCAGTCAGTTAGTCAATTATCGTTGGGACTCAAAACGCTGCAGTTCTTTGGCAATTGCTTCGCGTTCCTTCAGAGACTTGTAGAACATCTCCTTTTCCTTCTTTGATGGCGATTTCTTCTTTCCCTTCGACGCCTGAATCTTTCTGTATGCCTCGATCACCTACACGCCAGATCAACAGCATTCAAAACATCATCATAGACAGCTGGTGCTACGACGTCAAAGTTTTTCTATAGCGCATAATGGTAACCTATCACAGAGTTACAGAGTGCCACATGCCATATGGAATCACAGCGTTACCTGCCACCCGACACAGGTGAACGTGCCCACATTAACCCCAGCCAGACAAACCGGTACTCATCCCCGGAGGGACAGAAGGCTGAGTTGACATTGGTGAACTCAACCTTCGAGTACCAGCCTGTTTTGCAGAGGGTTAAGGCAAGGCACTTTTACCTGTGTCAGGTGGCACCAGCAACTACGATAGTTGATTGATAAGTAAGTTGCAAAACAGCATAATCTGGTAAATTTTCCAAATATAAAAGGTCCAAAATATACATTTTATAAGGAATTTAATTGCGAAAACCAGCAGCGAGTTTTGTTACGACAACCACACTGTGACTCAGACTACTATTACAGTCACTAGTACACCAACCACTACAACTAACTAATACTATACTGAACACTATTACACAGACAACTACTAGGCCTACTCCCGTAACTAATACACTGACTACTACTATACCAACAACCACTACAAAAATCAGCTGGTCTGCAGCAGCCATGTTCTTCTTGAGTTGTTGGCTGTGTAGTTCGTCCTTGGCTACTACTACCACACCGATTAATACTACTAACAGACTGACAACTACAACCATAGCTACCACCACTACTACATCCATAACTACTAGATCAACAACGACTACTAACCTCAAAGTCTGCAGTGGCCAAGTTTTTCTGGAGTTGTTAGCTGTGTAGCTCATCCATGGCTACTACTCAGACTACTACCACACGAACTAATACAAAACTGACAATTACAACACCAACTACTACCACTCTTACATCCGTAACTACTACTCACCTCAGAGTCTGCAGCAGCCATGTTTTTCTTCAGTTGCTGGCTGTGCAGTTCGTCCTTGGCCTGTTTGTGAAGGTGTCGTAGCATGATTGTGTTCTGATGGCTAAGTGCTCTCAGCTCGGCTTGTTTCTTCTTCAACTCGGCGAGAATCTCGTCGTTTTCATCTCCCCCACCCCCACCGCCCCCGGACGTCTCGTCCTTGTCATCATCCGAGTTCAAGATCCCTGACATTACACAATGGTCCAACAAGTTATACAAATTTATCAAAATACAACCTTTATCTGACTTACTGCTAGTTACTGTCCACTAGAGTGACATCTGGCAAACAGTTGTTCTGACGAAGGCAGCAGCAGTTGATAAAACGTCACCAATAAATCAGATAAAAGCTTCAATTTGACGAATTTGTAGGCATATAGCTTACAAGTCACTGTTTCAGCCTATGAGTCTATACAAATACATACCAGAATTTTAACAGCCATTTTCAATGTTTACAGCTAGAGATTGAAAATTCACATTTGAGAAATTTCAAAAGTTTTTAAAATTCACAAATTTGCTCAAATTTTAAAAGTTCCAATTACTATTACCCACAAAGAAATGTTAACATACCTTAAGATTTTGACACAAAGTTGTGAATTTTTAGGTATTTTAAAACCATAAGTTACAAATTGTCAATCAATGTATACAGAGATGGATAAATGATCAACAAAAATACATTTAGAACTAGAAAGCAGTCATAGCCTGCAGGTACCTCCGCCAAGGCAAAGCTATTCGCCAGGTGGCGTCACCACCTTCGCTTTGCAAGCGGTTCCCTTATGCCCCCTTTAACGCAATGGTAACGAAAATTTCAAAGTGATCCAGAATCCAGGATTCCTGCCGGATCACACCCAAAATTGAATCACCGGTAGTTTGTGCCATTCCCGACATACCCTCAAAATTTCAGAAAGATCCGTCCATAACTTTTCGAGTTATCTTGCTGACTCACAGACAGACAGACAAACAAACAAAAACCGGCAAAACATTACCTCCTTGGCGGAGGTAAAAATGTTACTAACACTTCACCAGCTTCTTTCTCATTTGCATTATGTGAGCAGTCATTTGAATCTAGGCTGAAAACTGAACAAATCATTTCAGACTACATCACCTAAAATGGTTTAGCACTGTCAGAATGATTCTGAGTCACAAAATTCTTTTAAAAATTCCGACTTTCGATGCAACTCATCATCGTTAGTCACATCAAAGATGTCAATCAATGCTGGGCTTGGTTAGTACTTAGAACAGATGGGCACTCACTCTGCTGATAGATAAACCATCTCAGTCAGTAACTAGACACCCAGGTCAACTCAGCCTGGCCAACCCTTCAAGGCACTATGAATGCCATCAAAAGCTGGGACATAAACAGGCACAATGTGCAATGCACTACAATCTACAACCTTGCAGTGTAAGCTGGTGTCTGGCTGAGGGCTACAGAGACGAGATCAGTGCCACCCTACAGGCCTTGTGGCTTGAGAAAAGCTTTATGTTTACATTTTACGACCAAGCAATCTGCAGACAGACCGATATCTTCAAGTTCTCGTCTGATGCGACGTTCGAGTGTTGCCGTGTTGCCGAGCTGCAGCTGTTTGGCAAGAGCTCGCGGTGAGACGGTAGCGGCCTCTACAGCATCTGTCACATCACAACACTATTTAAAACAATTGTAAAAAAACAAAAAAACTAAAATTAAATAAAAACTTCATACCTGCATGTGCTGCAAGACAAAACAAAACCGAAAACGGTTTTGAATTAAAGGTTTAAAAGGCTATAGGTAGCTGAGTGTTTAGCTCTTTACGGGAAACCCATCACAAAGCTGTAAAGCATCACTTGCCATATGGGATCACACAGTCTTACTTGCCACCTGATTCAGGTGAACACGCCTAGCTTTAACGCAAGCTGGACAGGCTGGTACTCGATTTACCGATCAAAAAATGGAAGGAAGGCTGAGTTGAACTTGCTGTTGGTTATATACCTAGATGGTTTACCCTGACTACCCATCCAATTAGTAACCACATGACGGTGACTCAATCGGGAATCAAACCTATGAACTCTCAATCATCCAACACCCTACCATTACACCACCAAGCCAAGTTAATTATCATAATATTAACCCCAATTTTTAGGCTTTAAACTGCGTTAAGAAAAGTTTTAGGTTAGTGGCATGTGACCATGTTTCCGATTTTTTATATATCACACAAGTAAGTGCAACGATCGAATGAAACTACCGGCTTCGGACATGAGGCTTGCATCATCCAGTGGAGTGATGAGGTTTTCCTCGAGCAATCCCTGCACTAGGCGCTGAGTCAGGGGACCGAACAGCGACGTGTCGTCTTCAGCACTGCAACGTAACAACCAGCAACAAGATTATTAGTCAGCAATCTCACTAAATGTTACTGCAAACATTTTTATGTGGAACAAACATTTTTCCGACTTCCTAGGATCAAGGAGTCCTCTATATGGTGGCCTCAAAATGCACTATTATTTTATTATATGTTGTACACTAAATGCTGTCATGTGTCGTGTGAGGATTGCTCAAATTACTTGCCAAAACTTATGACAAACTACAGATTGGATGCTGTTTCTGACTGGTATATTGATGTACCGAAAGAATAATGAATACAGAAATTCATCCTTTAGTTCTTTAACTTGCTGGATAATATGAAAGACAGATAGCTTGTACAAAACATGCTATACAATAACGCCAAGAAGATTACTATCAACTACTGGCACTTGACACAACCTGTACAAACACTGGAAAAACAGATCAGCTACATGAAGAGCAAAAGTAATTGGAAAAATATTTTCTCCCATGTAACCACCAATGGCTGAATTGACATAGTTCAAACAATTTGCAATATTGGCTCATTTCTGTTCACTGCATCCAAACTATTCGTAGTAGTACCACTATGCAATATTTATCACAGGCTGAACGGTAGTGTTAACGGCAACTTCTCTTTCCTATGGGAAAGCCAAAAATTCGACCCCCACAGAATCAAAACCCCTGATCTGATTGAGATAAAATTTGGCATGGTTCATTACGTTGGCTAGATGACCTCTCATGCAAAATTTCATGAAAATCTGAACAAGGGGGGCTTCTCGGCAAATAGCTGAAATATAAGCAAAAATTTTTCTAGCTGTACATATACCTTTTTTTCACAAACTCACTTACAGATCAGACCCTTCGCAGATTTTTGCATGCAATGGCTGAAACGTCTATAGGGAGGTTTTCGGGGATGGGCCATTGAATGCTGCCAATCGAATTATTCCCTGATCGACCCCCATTGCCATGGCAACAGAAAAAATTACAAAAGGTGATATTATTCAGCAGCACACTGACACACAGTCAGTGTGATGCAGGCAATATCACCTTTTGTAATTTTTGCTGTTTTCGATGTGCAGTCCTTAAATGTTGCTGTTAACAAGTGTATAAACTGATGTTTTGTACATTTATATCTCGTATAACCAGTATATACAGTATACTGTATAACTATTTTCAAATATTAGTGAATCAACGGCAAAAAACAAGATAAAAGCAACAATGATAATGTCATGACACTGTGGTAATATAACACAGCAATAGTATAACAAGAAATGTGAGCTAATGCTCATGAGATGCACGAGAGATTATGGCAGTTCCTGTTCGCAGGTAATCTTGGTCTGTCTCCATCCATTTCGTCGCAATTCACACTTTTGCAGCCAAAAATCACCAAAAAATCACTTTAAATCAATATTTTTAGGGTTCAAGGTCATTTAAGGTTATTGATGTTGACAATCGTAAGAAACTCATCGTCAGTACTTGTTATGATAAGTAGCATGTCTGTGCCTATCTGCAACCATTTACATGCTAGACAAGCCAACAGAGAATAAATAACCAGTTTTTACAGGGGTACCCCTCTTTGACACCCAAGTGTGCAGGCCTCATGGAATCTAAATGGTCCGAACTTGGACTGCTAAAATCTACATTCCATGCTAAAAATTTCATATGCAGGTTGTCTTGGTCTATCTCCAGCCATTTTGGCACAATTCACTCTTGAAATGCATGTCGCAGCGCAAAATTGCGAAAAAATCACTAAAACGTGCTATTTTAGAAGTTGAAGATCATTCAAGGTCATCAATGTTGACATTTCTAAGAAGGTCGTCGGCAGTGCTTGTTGTGATAGGCAGCATTTTGCCTATCTGCAACCATTTTTAAGTGCAAACGCAGCTATTGCTTTCAGCGCATCTTAGTCATCGCAATTCTGTCCGTCTGTCACACGGGCGGATCAGTCACAAATGGTGCAAGATAGGATCACCAAATTTTCACCTTCGGCTGCCTGAAAGACTGTAGTTTTAGGAACCGCAAAGTTTTGCATAAATTCGAAGGGGGTCAGCCCAAATGAGGGCACTAAATGAAACGGGATGAGCAAAATTTGCGATTTTTGGCAAATAAGTCGCTGTATCTCAGTAACAATGCGAGATAGGGCCTAGGTTATTATTAATCACTGATAGGAAATCGTACACTGGCTCTCGATTGACGCCGAATTCAATGACCTTGAATGACCTTGAACGCCGAAATAGGGGGTTTTATGGATTTTTTTTGGCGATTTCAGGCTGCGACACAAGTCTATATCATTCACAAGGTGGTGCCACCAAACTATCATTAGGCCTATGTGATCCAGATAGAGAATTTGGTATTTGTATATTAACTTAGCATGAACACACCAGTTTTCAGCTAAACTACTGAACCGGAACTGCTATAGGCTTTCGTGTGTCTCGTGAAAATTATCTTAAATTTCTTGTCACATTAGGCAAGCCATTGGCTGTAAAATATCATCCTTCTAGGGATTAGGCCTACTTGTTTCACCTACAACAAAAATTTGGATGTCTTAACATTTATAATTTTGTCGTCATAATATATACCGGCGATTGAGGAGAGTCTTAATTCTAGCGTAGGCTACAGATAATACAAGAAATCTGAGCTAATGCTCATGAGATGCGTGAGAGCTTAAAGCAGTTCCTGTTCACAAGTAATCTTGGTCTATCTCTATCCATTTCGTCGCAATTCACTCTCTTTTGCAGCCAAAAATCAAAAAAAAAATCATGAAAAACTGATATTTTTAGAATTCAAAGTCATTTAAGGTCATCGACGTTGATATTTCTAAGAAGCTCATCACTAGTGCTTGTTATCATACGCAGCATGTCCGTGCACATCTGCAACTATTTTCACGCTAGACAAGCCAACAACAGAAAAATAACCACTTTTTAGAAGTTGCCCCTCTTTGATACCCGCTTACGCAACCCACCTTAAAAGTAGAGGGTTCGGACTTAGACTACTAAAATCTACATTCAATGCTGAAAATTTCGTACCCAGATTGTTTTGGTGTATCTCCAGCCATTTTGGTGCAATTCACTCTTGAAATGCATGTCGCAGGCCGAAATCATAAAAAATTCACTAAAACTCGCTATTTTGGGGGTCATTCAAGGTCATCGATGTTAACATTTCCAGTGCTTGTTATGATAACTTTGATAGCCTGCATCGCTATACAACATGCGGCGGTATGCAGGGAGGGGAAAGAAGGGGAAAGGTAAGCAAACACGGGTGGGCGTCGCTTGAATTGACGGCCAGAAGAGAACAAAGAAATCATCACACAGTGCACTGCTGAAGTAACAGCGCTCCACTTTCAAGGCAAAACCGTCTTGGATTCAAATATCGAAGGGCTAAAAAACGAATAAAAATTCAAACTTGAAATTCGAAGGAAGTTTGCAAATCCAAACTTCATTTAAAAACCCTAGGCAAATGCATAACAAACAGAACAAGAAATATGAGCTAATGCTCACGAGACGCGCGAAAGCCTATAGCAGTTACTGGCCAACAATGGTAAAATAACAACTTTTATGGGGGTACCACTCTTTGATGCCCTCGTGCGCAGGTTTCCTTGAACCTAGAAAATCGAGACTTGGACCGTCAAAATCTACGTTTGATGCTGAAAATTTCATATGCAGCTGGTCCATGTCTATCTCAATTGGTTTTGGCGCAATTCTCTTTTGAAATGTGTCTCGTAGCCCGAAATTGCCAAAAAAATCCATAAAAACCTCTATTTTAGCGTTCAAGGTCATCCAAGGTCACTGAATTTGGTGGCAATCGAGAGCCAGTGTACGACTTCCTATTAGTGATTAACAGTAACCTAGACCCTATCTTGCACCGTTATTGAGATACAGCAACTTATTGGCCAAAAAATCGCAAATTTTTCCCACCCCACTCTTATTTAGCACCCTCCTTCGAGGTGACCCCTTCAAATTTATGGAAAAGCTTTATGGTTCATAAAACTAGAGTCTTCCAGGCAGCCGACGGTGAAGATTTGTTGATTCTAGCTTGTACCATTTTTGACTGATCCACCCATGTGACAGAGAGACAGACGGACAGACAGACAGAATTGCGATGGCTAAGACACGCTGAGAGCAGTAGCTACTTTTGTGCATAAAAACACACAAATATGATCATACCTGTCCTCACCACGGCGCAGCAACGACGCAGCATTTGACGTATCATTGTTAGTGTAACCAGACGAACTCTTGCGCCTGTCTCCAATCTTGCTACCTGCTCATTAGCATCAGTAAAACACTCATAGACCGAATTGGTAACTAATATAACTAATAAGCTATATGAACTCTTCAAGCTGCAACTTTAGTCATCAATTGTTGACGTTTTGGCAACTGCTGCTACCTTCTTCAGAACAATTTCTGTTCGCTGCTATATGCTGTCACAACAAATTGTCACAGGTATGAAGAGATGTGATTAGGAAATAAATCTGGTCTGGTAGGCTAGTTGCTACAGCACTTCTTACATGAGACAGACTCAAGACCAGAAGTGCTTTACAACCTTGGAAGTGGCAGCTGATTGGCATGAGCCAATGATACTGCAGCGCACTATGCAACCATCCATTGCGTGCATCAACAAACAATTAGACCTGCGATTTGCAGCAAGCATACATACCACCGCCCCAATCAGCCACACTAGGCCTTCACCCCATAGCCTGTAAGCTACTACTCATTTCCCATCCCACCAAGGATAGAAGGCTGAGTTGACATGAGCACACCGTAATCAATGTCAGCAAATGATTACATAAAAGAATCTGACACATTCTTACAGCATGAAAAGTGATTACTGTTCACAGCAAACACTGTTACCAGCAACTGGCTTCAGACTCATCACTTTTACAATAAATCAATGATTCAATAAATGATCAGATAAAGACAGATATTCAGGCTAAGATGGCAACAAAATTCCAGGAATAAACTACCAAATGCCAGCCACCAACACTACAAGTTTTCACACAACTATATCCATGTGACAAAAAACTCCTAATTTTCACTAGAGAAAAAACCATTCACTAAATCCCAGTATAAACTCAACAATTTATAAGATATCATCTCACTCACTGTCTCTCTCTGCGGCCAAGTCCTCTTCAGCCCACTTCTCGGCGTAATGTCGGCCCAACGATGGTATCTTCATGTACTCTCCAATATCCTCACATGCCTTGATCTGTTCCTCCAGATAACGCACATCCTCGGGAGTTATCTCGGCACAGTAAGGCTCAACCATCGCCCAAAACCTACTCGGAGTCAGGCTCTTTAGCAGCACACGACCACTCGGTGGTGGTGGTGCCGTCGTTTCAGTGTGTTTTGAGGTTTCCGATGATGATGCCAGGGCTTCCCCATTGCTGGGTCCCTTCGACACCTGCCAACAAAAATAAACGAACAGCTGCTTAACATAGTGGAGATTCCCATTATGGAATCCCTTTCACACTACTAAAAATAAAATAACTAGCCAGCTACTACAGTCTGCCACCTTGTTGCAGGGGTGTGGCTTAGTGCCCTGAAGACCCAAAAGTATTCAAAAGCAACAAAGCCAACCAAGAGCAGACCAGCTCTTTTTGGAGCAGGTATGTTACACGTTACCAATGCCATGTACTCGTTAATCTTTGACCAAAAAGACTGATTTTGGCTTCACAACCATCCACAGCTTCAAATTGTGGGCAGGTGTAACAGCCTGCATGTCCTGAAGGTAAGACAAGGTAACTAGCAATTCAATAAAACAACAATAAATAACAACAAATAAGAACAAAAAGAAATGGGTTAAACTCTGTCCAGAGTCAGAAGATCTCCAATGTTCAATTCAGGATTCATCATCCAAACATCAGCTTGCTCTGATAACGAGGAATATGCGAATTATGATGAAAATTTAACCACATTAGTTTAAAACAGTTATCATAGTTTATGCATTACAATTAAGAAAGGTAAAATAAGCTATCAATGCACAAAATATCAACAAGCTAATTCATCAAATAAACAGGCAAAATGGTCAGAAAGGACAAGAAAAAAAATGAGAAAACAGCATGATGAGAATTACACAAACAAAAAGCAATTATTATAAAATGTAAAAGATTGCTTATATCAATGTAAACTGCTTCACAGATACTAATCTGATTACGATATTTAGGGCCGGTTTCTGGATCTATTAGTTAACTCGTCAGTTAGCAAACCGGCTGTTAACTGTAACTCGCTAGTTAAGTTTGTGCACGTTTCTGAACAAAACCTGACTGGCTGTCAGCTAACTGAGCGGTAAACTATAGTTGCTTAGTGCAACGGGAAACGTGAGTTATGCAAATCTGTCAGTTAACACTAACTTGACCTGCCAGTTAAGATCCAGAAACCGGCCCTTAATAAATAAAATTTCTGTCACACATAAATGCATACACGCATACATAAAAACGTGACAAAGTACCTGTACTTTGCCTTTGCTCTTGGTTGGCGTGGGCTGTGCGTAAGTAGCTCGGCCTGAGTCGGTTCTCATGCGTTTTGCCGGCTTCTCCTCCATGGCTTTACCTTTACTGCCTCTCTTTGCTCCACCCACGGAGGATGATGATGAAGTTGATGCAACGAGTTCACTGCCGCTATGAGCCTTAACGACATCATCACAGTTTATCAAGCTAAGCTATTCTTTTATAGATATTACAGCATTGAATTGGAAGTGCTTATAATTTCACTGGCAATTCCTTTGTAGATTCTGGGCTATCCAAAACTTTTTATAATTATGAAATAGGTAATGAAATAGGTAAGGCTGGTACTGGTTAAATTTTTTTAACTAATTAATTTCCAAAAATTAATCGATTGTTTTCCATTGAGTTTTGCAGTTGAGTCAAAAAGACCACAAAATTTGCAGAATTCAACTAGTTTTGGTGTTGTTGTGCAAAATAAATGAAAATCAAAAAAAGTGTGATAATAACAATGATGATGTAGGACACAGACTGTGTAGCCAATCTCACAAAGTGCAGACTGTTAAACTAATCTAACTTAACCTAAATCAAATCTTGCTGAAATAACTCATGAAAAATGAAATTGAATTACAAACACCGTCAATGGTCATCACGAGTCATTTTAAGCTGTTAAGAAGCCCACAATTTTAATTGAATTATATTAATAAAAAAATAATCAACTAGAAATTTGGCGCAAAGCCCAACGTGAGTCCACCCGGTGCCCTAAGTCCAATTGGGGG
>Ga0056128_1007366_pt1 | contig 13894 bp, 7 predicted proteins | sample WorMetLIZISLAND2_FD_71113 | JGI IMG/M metagenome (GOLD analysis project Ga0056128, IMG submission 71113) | Marine gutless worms symbiont microbial communities from Max Planck institute for Marine Microbiology, Germany - Olavius geniculatus... ... | reverse complement strand
TACGTTATGCGAAATATTCTAATCTATCAGTGCCTGCGGTGACGTCATGACCCTAGCCCATATAGATCATGAATATTAATGGTCTAGCCGACGACGTCATCATTCTAGGCTAGGCCATAGCCTATAGATGTCATGAATATCATGGCGTCTATAGGCTAAACTCATGACGTCATCGCAGACCGTCATGGCAGCACGTTTTCTACGTCGTTTTCGTAGATCGTCGACTTCAAAGGTAAATTTTTCCATGTTGACAAAACGCTGGGCACCGATATTACTGTCAAAGTTATCAGAAAATTCTGCACTTTCAGGAAAGTGGATAAAATGTATATGTTAATTTTGGCGTCCACGGACCTTTAAGCATTTTTGGGACCAGCAGCAGTCTTGTTTATGCAGTGTTTTGGTGCACAGGTGTGGCTACCGTGGTGGCTATTGTGAGGTTGTCAATATGGACCCGGACGTAAAAGTTCAGCTCTTCAAATCTATCTCTGCTAAGCTCTGTCCCACTGTGTCTGGCCAGGTACGTCACATCATATGTAAGCTTGGGATTGGGGGGAAGTGTTTGTGTTGCATTTGGATAATTGTTGGTAATTGAATGGCTGTCAGTTGTCTGCTGTTTCTCGATTGAACATATTTATTTGCAAGAAATGCAAAAAAAATAAAACACACAGAATATATGCAAGAAATGGAGAAATACACAGGCTCAGTGGTGCCATTTAGATTGATTATCTGCATGTGCCTCTGAATGATACTACAGTCGGATCCACTTATATGCACGTCAGTTATAAGCACACTCCGCCTATTTACACGACTTGCGTCTAGTCCCGTCTGAGTTTATGCTATGTCAGTGGCAGTCAACTTCGCTTTATAAGCACCAGCCATATATGCACAATTTGGCTATAAGCACGCACTCTTTTGGTCCCAGCACCATGACTTACTTCAGTTATAAGCAACTTGGCTGACACAGTTCACATAAGATCGCCTGTAGTCGGCCACTTGATGCTCACGGGGTGGCGACGACTGAACCTCACAATTATGCGGGTAGGCAAAGCTAGTGACCACCATGCATCATGTGGGCTGCAGCAGACTGACCCACCCAGCAGCACGCAGCATCATCATCGAACTTCAAACAACAGTCTGCGAGTCAATAGTGCTAGGCCACCTGCTGATGGGAATAACTGAGATGAGGGATGGGTGGGCGTGTGGCGCAGCTGGCAATTAAACTCCGTAAACTGATGCTACACAACTGTAGTGACCATTATCAGGTGCTACATGCTGCACAATGGGAGATGAGTGAGGCGACCGTTTTCTGTGGCGTGGACGACCGCCTATTGTAACTGAATGTTGTAGTTGTAGATGACTGCAATGATCCAATAAGCTAACTACGGTTAAATGCATGCTCTGCTTACATGCAAGTCAGCTTGCGGTCCCAAGGCCGTGCATATAAGCGAGGTCAACTGTACATCAAAAGTAATATATTATATGCTCCCAATTTTACAACAACAGCAGTAGTCAGTAGATATGCTTAGCTAGGTTGTACACTGCTGATTTCACTCATATGCTATTGTATCTTTGCTTTTTATTGTATTAGTTTAGCATGTTCAAGGTAGTTAACTGCCTGGTTTTTGTTTCAATGTTTGCAGTCGGCGATGGATGCTGTTGTCAACCCTCCACAGCCTAACGAACCATCTTACGAACTCTTTTATAAGGTAGTTGCTGCTAATACTAATAGTCCTGATAATGTTTGTGGTGCTGTTATCATGGCTTTGTCATGCGGCACAGCCACTGCAAGAGTTCATTCAGTTCATCTGATATACGAGGATCGTTTGATAAATAAGTTTACAAATCGGCGCCATTCCGTTTATTCTTAAAATAGAAAAAATTAAGATATACGTTTTGTAGGGAATTTAATTCTGAATACAAGTTGTGAGTTTTATGAAAATGACGTCATTGTGACGTCATTTATAAACATTAAATTCGGCAGTGTTTGCACTGAAATTGTCCCATAACGAACAGCAGTTGTAATTGTTTTTTGTGGGCAAAAAGACTTATTGCAAATTAGATTCACTCCGCAATGCATCCAGTGTTTGGCAACAAGTGTTTGACGAAGCCAACAGTACATTTGGTGTAAGAAAATGCTAGTTGCCAGAATTTTGCATCAGATACCCAGGTGCAATCAGTCATTCCTCAATGGCTCGGATAGCAGCTAGCATTGTCTTTTGCGTCAGGCATTCAGTAACTTGTTGACAGATAGAGCAAATGTTTGAACAAACTTAGATGATATGTTAGAAAAATAAAACAATAATATTCAGCATGTACAGAGGTGACATTAACTTATAATGTTTATTCGTTTTTTTTGCTTCTTTGCTGGTTGTCAATTGTGAGTTATGCTAGATTACTGGTGGAGGAAATAATACACAAATAGACTGTGTTCTATTAACAGATGACGTCAGCATCAAAAAAATTTTCACGTAGGTTTAGAATTAAATTTCCAACAAAACGTATATTTCGGATTTTTATTATTTTAAAAAGTAATGGAATGGCGCCATTATGAGAACTTATTTATCAAACGACTTTCGTACAATACACTGTGTCCCAAAAAAACCTCACGAACATTTTTAATTGTAAATTTAAGAAAGATTATCAGGTTTTAATAATCTTTGGTACGAATATTCCTGAGACAACAGACCAGCAAATGACCGTTTTCCCACCTCATTCAATGTCTGTTTCTGCACTACCTGGGGAAATCAGAACCATTGAAATATTGCTTTTTTTATCTAATGCAGTATGATTACTTAATCAACATAACACAGAAAAACACATTTTGTTCACATTTCTGACTTTTTGACTGACATTTTGTCAAGTTGTCCATTTTTCAACTGCCTACAGTGAAACTGCTTAAAATAACGGCCCATTATGCGAACATAAGCATGGAGATGCTTTCTCTATTCACTGACTGCAGTATCAAATAAACATTCCTGAACGTCATCTGGTAGAGCCACTGCTGCATGGCAGTCAAATTTTGTATTAGACTGGCTGTTGGAGCCCACAGATTAGGATAGATGGAATTTATTAACGTTTTTTAATTCATTTTAACACGTATTATGCTTGGCCTGCTTTTCCCAGGCAGTGCAGAAGCAGACGTTGGGTGAGGTGGGAACTTAAACAATGATTTAATTTAATAGCCTTACGTTACCTTACCTTACCTCCGGGGTGGACAGGCTCTTACACCTGCCCAGCGCTGAGGCCGTATCAGCTCGGCCCAATGTGCGTCCCCAAATGTAACCACAAGGTTACAGGTAGCGGCTATAAAGCCGTAGTCGGCTGTGAAGCCGAAACCAGCACAAAAGCACTGATAACGTGTAGCAAATCTGCTCTCATGGGTTTGGTCAGCTCTTAGTTAGCTCCTACTCTCCAGATTTCAGAAATCTTTCGGGTCATCGGTGCAAAGCCCCACCAGCACGACAAGGTGGCTGACCACGGTGGGGGATTTAATAGCCATTTGTATCAGAAGTATTTTTGCCAAAAATTATTAAAATCTGCTGATCTTTTTTTGAGTTACAGTTGATAATATCAGAGATGTTTTTTAGGTTTTCTGTTTATTTCTCGGTATATTTCGCTTGATTGGCTTTCCCTAGGTAGTGCAGAAGTGGTCAGTAGGTGAGGTGGGAAACTGAATGGTCATTTGATGGCAAGTTGTGTCAGAAATATTAGTACCAAAAATTATCAATATCTGATAACTAGTTTTTAAGTGACAATAATAATAGTAATAATACAGAAATTTATAACGCATGCAAAGTCAGTGAGCTGAATCTGAGCCACCGGCAGTCGCTGGTTGGATAGTGATGAGCTATAAACTGAGTAGGTAGGTTTTGAGATGGCGTTTGAAGATTGAATGGGAAGTACAATGTCTAACTGATAAAGGGAGAGAGTTCCAAATGCTGGGAGCCTTATATGAGAATGTCAGTCGAAAACAGTCGAAAATGTCAGGGATGTTTTTTCGGGACACAGTGTATATAGCGGGAGCACTAGACAGCTTTTGGACAAAGTCTGTCAGCTTTTGCCTCATATCTGCCTAAACCGAAACTTTACTATTACATTCACCATTGCCATTTATTACCACTTTGCATGAAAACTGATATTCATTTTACCGTCCCACATAGGGTTGTAGGCTGGCTGAGTTGACCACTGAGTTGGCTAATCTGCCCTCAGACTATCACCCATCCAAGTATTAACCGGGTCCAGTGTGGGTTAACTTCGTTGATGAAACACAGCATGTTATCCACTAAATCAGGCTGCATGTCATTGACTGTCTGTAGGAGAAGAACGAGGTGTTAGGTGAGCTGGCTCTGAAGGCGCGAATGACAACAGAAACATTGAATGCGATCGACGGTGTTCAGTGCAATGAGGTGATGGGTGCCATGTATGCCTTTCCTCGTGTTTTTCTGCCCGACAAAGCCGTCGCTGAAGCCAAGGTTTTACACTGTTTTGTTATCTCTCATTTGCTGCTGCAGCCTCTAGTGTATAACGCATGTTTCAGAACGAATAAAACTTTAATTTGTAACATTCATGCTGTAACAGGTCTGCTTAATATGGTAACTTACTGATGCTATGTGGAACGTCATTTGCCTGACAGCCTTTTCCTTAAATCATTTTTGCTGGTGTTCTACAGTTCATATAGTTTATTATATTACAGTAATTAATTTGTGTGTGCACTAAGGGTTTTTCATTACATAATATATACTGCACAGTAGCCAAGTTGGACAAGGTGTTATTGTCAAATCATGAGAATTGTGTTTTCGAGATTTTTACTGGCAAGTTATATAAAGTTTATTTATACATTCTTTTGGCTGATAAATATGTCATTCCTAGTGCATGTCTAAAAGTGGTCCCATGGTTTTCTCGCAACTCTATGAATTTGTAGGGGTGGTGCTCATCTTCGTCTCTAGGTCCTAAGCTGGCAGCGAGTGCAAACACGGTAAATAAAATTGTCCCCATCTTCACCCCATCCCTATCAAATTTTCGCCATCCCCATCCTGTTTCCGTAAGAATTTCCCCATCCCCATCCTCACAAAAAATTCCCTATCCCCATCCCCATTACCATAGAAATTTTCCCATCCTCATTTGCATCGCACCACAAAATGTGAAGCCTTGAGCTGAACCAATTTACCGCTACTGTCATTTTTAGTGCATTTTAACGTTGTGCACCACGTAAACTCGCGTTTCACTTACTTTACTTATTTACCTACTTTACTGACGAAAATCTCCGTTGCTGTAGCAAGCTGAAACTGTCTTCAGTGTCCTCAAAACTTAACACAAAACTGTCACTACTATTACCACTTGTAGGCTGCCAAGTCGTGTAGACTGTACGCCAGTGTCAGACGGCCGTATGCCCCGCGTCGTTAAAGTAAACCTTTGGGAGAAGCGCCAGTCACACGTGGCGCTAGTCAGCCAGACACGAGCCATTGATGTGCACGTTTGTGTCGTTTTCCTGCAGATCCCAGGAATGCTAGGCGGCGTCGGCAGATATCTGCGATCTCAGTTGCTGCAGTCAGTGTGTAATGTGCTGACGTGGGTTACACCAATTACTTGACGGCCAGCCGGGTAGGCTTTTGTAAACCAATGTCCATGCAAAGTGATACCGCGTAGTAGTCGGCGGTCGCACATGATCTTAATGAGCGTTTTAGTGTCTAGAATGGCGCTCACTTTTACCATGTATGCGGTGGGAAACGGACAAATTTTGTTTATCGCTACCGCAGTAACTACCGCAACTTTTTTACCGCTACTGTGGTATTACAGTTGTTTTTTTATCGTTACCGTGGTATTACCGTAGAAATTTACCCATTTACTGCGTTAATTACCGCGGTATTACCGTTTTTTCCCATTACCGTGTCGCTCTCTAGTGCAAACACAACTCTGTTACATGGGCGCTAGGCCCGACCTCTTCCATATACTGCTCGTTACCTTCCTGGCAGTGAGGCCAGTACCAGATTATACGGCTTGGTGAACAGAGGCACATGCCCAGAGTTGTTGGCATTGCACCAGGCTGGACTCAAACCAGGGACCTCACGATCACTAGTTTGACATGCTACTGCTTCAACACCAAGCCACATGACTAAGAACAGCCAACTGAAATGTTCATAACTACATTCATTTATGCATACATGAATAAATTTCTATGTGGTTCTGGCAGCTGTGGCCACACAGACAGAGACACACTTGCCAAAACTTTTATACGTACATAGGATTGGAAACTTGGGAAAACTAGTGATTAAAAACTAAATAAAACTTGCTGTGTGAGGTTCTGAAATCTGAATGTATAATATTCAACCACAGAATTACAGCAGCCTTTTTACGAAGAGCGTGTTTACGTATATATGAAAGGTTATTGTGATGGTATGTAGTGTGTAGAGAGTGGACAGTAATGTTATATTTGTAAATGGATGGATATTGCAGGGCAAGGGCATGGAGCCTGATGCGATGTATTGCTATCAGCTGCTTGAAGAGACTGGCATCTGTGTCGTCCCCGGCAGTGGCTTTGGACAGAGAGAAGGAACATATCATTTCAGGTCAGTGCCTGTCGTCATCATCTTCTAGAAGTTCACTTGTTGTTCAGTTCTGTCTGCTGACAGCTCACCTGTCTGTTTATCTTCTTCTCTCTGTCTCTATGAGATTACATGCAGTGTTATCAGAAGACTTAGTTGTCATTTTTAACAAGTTTGTTAGGGGTTGAGGTGCGATGATTTTTTTTTAATTTGCACTGATTTTTTTCCAATGTGATGCATTTTCAGTGAGATACCAGTATTATTTGTGTATGGCAGTACTATGATTCAGTGTTTATATGAAACATGTTTTTGTTTATTGCATGGTTTAGTTTTTTTTATTCGTTTGTTTGCTGCTACTGCAGCAAGTTTTCTTAAACAGCATTTTGTAACTGATAGATTATATTACACATATAAAGAGATATATTAAATAATAGCAGAATTGCAATAAAAATTTACATCACAATGTCAACAAATTTCTTTCTGAGAGATCGTCAGTTTGGACCTACAACACAAGAATGATCTCTCAGACTCGAAGGCAGAAGTATTTATCTTGTAAGTAAGTAAGTAAGTAAAATGTGAATTTATATATCACATGTCGTTATGCTCCAATGCGTTCTTTATCGTTAACTCATATATCCTTTGTTTCAGTACTTTAAAATTTATTACAGTTTAGAGTTATTATTTTCAAAAAATTTGAACTTTTGGAGTAATATGTGCTAAATTGTCGTGTGCAGAATGACAATTCTTCCATCAGTCAGTGAGCTGAAGATATTTCTGGAGAAGTTCAGAGAGTTTCATGTCAATTTCATGTCCAAGTATAAGTAAATGAATCAGTGTAGAGTATTTAGATCTGTTTCTTTTAAACTTGGCATTAGTATACATACGCTTTTAGGCTAATGCAATATTACACATTCAATCATTTGCATCTGTTTCAAATTTCTTTTTGTCTCAGTGTAACTGCTATTTTTTGAGTGCCGTATTTTATTTTATAATTTCATGTGTCATGTTTGATAAATTTATTGAGTACTGCTGCTGTGATATGGGCATCATACTTCTTCTTTACAGTATTTTGTATTATGGCAGGGTATTCTAGTTAGTGATGTCATTAGTGGCATGTTTGTTCAAACAACTGTTTAAAATTCTGATATTTTCATGCCATGTAAGTTGAAATGGGTTCATTTCTAATTTATATCATCATTGCTTAGGGTGAATTGCCGATATTGGTATTCATATATCCACATCATTATTTCAGATTACTGATATTATTTTAAATATTGAACGTCACTAATTTACATTAGCAGTACGACTGATCCTGACTGTAAATAGAACATAATTCTGTCTGCCACTTTTATGACTGTTGTACTAGTATATTAATCTATATTTTACATCAGTTGTATATAACTCTGATATACATGTATATTTAGTGCCCTTTGTGTCTCATTTATGCAGATGTTAGCATTGCCAGAATAATTTTTAACCACCCGATAACATTGTCAACCAGTGAGTTTATGTACAAAGGATTGTTTTTTTCATAAAAACCAACCAGTGGTGTCGTGAAAGTTACAGTCATCTACTGTGTGCTCAAGATGATGGTATTTTATTTGTATTTATCGACAATTTGCTTTGTTGTGATATTTTGTAAGTGTGCTGTTTCTGGTCGTACTTTAGGATTTTTATCGGCATAATATACTAATGAACTTTTACCTACTTTGCATGCGATTGAGGTGGCTTATGTAGTAATAGCTGGTAGGGTATTGGACTTGTTTGCAGTGCAGTGAGCTCGTCCGTTCCTGGCTACGGTGCTGCTGTGCAAAAACCATTAGCCAGAACCTTGTATCCCATTGCTTATGTGAAAGTTGTCTAATCTAACATTTGTGTGGTGTTCTCAGAGGCATCTGCTACAAGTAAGATATGCTTATAGCACAAATCATGTCAAGATGTCAAGGTGTGCGTAGCTTTTTCAGGAAACCATCTCAAAGCTGTCACATGAAATCAAACACTTTACCTACCACTTTATACGGATGAACACTTATCGCCTTAACCACAGCCAAACAAACCACTACCCGATCTACTTATCCTGCAGGGATGGAAGACTGGGTTGATCTGGAAAGAAGTAACCCCTTCAATACAATACAATAAAGTACAGTACAATAAAGATGTCAAATCTGAATGAATCTGAATAAAATCTTGTGCACTTATTCTCCAAGAAATTGTTGAAGCGATAATCAAATTTCGTTAAAAAATATTATTTCTTGGTGAAGTTGTTAAATGTTAAATATTGGTAACAAAATATTTCCATTACCAATATGGCATTACATAAGTAAACCTCTCTGTACATTTGTGCAACTCGAACAGCATATGATTTTGGCAAAATTCTACGCCAACAATGCACTGGATGTTGGCAGTTATGGTGCAAAATTTAACTTAAATCTGCTAACGCAAACGATAGCTACAGTGAATTTTGTGAGTCACCTTAAAACGTGAGGTGTCTATCTTCTGCAACAGTTTGTTTAATCCTGACAGTGTGCACCGTTTGCTGCCTGAGAAATTCCGTGATAAAATTTTACCACCATACTTTTTCTGTTGTATTAGCAGTTTGATTAAAACACGATCGCCTGCAGAAATTACCATTTTGTTATTATTTACGTTGATTGGGTCAACAAACGTCGCTTCTGATTGAGCGACTGCGGTATATGTAACGCCATATTGGTAACGAAGATATTTTGTTATCGATATTGAACAATTAATAACTTTGCTACGAAGTGATAATTTTGAATGAAATTTGGTGACCATTTCAGCAGTGTATTGGAGATTAAGTGTACGAAACTTTATTCAGATTCGTTCAGATTTGACATTTCTTTTGTATGATGTCTAGGGAATTACTTTTTTTCCTGACAGTGTATATCGAGATGGCTTTCATGTTTGCAGACAGTTGCTCATTCATTGTTAACCTGTCTCAGTGTAGAGTTCATTGATTGAGACCAACTTGTTAAGCACTAGACCAAACTGCCGGTAGGCTATTCACGACTGTTTATGTCTTCGATATAACACAGAGGTTGTTTTAACATTATGCGCTATATGAAATTATGTTTTACTTACTTATTTACTTACGTGCAGATGCATGGTGGGTAAACGATGTTCTGCATTGACTTCATTCAGCTTTGGTTTTGCTGTGTCTGATTTGGAGCTCAGGAATTGACGTTCAGTGCTGTCTGATGGTTTTCTGCATCTCAGGCAGACTGCTACAGCGAGTGGCCAAAAGTGTCATAATGCGATGATTACGGCAGTAAGTCGTGAAGTGCATCACAAGTAAAATAAGTCAAATTTTGTACTTGGACTCATCTCTAGCCAATTTATGTCTATGGTCATGTAGTTTTATCTATGTAATATGCGTTGCATCATTTATGACATCATTTTGACAAATGAAGGGATTGAACTGCTGTGGGTACGGAAGGCAGAGAATTGACAAGGGAGAAAAAGAAAATTCCTATAATATTATGTAGTAGTCGTTCTATGCAATTATTAATTTTGAATACATTAAATATAAGACTGTCTTGCATACGGAAGTTTTTGAACTGATACAAATGTTGACGAAGCGTAGAAAATTTGCTTCAAACTGAAAGACCACCAAATCTGATGGAAGGAACGTTTGGAGAATAATTTGCCATGTTAGAGTGCACAGAAAAAGACATTGGCTAAAATTATAAACTATGCAAATGGTATACTAACTCAACAATAATCACCACGTATGGTACGCCGTCGTTTGTGTTTCTGTGGTTTTACTAAATGGAAAATTCGGAAGCAAACTGTAACAAGCAGGGTAAATGGAGCTCGTTGTGTTTTTTGGTGTACACAGAAGTTGAGCTGGAAGGCAGATGACTGGAAATGTATATTGCATTTACAGACGAAACTCGGGTAGTAATAGGACAACATAAAACTTAGTATGGAGAACGCCACACAAAGTCTGGAATCTGGAATGTCTTGGAGGTAGCAACAGTCAAAACATTTCAGCCATACTCCTGGGCTGTATTTGCTATGAAAAAGGGTTTACTTCAGTACAAATGGACAGAATGTTGACTCGTGGATACAACTGATGAAAATTTGTGGCCAGATGTGTGCAAACATTTTGCCGGAAAGCACTTCTTTTTCCTCTGTACATCACTCAGTATTTACTCATTTGTGGATAACAAAAAATCACATTATTTTTACGTGGCCAGCACAATCATTGGACATGAACATAGTCGAAAATATGTGAAAGGTCGTAAAACTTCATGTGCAGAAAGAATTCTGCTCTAGCAACCTGAAGCAAAGCTCATTAGACCTCATAATCGGCAGTTCTTATGATTTAAGGTTTAGGTCGTTTTTTGTGTTTTGTGTTTCATAAAGGTTAAACTTTTTGTTCTGTTGCTACGTTTATGTGCAATTTTGCCTGGAAAGGCCATTCCCAAAATGACCTATACTGTGTCGGGTGGGACGTTACACCATACTCACTCTATTCGTCAGCTCTACGCATTCATTCTGCGACGAATTTGTTCTGTAATTTGTAACAAAATTCTGAAACGTCAGGTAAGCGCTTTTGTTGAAATAGTGTTGTTTACAATGTTCGAATTTAACCTGCAAAAAAACGAATCGAGCGTTCACGCCGCCGCCATTGTGACACACTTTTGGCCACGTGCTGTAGTTTGTTACATTGAATGGTATTTTGTTACATTGAATGGTATTTTGTCGTCCGACATAAGTGTGTGTTGTACAACTGGGTCCACTGCAAGTCGTTAGTTTCTGTGTTTGGAATCAGAGCCTGGTACTGTGGTTACTAGCAATGGTAGTGAGTGTTAGTGTTGTTTCTATGTACACTTAGGGTTAGAACATGAAACTGAGTAGCCCTACTGCTAATGGTAGTTAGTGACTTGGTGATAAAAGTGATGTGCAAAGCAGTCATTAGCTGTAGTTAGCATTACAGTTAGTGTTTATCATCAGCGATAGAATGTTAAGCTTGTGAGTTCATTCAGTAGGTGGATAGTGAAGTTTGCACATGGTAACAGTGTAGATAGATCATGTCAATGTGTCTTCTGTCTGTCTGTTCTCTGCTCAGTTCGCATGACGAGTGTTGATGATCAGTGCTGCTTGAATACGGATGAGATGTACTGAATGCATTTGAGATCATTTTGGTGATGCACTATATCACCTTACACTTACTTATTTACTTACTTGCTTGCTTAGTTACCTACTTACTTACTTACAGTTGACCAACCATAAAATTATGCTGTTGGACGTGTGTGCCGAATGTTCGACACTATATGCTGTGCTTTTCAGTATTTTAATAACTAATAACTTGCGCATTCGTATGCCACGTTGACTTTGACTGTTCTATTCCAGGTGTACCATTATTTTCTGTCTCTTCCTATGCTACGCTCTTATGACAGGTCTGAGCTTGTAGTGTCATTTTCCAGACCAGTCTATCAAGTTTTATTTAGACGTACCCCAGTGCATAGGGTTAAGGACAAGTGCTGTCGTTTATGTCTGTGTTTTTAATGTAACATCTTTGTCAGCTAGTCACTTTAGGAGTTAACATGTATACGTGTGTTAACAGTAGAGGCACTGTGAATGTCTGTTTATCACCCGTTGTTGTAATGTCATTTTTGTTAATTCTGAGGCTGCTGCTACCAGTGTTATAAATTAAATAATGAATAACTAATCTAACACTTGTAATCTTTGACTAATTTTGACCAAAAAAATGTGCATGAAGGTGCAAAGTTGCGGCAAGAACTGTTTAGCAATTTCCTGCCTTATTTATCGTTTGCTGAACGTTGCGTAGGCGTGTCAGTGATCTGTAACAGTAATGGTACTTGGCGTAAACCGGTGCAGGATATTACAACGAATGGGAACTATTACTAACGTCTGGAATACTTAAAACTAAAAGCAGACAATTGTTGCTTTTACGTCGCTGTTCTGGAGTATGGTGAATTTTGTGTCCAAACTTCAGTCATTAACATCTAACACTAGTGATTGACAGTATTGCTTACTTGTTGCTTTGATTTTGCACTTCTGAGTTTTAATTTTACAGACACAACGTTGTTCCCTAAGAATTGGGGAATCCCGGATGGGGATTGGTGGGGAAAGATAGAAATGACAGCCTGCTGTCTGTAAGAATCTACTTAGCTACATTTATTTCGTTCGCATGCATCCTACACAGCACAACGTGTATTCTCGCGTGATGATATGCTGTTGTGTTGATACTTAATTAATAATAAATAACATGCCTCTGATTCAGTGTGCCTCTTTGTGACATACAGTATGGCGCTGTTGGTTGTTTGATTGATTGACTGAAGAAAATTCATTCGTGTGTTAATTGATATTTAACAACCAAAGTATTAATTTAAGTGGTAACTTGATTATGAATTAACTGAAAGATAAAAAGCACCGTGTGAGAAAGTACATTGTGGCAAAAACGTTTTGTGTTTGTTGATTCATTTCATTTTCCGTTACACTCGCTGTAGAGTTTACATTAGGCCTATCTGTCACTCATTACTCTAAAACAGATATACACAAAAATTCAAATATTTATTCTTAGTGAGCTCATGGTCGAATCATTGTGATCAAAGTTAATGTAGTCAGTGAGCAGCACTAATCTCAAATCAACCAGTTATCGTTAAGGGCCTAGTAAAGTTCAGGTGATCAAGTCAACTACAATCTAATTTCCGGCTTACGGCAGCATATCGCGTAATACTCACACCGAAACGGAATTTTTTTTATAAACGCGGCACATTACCGAAATTTGGCCAGAAGACGACTGGAACCAGATATTGACCGGATTTGTAAAAAAAATAGCCACGTTACTTCCGTAGCCGAATTTCGTTACCGTACGTCACTAGTTAATATTGTGATGAAAAGATTAGATGCCTTATTTGCATTTAGACGCCGGTCGTCCTCTATGTGTCTATTGATATAAGCAATAGGCTATACATGCAGCGCCGATTAGGCTATGCCTAGGTAATGAATGATAGAAGCAACAGGCGAACAGCAGCGAGTATACAGTACCACAGAATATGACCGGTGTTACAGTACAGAGTCTCCCTGTGGGAAATGCCCAGAGGTCAGGGGCGTATTAAGACTGCTGGCAGAATTTTAATTTTTTGGTTTTGGAACACACTCGGGCCTTGCTAATTGCTAAATTGCTTCTGTGCTGTAAGTTGTAATATATCAATAATTGTTGTGTTCAGTAAAAGAAACAATTTTTTCTGATGACGAACATACAACAGACGAACAAGTAATTTGAGCAAAGCTCACGTGACGCGCGATAGCAGCGGTCCTGCCACCTGGGCAATCGTGTACAGCATGCAATAGAATAATAG
>Ga0056128_1007362_pt1 | contig 13898 bp, 4 predicted proteins | sample WorMetLIZISLAND2_FD_71113 | JGI IMG/M metagenome (GOLD analysis project Ga0056128, IMG submission 71113) | Marine gutless worms symbiont microbial communities from Max Planck institute for Marine Microbiology, Germany - Olavius geniculatus... ... | reverse complement strand
GTTTTTTATATATATATATATATATATATATATATATATATATATATTGGTTGTAAACGACGGAATGTCTAAGGGACGGTCGTTTGCCTTATCGGTCGTTGCGTCGCTTCCGTCAGTTGCGTTCCTTGCCTTACGTCCGCTGCGTTGCGTGCTTTGCTATGAGTGGAAACTATGCTTAAAGGTGCGTTCTCACTGCGCGTTAACGCGAGTCACGCGCGTTAACGCGCGTGGATGATCTCAATTGACTGTTCAATCAAGCCCTAATCCAAGCGCTATCTCACCCTAGAAGAGTGGATACATTTGAGATCGTCCACGCTCGTTAACGCGCGTCACGCACGTTAACGCGCTCAGTGAAAACGCACCTTTAGTCTCTGCCTGTAGGAAGAGCATACATCAGATTGTCGTCAGTGACGGTCATTTGCACACCGCCCGTCAACCAGCAACTGGATTTCCACAGTAGGCCTACGCTTGCTCGTAAATACGGTAACGAATTTTCTGTCCATTTCAACTTCACCTCTCCCGTCGCTCTTTATCACGTTGCGTCCAGCTGGTAACGGCCTAATAATGCGCTAAGCCATTTGATGCTGACGTACTACGTTCACGTTGGATGTGGATGTGAATGCCACTGGATGGCGCTATTAAATTTGTCTTCGGACATTACCACGGAATGCGTCTCGTCTCTGACTCTCTGTCCTGCGCCTGTCACTGATTCAAAAAGGAGAATGTACCGAGTGGAAAAAATCTACAAAAAACGCAAATATTAAAACATAGTGTGCTCAGGCCAACTCAGCCTCCTATCCTCCGTGAGTCGGAAAATGAGTAGTAGCTCACGGGCTACGGGGCGAAGGCCTATAGTGGATGATTGGGGCGATGGTGTGTCTGCTAGCTGCAAACCGCGGGTCCAATTGTTCGTCAACGTTCGCAATGGATGGCCGCATAGTGCGCTGTGGTATCATCAACTCATGCCAATCAGCTGCCACTTCCGCGATTGTCAAAGCGCTTCTGGCCACGAGCTTGTCTTATCTAAGAAGCGCTTTTGCAAGTACTAGACTTTACCTTTTTGCCTTTTAATAAAAAAGTTAAAAGTCAACGTTAGAAAGCAAGGCAATGCTGGCGGCCGTAAACAGACAGACAGACAGACGCGAGTAATTTTGTGATCAGTCCCGTGCTATGCTGTGGCAATAAAACGGATGAAAACGTGTTTTAATATGTTTAAGATATTCGTCAGCAGTTTGTTGCATCTATGGGACAGGCAACGTGTGGCAGTGACAAACTCAGTACGTTAAAAATGCAACAGCATGCAACACGATCGTCATTAAGAAAGTAAACACTTAAGTGTTGCGTTTTAGGATTCATGCAGAAAACGTAAGGCTATCTAGAAATTGCGACGGAAAGGCCGCATATTCTAACGTCTATCGGGCCAAACATTAACTGTGTATTATACCGCTGTTGCAACAGCAGCTGCAGCAATAGCAGTCGTTTCAAAAGATGCGGCGCAACTTGAGCGCCAGTAGTCTATCGTATAGCGCTGTACGCGATCACTTTAGGAAGTATCGTAAGCATTAAGGCTACCTCAGTGATACGTTTCTGAACCGACACATACCTGTGTAATTATCGGCTCATTCTCTGATCGCAAGTATAACACTACTTTATACTATAATTATATTTCCTATGTTAAGTACTATTTTGATAGTAAAGACTACTGAAATGTCATTTAAATAGTTTTTCAATATCTGAAGCACCTGTTTGAATACAGTTACCTAAAATAGCCTATTTATTTAAAATAGGCCTACAGTAGATATTGTGCTAAATAGACTTACTATTTGTCACAGTAAACAGTCAGATTTTAGCACTATAAGCACACGTTAAAAACAAACTGTTGCTTTATGCAAAAATTAAACACGAAAATGTTTCATTTTAGATGTGAACACCGGTTATCTTTGACAATGTGCGTTCAATATACTAAGCATTGAAAATATTTTGCCACACTTATTTGCAAATGATTTATTTTACATATGCCGCATTTCGTGACGTAGTTTGTGGTGTACTGGCTTTGAATATTTTTGACGAATACGACATACTGAACAGTGTCTGACAGTTCATCAGATTCTTTGTGCACCTAGGACGCCATTAGGTTAGCAATAACAGAAATTACAACACAGCAGTTTGCAAAATCACAAGTGAGCACAATAAAAAAGAAAAGGAAAGAGTTACATTATTAAATAAATGTTCTTGTGCAGCACATTTGCATATACGCAGAGTTGATGTGTATCGAAGGCAACATGATCCGCGAAGGCGATTTTTCAGCCATTCAGTAAGCTTTGTCTATGGTAAGTTGGGATAGCAAGTGCCGAAATGTTAGCTGCATTCGTAGACGATAGAACTGATGCTGCAAAACAACAGCATCTAATCTTAAAGGCGCGTACTGTGCGAAGTAACTGAACTGAACTTAATACCTCGTTTACACGATCGAGCAAACATCGAGCAGACATCAAGCAAACGTCGAGCAAACGTCCAGCAAACATCCAACAAACATCGAGCAGACATCAAGCTGGCTCGTCCAGCTAATATAGAGCTAGCTCGTCGAGCCAGCTCGTCGAGCCATCTTGATCGTGTAAACGAAGTATAACTGACACGATTTAGTTTTTGACAAACTGACCAATGGACAAGCAGGGCGAGCTTATTGATGATTGGTTAACGCATACGTAAGCACAGTCACGTAGTCATGGACGCCGTTATACGGTGCCTACTGTAATGCAGTATTGCTTGCCCATTGGTCAGTTCGCCAAATCCTAAACCATGTCAGTCCAATTCAGTTCAGTTAAGTTACGTCGTTCTGTACGCGTCTTAACAGTCTGCTGAGGTTCATTTTCCGGTTGCGGCACGTGTGTTTATTGCTTTAATTAACATTGCAATAGCGCGATCGGCAGTGCTGCAAACAATAACGGTTCAGCACTCGACAGACTTCATTTTTACCGACGCCCAATAGTTGCAGACGCCGGCTGCTGTTAATCGGATCATCGGCAGACAACTGCTGAAATTGAACAGTAACTCTCCCGAACTACCCACAGATGGGCGCTTAACGAACGTTTTTGTGCCGCAGTCCTAATAGACCGCAGTGGACCTATACGCGCTTCCTGTTGTCTATCCGTTTTCCTGTCTCGCTGTCTGTCTCGTACGCTATTCTAAATCGAAAACAAAAGCGTCAGAAAAAAAGTGGCGTGAACATTTTGCAGGGCAGGACTAACAGGTGTGTTGATTTCCTAAGTCAAGGTCAGTGGACGTAAAAATCTCAAAAGTAGCATCTCACAAATTATTGACTTATATGAACTATATGCATTTTTCTTTTTTTTTCTTGTGCTGCTGCTGTGTTTTATGTGTTGTTTATTGTTTACCGTCATCGCAAATTATAGATTATTATAATGATGAGTAGCAGATTACATGCCATCGCTTAGTTTACTGTCAGCGATTAGGATCCTCGGCAACTGGACGGACGGTCACCGATATGTCGGCACTAGATACGATATCTCTTGCTTATTTGCAGTTTATTCGCGAAAATAGGCTTGCTTCTCGTAATTTTATTTGACGTTCTAGGAAACCTGCATTGAGTGGCAGCGTCAGAAAATCGAATTAATCAGGCAATGTCACCAATGCATTAGACCTAACACACAACACAGTATCATAATGTGGTCGAGGCTAAAGATAGCTAGGCCGATGCTAAAGTAAATATGCCGCACATGTCACGTTTCTTGCAGTCGCCGAAAACTAACTAGCTGTCTGTAGTTCAAACTTTTTGTGCACCATTTATAGAAGAGTCGAGCTCTTGCAGCTTTTTCGCCTATTCCTACACATTTTTACGCAGCGTGGTCTGTCTGTCTGTAAAACAGTAAAACGTAAACAAAATTTTAATATTAGAATTACTGATTTTTTGTTTATTGGAAATTCTGGCAGAAATCATTTGGTATAAAAGAACTTCTGCATGCATTATCGTAGATTATTTGGTGATGTCCGACTTAGGATCGAGAGGTCATGGATTCGATTTCCGGTAGGGTCGCTATCAGGTGGTTACAACTTAGATGGGTGACTGTCTGCAGACAGGTAAAACATCTCACGGTATATAACCAACACCAAGGTCAACTCAGCCTTACATCGCTCTGGGCCAAGCCTGTCTAGGTGAAGTTAAGACGGGGCGCGTTCATCTGTGTTGGTTGGCAGCTAACACTGTGATCCCATATGGCAGGTAAAGTTCCGTAGCTCTGTGATGAATTTTCTATCAAGAGCTTTACACCGCCACCTGTCAATTTTTTTACAGTCTATACTATAGACCGTAAAAAAATGTACAGGTGGACTCTATAGGATGTATAAATTCTTATGCAATGCACTCAACAGCGCAATATTCACGCATACTGTTAGCTTTGAGGCTTATATAACACAGACGAACACGGTGTATTTTTCATGTCTAACTGTAGCACGCGATACAGCTACTGCAGCTACTTTGTTCAGAGTCGGCTTGGCCATTATCAAGCTATAATGACGTAAATTCGTGCAAAGATGCGTGCCGAAGCCTATAGTGCGAGACTTATTACTGCCAGTAATGTAAGTATACTGCGTTAGGCCTACTACAGCTGATAACCTAGTGGTGCTATTTAACGCATTGACTGCTGCTCAGCACGTTTGATATGCAGCGTACGTGTATGATTCTTGGATGTTTAATACATCAGCATGTAGCCTATATAGGCTATCTAATCATTCAACCACATTACGACCATTCTCATTTTCTGCCGGAAATCGACCTCTTTCATCGCAGAGGAACTGCAGCTGACTCGCCAAGTTCAATTTTCACGTTGAGTGATTTTGATGTCTTTGATGTTACATGACGCCAATAACACAGCAAAATATTGCGATAGGGTGTTCACACTTTTACGCCCGCCATTTCTTTCTTGTTTTCTCGTCTTTACGTTTGCTTTTTTCTTTTTTTTGTTTTTTTTCCCGTTTTTAAGCCGGGAGAAGCGCTGGTGGAAGCTTTTCTTAACGGAATATTCTGGTGCATACCATAAAAGGGTAAAAACAACAGATTTGCCGAATAAAAGACAAATAATCTTGATCAGTAAACAATAAATCAGAAAGATAGACACAACTTTATGTGTTTCGTTATAATACAGAATTATATTTTTTTTGTTTAGAAAATTTGTGATCTTTTAGTGGGGGCTTAAGTCCCGACATTCCTTCGGCGTTCGCTGCCGTATGCCGCTGCCCAGAACTCGCCTGATTTGGATCGTCATCGGCCAGTCAATTTCGGTCGAATTCGGTTTGCAAACATTGAATTAAGCATTAGCCTAGATGACTATTGCTTATTTCGTATACGGAAAACCTCGATAATTCGTAGAATCTTTCGCACCACGACCATGCAACGTTCGTTTTCACTATTTGAAAGACGAAGTCCATACCGATAATGTTAGATGGGACTCTCGATTGTAGGTGGTAATTTAAAGTTTGTTTGCATAAAATTGTTGTCCATTTTCAAACAATTTATGGTTGTTCTAACATTTATAGGCTACAAACTCAATTGCAAAATCATAAGACGAGTCCAGGGCGTTCGCATAAAAGTAGAGATAACGAGAAAACCCTTGAATATCCTGATGCCATGGGCTAACTAAATACATCACAACACAAAGGTTTAGTAAGTCGTAACAACATTATTTGTAATACGCAGTCAAAGTTCAAAGTAATAGATCCGTGGGTAAAAGAAAGACTGGATGTAGTGTCGAACCTCGAATGATGGCAATACAGAGTTGCTAGACAATGATTTATTAGTATTTGCGTACACTGGCGAATGGCGATTACTGTCAATCGGGCGTGATAAATCGGTGGCGAAATTCACGGTATTTATCAGGCTGCTCGGCGCACCGGCTATACGCACTTCTGTCACCAAGACCATTAATAATGTACGAGTAGTTCTAAACGATGATTGATTTCATAGCAAAGAGCCTTCCTATAGGCTACATCGAGACGTCGAAGTGCAAGGCAGTGAAAGTACTATACAGTAAGTGTATAGGTTATACGTCAAAGTCAACCCCATTCGCGTTGTGGAATCGAGTGTTATTTGTAGGCTAGGCTAATGCTTAATTCAATGTTTGCAAACCGAAATTGACCGAAATTGACTGGCCGATGATGACCTAAATCAGGCGAGTTCTGGACAGCAGCATACGGCAGCGAACGCCGAAGGAGTGTCGGGACACAAGCCCCCACTAAAAGATCACAAATTTCCTAAACAAAAATATAATTCTATATTTCAACGGAACACATAAAGTTGTGTCTATCTTTCTGAGTGCAACGAAGCGGCTGATATATCACCTGAAATATACGGTAGGGCATTAACGACGTCGCTTTAGGTTGCGTGGCTGTTTAGTAGGCCTATAGGCCTATACTTAAATCGCACTCTTAGCTTGCACTAGTACTGTTGTTACAATTCGGCTGCAGTCGTGCGTCATATGAGATCTGAGCGCGGTTTAAGTACGATAGGCTGCCGCATTGTCTGTAGTGGTATAAACTCGTACTGCGTATTTACTTATCCACTTTAGCAGTGCGGTATAACTGCAGTTAAGATTACTTTGCAATCAGCAGCTAAACGCATAGCCTACCGTATCGTTTCACGACAGCGTTTCTGTTTTTTAAAAGCCGTCGACATTGTCGGCATATTCATAAGCAAATCTACTATAGGCCTAACTTAAGTGTTACAAAATTTTGCGAAACAAAAACAAGACTTTATGAGTAGTTGGTGAAGCTTTGTTTAAACACGGCCGCTGGAAAAAAACGCGCATGTAGGCCAAATTTAATTTTTGCTGCAACTTTTTAAAAATTTTACGTAACTGTCCGTTCACAACGGCATCACAGTTAACAGTCTGCCATTTGTCCATTTGTGACTCGAGACTCATTTGTCGTAGCAAGCGCTTTTGTTCTTATTTTACGGTTTTCTGTTTTTAGCTTCAACTTTAAATTTTCAGAGCAAAATGTTTTAAGTAGGCCTATAGTACTTACAGTATTTTCTTTTAATATTTTTGGTGTTTGATGAGCTACGCTGTGTAAAATAAACATGCATGATGTGTTGCGTAAGGTCTCTACCATGTGCCAAAATGCAAACCGATAAATCGGGGCAACCACCTATTTTTGCGCCATTATGGGCCTATCTAGCTTATACCAAAATGTTCCATACTTAGCTCCCAATGACTTTATCAAAACGTCAACGGCATATGCGCACGATTTCACAATAAGGGTTGAACTTACATGCATTTTTCCCTTCGAGTCCCGGCGAAGTTAGGCCCATGCTCCATTTGTTTTAATTTTTCGTACGACTTATCCACAGCGAATCGATCAACGTGGTGGATTAGGTTCTTATAGGCAAATTCATTTCGGTTTAGTTTCAGGCAAAAATAACACTTTTTCCGACATAAAACACGACCGTAGTACCGATAAAAACACTAATAGCAGAAGTGTATACATGTGTTGTAGCTTTTTATGCCGTGAGGTAAAATATGGTATTGGGTTTTACAGTCTGTTTTCAACATTTTATTCTAGTATACGTCCTCCCGTCTCCATTAATTTGTCCCGCGTACATTAATAATAGGCCTACCTACGACACGTTTGGGACCAATTGCAGTCGTTGCGTCGTCGCAAGATGTCTAGAGCTGACAACCAGTAGGCCTAGTGGTGTATCATCAACTTCCATCAAGAGCATCAACGACGCGACAAATGGCCGACATTCGTTCACTCGTCTTGTTATGATCTGCTCGGATAGACGCAATGCTACCGTGGCTACATTATAGCCAGCTCAGCTCCTTCAGTATATTAGGCCTAGGGCCTATGTAGTATTCTGGGTCAGCACCGGCGTCGTGGGTTTAAAAATTCGGAGGAACGAGGAATTGCAATCTATTGCTGCAAATTTTTGACAGAGAAGATTATGGGTGCTCAAAAATTTTAATTCTGTCTCGAAATTGCATTTTTGGTCGAAAATTTTCTTACAAGAATAAGATTTCCTGACAATTTACTGACAGCTCAAATTTAGGGTAAGGGGCAATTGCTCTACCTCCACCACTTTTTTTTGCTCGACGCTACTGTGAGCCAGAAACGGATGAGATAAAAAAACGATTTGGACTTCGCAATATGAGTTATTTTTAATGCGATTTTACAGTGAAAGCAGAAGTAAAAATTCTAGGTTTTTTTTAAAAAAAGTACCGGACGCAGAATTAAAATTCAGAAGAATGTAGGCCTACTACACAGCAGCTAAGTAAGCTTATGGCATAGCTCAGAAATTACGACTAAACGTGAAATTAAATACGACTTGTAATTAAAAGTGCACAAAATATTTTAACAACCCAGAAACTTAAAATGTAGACGTAAAAACTTTAAAATGTTAGTTTTTTAACCTAAGTGTTTAAACCTATTTCATAGTTTTTGGCGAAGGAGATTGTTGCTGCTTAACTTTGCTTTTAATTATTCTACCCGTTCTTTCTTGACACACACGGGCGCCAATCATTCTGGCAACACAAACAAACATTGGCAGGCAATGTTCCGCAATACAATAAAGTCGTGCATTTTTTCCAGCGAACGTACGCGAAATTTTTAGTTTTAGGTATAATTTATACGACTAATGACCAGATGGCTTCAAAGCTACCTTTCGAGGTGCTTATTCCGTATGAAGAGCCGGATAGATTTTCTATTTGTAAACCAGAAGGAGGCCGAATAAGACAGTTTGCTGGACGGCCGCATTTTTGTTTTTTTTTGTCATTTTTGCTTTTAATCACAGACCAAAAAGTCAGACAACTCGACGAAAGACGTAAGTAAGTAAGTAAGACGAAAGTAGGACGGTGCTAATATTAGTGCTTTAATACTCCGGATGCAGCCGACATCTGACGCTCAGCCGTTGACTGGAGGCATTTTACTTAGGCAAACGCCTAGCAAACTTCCAGCAAATGTAATGCTGAACGTTTGCTGGATCGTGTAAACACCCTCTTAGCCGACCTATACCCCGGTACCTTGCAAAACAACGTCAGGTACACATGACGAGAAATTAAAGTGACTTTTTGCATTAAGCGTGCTACCGGATTACGCTACCGCTCAGCGCATGCAGAAGCAGGCTGTAAACATTTCCGGAGAAAACAAGCGGTGCGGCTATTTCGTGGCTCTACTGTACCGAATGCACATAATTTATTAGGAAACAGCGCTCTGCAGGGAAGTTTCGTCGACATTCTGAAGTGCCAGATAGACAGCGATGCCAACTTCCGACTGTAAGTGTGCAGCGTAACTTAATAAATAGCGATAAATAGCGTTGCAACATAATGTGATACAGTGAAGCATTTGGTGCTAGAAAACAGCCGTCGCAAAAATGGGTCGAGAGGTCGTGGGTTCAACTCCCGGTCGGGTCGTTATCGTATGGTAACTATCTGGATGGATGACTGTCTGTGGACAGGTAAACCATCTCGATACATAACCAACACCAAGGTCAACAGTCACTAGGCCTTTCAACCCTTTGGAGTACCGAAATCGAGTAGCGTGTGGCCTGTCTGGGTGAGGTTGTCGCGGGACGCGTTTACATGTGTCGTATGGCAGGTGACGCTCCGTAGCTCTGTGATGGCTTTTTCGTAAACTTTAAATGGGTGAATCTAAACCGTCACATCTGCAAATGGCCGAAATCCCCGACAGCTGACACTCAAAACTATCACCAAAGAAGCAGCAGTGGAGTCATTAAGGGTCGATTGATTCACGTGCAGGTTAAAGATAACCTATAGGTTAAAGTCGGAAGTTAACTTGGACATGAATCAATCGGCCCTAGGACGGCGCACTTTATACACGCAGCTAGGCCTACCACGCTTTATGATGCCTCGGCATACCGAAGACAAAAATGCGGCCGTCCAAAACGTCGTTCGTCACTGATTCCATTTGCATCTGTCTCGTCGCCACAGGATGAGCGTTGACATGCGGCGTAAAAGGCTATCGTGACGTCGCTGCCATTGTCAACAGTCGTGCTTTTTTGAAAACTTTATTTTGCCATGGCGGGAACCACAAAAAACACACAGAGCAAAAGCAAACAAAAAGCAAACACGCAATGTAAACAGTAAACAAAAAGGAACACAGCAAAATACAGTAGGCTTATACATATACACAATAGAACAAAAGACAAAAAAGACAATTACAACTGTAGCCTAAAACCTTTACTTGGCAGTTCTTTTTTTACCAAACGCGTCATACAGTAAGTCTGTGAGAGACTTATTCGATAACTGTAGTCTTCGTAAAAAGCAATTTTGCGAGCATTTTTAATTTGAATTGGCATATATATCTTTAAAATAGGGATGTTTCATTTTGGACTGCGACTGGCTGTGACGTCATATAGACGTCGTCACCATGGTGACGCATCATTAGCATCGTTATAGCTAGCAACTACGCTGCAGCTGTGTGTATCGAAGCCGCAGGCCGATACTATGGCAAAGATCGAACGGACAGAGAGCGATTTCTGCAAAAAAAGTAACGCTGCAGTTAAAGTTGCTGTGCAGTGATGTGTTAATACATATTTGCTGTGATGAACATTATTTTATTGTTAATTTGTTACTGGTACCACAGAACTGACTTTGATTCATTGAAGTTTCAAAAATGTTTTTAATGATATGCACCGTGTCGGCCCAAAAAGAAGCGAATTTTTTTGTCAAAACTTTTTCAAATATCCACCAACTTTGATAATTTTTGACACAAAGTCTGCCGAGACTATAAAATCATATAAAGTGCACTTACGTTTTGTTTATTTTGTTCACACCAACGTTTTACTTGGTGTCTGTTCTGTTTGTGTAAACGTGACTTTAGCCTATGCGTCTCGCGCATGCGTAAAATGTTGTTTGTTCCCGTGTAAAAACTGAACCTACTGCGATTGCGTGGCTTCAGCTGTTGACGTTGTGTCCTGTGCATAAGTTACAGAGCAGCTATGGGAAGTCATTGCCGAATGATCTAAATGTTTCATAAACTGCATATACTGGTGCCTGTTTCTGAGACACTGCATGGACATAAAAGGCGCGAAAACGTACAACTTATAGCGATCATAAACACACAGTAATAGACCTGTAAGGTATAACGGCTTAGTGGCCATATATTTGACAAAGGACGTGAAATATTTCAGACGAGCTAGCAAATAAGTGCCAGTCTCCACTACCCGCTACAATTTCAGAAATCGTGATTATGTCCGTTGTCAGTAAACTATCATACAAGAAGCCCAGCTGTCATTAGCATGGGACCGATCGTAATGGTTGTCACTGACCTTAAATGTCATCCAAGGTCGACGATTTTCATTTTATTTGACATGGCATATAGCACTTCTTATTGGCAATTAATAGTAACTTTGGCCGTATCTTTTACCGTTTCCGAGATATGGCCAGTTTTCCGTTGAAAAACGCACATTTTTTCTATCTCCCCGTCCATTCAACAACGAATTTAAAAATATTTCTTTGCAATTAATCGCTGAAATTTTGAATGCTGAGGTTTGTGGCACATGGCTAATTATTTGTGCAAAAATTAGCCAGGGTACATCCGTGACAAACGACGGCAGACAGACGACAAACGGACGACAACCATGCCATAAGCTCGACCGTTACTTAAGTACGGTTGGCTAAAACAGTTTTTTAACGCCAGTATAGTAGCGTCCGCAGTACTTCAAACCAATGCAGAAAATAGGCGTATCTGCAGACTTCTATTTGGCTTGCATTCTCATAATTCTTAGAGCAATAAAGCAAGCCTCGGGCGAGACTGGTTATTGCATTATATCGAATCCGTTCGTTCCAGTCCATGCTGCTGAGAGGTCATTGCTTCGACCTACGAGTTTGATTATGCGCAGCACCTCCGGCTCCACAATAATTGCATTATGTGTAACAGCGGAGTAATAAAATGGGATTTCCTAACTACCGTATGACGTTGAACTAATGGAGAACAAAGATATCGGTCTAAAGACTTTTTGTCAGAAGAAAAACGTGAGCATACAGCTACATCTGTAGTCAGAGATAAAGTTTTATTTTTTACTAGGATTTTTATTGACAATTTTACTCAACATTCTATGAAAGTTTTATTAAACAAAAGTTGAGAATTTTTAACATATAATAATATAAATCAAGCAGTGAATACATTTTAACCGTATGTAAAATGTGGTTTTAAAAACAGTGTGCTTTATTGTTACATTAATACCGGAAAGAAAAAAACAAATCGCAGTTTGTGTTATGGTTATCGTAACCAGAAACAATTTAGCACTGCAGTAAAGTTACGCCTTACCGAGAAAATGCTGAACGTTGCGAATACCGCAATACGTGAAGTACTCTTGATAATGCGTTGTTCAGCATTAAGCGACGATTTGGCAGTAATCATTAGACAATGTTTATAACAGCATCAGTGCATCACTCAAATAATCAACTTTCGTTTGAATCATTTATGACGCGAATTTCCTTTATTCGGCTTAGTCGACAAAACAATCAAGTTGGCCATTTTATGAAATGCATTTCACAATATTGTTAAAGTTTTACGTTTCTTATTATATAATACATTTACAGCTTTGAGGCTTTTGGGCTATTTATTTCCGTACGTTTTTATACAGCAGTTTGTGACACAAACTGAACACAATATAGTTATTACAGTCACAAAAATTCGATGAAAAGTCCGGAAAGATAGGTATGCAGAAATTTGCGATTGTGTTTATTTGTTTCAATAATTTTCTGCAAGTTGCAGCCGTCAGATTAAAATAGGCTACGAGACATGCAAAAACATCTTAGCTACCACATTTTTTATAAACAATAATCACTAATGTGGTCACAGTGGTCATGTGAACCTGGGGAAAGATATACCATCGTAAAAGTTGTCGAGCGTTTCTCAGAAGGGGCATAAGATATATCTGTGATGTAAATAATATAAATTTTAATCTAGGTAATTGTCTCAAAACGCGTTATTTTGTGATGCAGATGATGTCTCAAAATTGACGGTTATTGAGACTTTGCTTACAGCTCTTATCAGATTCTTCGTAAAGAAAGCGCCCCAGAAAGAAATCCGGAAATGAAAAAAGACAACATGATGAAAGAGATTGGAAGAAATAAAACGGGAGGGCGAAACGTAGAAGCTTGATTCAAGAGTTTAAGACGCCTTTAACAGACGTTATTTTTATGCCGTCTGCAGGAGACTGTCGACACTGTTTTATTAATGACTTCTTGGCGTCTGTGACGCCGAATTAGCACGTGTGATCCGTCTGGGACGTTAAGTGTCCTGTCAAGAGGAGGCGGCGGAAGCAGTTTGCTGTCCCTTAAACTTTGTCAGAAATATTCTTTCAAAAATACAAAATTTTGGGCTTATAATTTATTCGCAGTTTTGGTAGAATTTGGGGAAGGGCAAAATTAAACGTTTGAACAGCCGTCATATTCTGTGTCGGAAAATTGCAACTTTTTGTTCTTTAGTTTTTTTTTAAAATTAAGACGAAGGTGGACGTTAGTGCAAGTTGCACCCCTGCCGAATCACTAGAAATAAAATTTACATATTTACTGTAATCAGACAATGATTTGATTGTAATTACAGTTGATTAAGAGAGAGAAGAGACAATGATGGCTGCTACTGACGACGCCATCAGTCGCCATGATAACATCAACGTCACGACGGTGAGCGGAGTTGCGTGGTTTGACCAACTGGAGTCGTTCTCCTACTGGTACCGACGTTAGACAGCCATAGTTTGTACTTCATGCCCAACTGTATGAGATTGTGCAATAATTAACAAGTTGAACCAGACAAAGCAAGTTTCTGACGGTGCAGCCGGTCGGCAAGTTTTTCGGCGTCCTCAAAATGTTCTACTTTCATTATACTTGCAGCATGCATCTCAGTTTCTCAATACACAC
>Ga0056128_1007360_pt1 | contig 13900 bp, 11 predicted proteins | sample WorMetLIZISLAND2_FD_71113 | JGI IMG/M metagenome (GOLD analysis project Ga0056128, IMG submission 71113) | Marine gutless worms symbiont microbial communities from Max Planck institute for Marine Microbiology, Germany - Olavius geniculatus... ... | reverse complement strand
AAGAAAATCTGCAATTTGAGGCAAAATTTACCATTTGTAGGTTTTGCCATTTTCCCAAGGTAAGACAGTTGCACTAAATAGATGAGGTGGGAAATGAAACCACCATTCGATGACATATAGCCTCATTAATAAGTGTGCCAAAAATTATTATAATCGGACATTCATTGTTCAAGTTATTGCAAAAAATGTAGTCACATGCTTTTTTTGAGACACAGTGTAGTTTTCCTGTCCGCATACAGCCAACTTACATACTGAATCAAATGCCGCAAGATCGAGCAAGAAATCCAGAACGCTAGGTTGTCGGCAGCGTAGGAACTTTCAATCTGCTGCACCAAGATCGATCCGCCGAGATCAAGAAACTGAACGCATTAAAGGGGAGAGTTGTGGAGAGGGGGTGCCCCTTAACTTGACTCTAAGAGCGTAGTTAAGCTACCCTAGTGGAGTCCGGGTCATCATCATACTACTACTACTATACTACTACTACTGCTATTACTATACCGTTCTAGGTCCTCGGGTCCGCCATGTTGTTTGTGATGCGGGTTAAACTGTGGTCCTGAAGCTTTGCACTCGTCTGCCGTACTGCCGAACTCATGGATGTGAAAGCCGTGCTTTTTCGTATCGTTGAAGCCTATCAGTTTTATCACGATCTGTGTCGGCCCGCCCAGCAGCTGCAACCACATCACATCTCAACTTGTTATATTATTATCGAGAAATACAGGAAGCCCAGCTGTTGCTGGGGTAGCCGTGCCGACCGTACTGCCAGAAATTATGCATTTTTTCTTGTGTGTACGGGAGGGAGTTGGGACCCCGATTTGGAAAAAAACAAGTGTCCGTAAGGGGTTGGGGATGGTACGGTTGGACAGGGCGTTGGTAAGTTCTTATAAGCTGTCAATAAAGTTTTATCACGATCTGTGTCCGCCCGTCTAGCAGCTGCAACCGCATCGCATCTCAAGTTGTTATATTATGATCGAGATATACAGGAAGCCCAGCTGTTCCCGAAATTATGCAATTCTTCTTGTGTGTACGGGAGGGGGTTGGGACCCCGATTTGGAAAAAAACAAGTGTCCGTAGGGGGTCGGGAATGGTACGGTTGGACAGGGCGTTGGTAAGTACTTATAAGTTGTCAATGGTGAATATGCCGCTAACTAAAGTGTTTTGATACCCCAACGTAGCTGCATCGGGCAACCCAATTTGTTTCCTTGCACAGTGAATGTGATTAATTAGTCCAACGGAAATAGATAGCTTTCGGAGCGGATTTATATTTTGCTGGCGTTTATTTTTTCCCCTCGCGAGATCTCCGAGCTCCATCGGCTGATTACCGTAAAATTTTGCACCATGATCGAAGTGTGTTCGATTTTATAATCCCCGTCCAACATTTCGGGGCAAAAACATGCAGAACTTGGCGCGATTACGAACGTTCTTACGGCACGACATTACTTGCAAGAGGATATGTGCATTATTGGAAAAGAAGAAGAAGACTGTAAAATTTGACAGCGAATATCTCCGTAACGGATGAATATATTCAAAATCAGCCAAGTGTCGTCCATCCCCCTCAACACCAGGAAGCAAACTCCCCCCAACTCGGATGCCCTCTTCTCCCCTACACTTCCGCCCCTTATCCGTTTTCCCCCATTCTCTTCCCTTTCTTTCTCTTTTCCCTCCCTTCCTTCTCTTTTGTTTTTCCCCTCCCGCTTTCCTCGTTTTCTTCTCCCTCCCTTTAGAAGTAGGACCCCTTAATCCAGCTAGGTGTTCTGGGGAGCGCTGTAAGCTCCCCTAACGGGGTCTGGGGCACAGCCGCAGCCGAAATCGAATTCGGTGTATTTTATCGTTTGAAATATGACATTTGGTGGCAACAAATTTTAATTATTGTCCATATAATTAACTGACCAAATTTAGTGCAGTTTAACCCTCCTACAGGGGGTCTCCCACCAAACCCCTTAATTTTTAAAACCCCGTAATTCGATGGGAGGGATTGCCCCCTTTCTGAAATCCCAAATACGCCACTGGGCCCCAGGCCTCCCACCAGCTAAATCCGGCCCTGCTCCTACTACCGCAATTTTTCACACCCATCCGATACCACTGGGGTCACTGTTGACCCCAATCACTTTTGTTCATTTTAAACACATTTTTACATGTAAATTTGCTTCTAATTTGTTATTTATATGTTATACTTAATTTCATATGCAACATCTGTTGTAACAATTGTAGATGCAACTGTTGCAGTAGTTGTTGCAACAATGTCGCAGCAGTTATTCTGGCAATTGTTGTTGCAATTATAGTTGTTATTGTAGTTGCAGCTAATGTAATTATTGCAACAGATGTTGCTGTCATATTTGCTGCAACAGTTGGCGCAGCTGTTGTTAGATTAGCAACTGTTATCGAAAAGTTATTGGGACGTTGCAGTATTTGTTGCAGCATCTGCTGCAGCAGTTGTTGCAAGAGTGTTGCAGCAACGGGTGACAGTCTTTGTTGCAGCAGTTATAGTAATTATTGCAGCAAAATTTGTTGCCAAATTTGCTAAACAAATTGCTGAACTGTTGTTGTATAAACAATTGTTGCAAGAGTTGTTGCAACGGTTGCAGCAACTGTTGCAAAGTTGTTGCAATAGTGTTGCAGCAATGGGCGACAGTTCTTGTTGCAGCAGTTATAGGAATTTTTGCAGCAAATGTTGTTGCCACATTTGCTCAAACTGTTGTAGCAGCTGTTATTGTATTACAATTGTTGCAAAAGTTACTGCAGCTGTTACAGCAGTTGTTTGCAAGAGTGTTGCAGCAGCGGATGACAGTCTTTGTTGCCGCATTTTCTGTAATCATTACAGCAGGCGTTGTTACCAGATTTGCTGCAACTGTTGTTGTATAAACAATTGTTGCAAACGTGTCTGCAGCTGTTGCAGCAATTGTTGCAAGAATGTTGCAGCAAAGGGTGACAGTCCTTGTTGCAGCAGTTTGTGTACTGATTGCAGCAAATGTTGTTGCCACATTTGCTCGATCTGTTGCAGCATCTGTTATTGTATTAATAGCTGTTGCAAGAGTTGCTGCAACTGTTGCAACTAATGTTGCAGCAGTTGTTGCAAGAGTGTTGAAGCAGTAAATGAGTCCTTGTTGTTTGCTGCTCTCGATTGCTGGTTGCTATAACTCTCCATCAGTACTGCAGACATTCGCCATAACTGAAAACGTGCGGACTCGACTTCATCTTGTGTTGCAGCGAAAAAGAAAAAAACGAATGCGAAAAACTACACTATATACGTAGAGGGTGCGGTATGCGCGTATATCAGTCTTTCAGGGAACCATAGCTTTTATTATGCTTCTATTAGTTGGTCGTGCCTAGCCCAAGTATTGGTCGATGTGCACCTCGGCCAATTAGGGGGTATTCACAACGTCAATCGTCCACTACGCCCTTAACGTCAGAAGTTCATTCGTACAAATTCATCGATTCCTAGATTAGATCCTGGTCCTATCAACACAATCACGGGGCCCGAAGAACGGCGTGACACCCCGTTATTGTTGACGACAGTCAAACGCGGTGTTACCTGCTTTCATGGCGAAGTGCGGGTTATGGCGGGTGGAAAACGGACAGATTCTAGCGACTTGTGCCCAGTCTGAAAGACACCGTCCGTCCCCTGTCGTCTTCTAACTTTACCTTCCATACGAAAATCATGATACCGCGCTGGGGGTCTTTCTGGCTCGTCCAAGACGTCCATTCTCAGCATCACCTCGTACAAGATTCTGTTTAGCACGGTCTCTCTGTCTACCTACGACCTCACAGTTAGTCGCTACAAGTTCCGAACTACACGAACGCTCACTACTACTTGACTCTGTTTTCTCTGTTATACTCCCGTCTGTTCAACTACGTCAAACTCCTCCGTACTGTCGGAAAGTGGGACACTGGTACCGTCAGTCTGGTCAGAGTTTTCAGTAGTTAATAGCGGGTGCACAGAGTGATATCGGTCTGGTGAACATGGCAACGGGGTTACCTGTTGGTAATCGGGACTCTGTGGTTCAATGTCCGTCTGGTCTCTGGTCGGAGTTGACAACGGAGACAGGTCTCCTGTCGTTTGGTTTGGCAACCAAAACCACGGCGGAGTGCCCAAATATTCCTTCAGTTTGTCCACATGGACCATTTTAGCCTGCGCTGTCGCGTTGCGCTGTATCTTTACAGTTAGTGGAGTCGGCGTGGCGACGACCAGATATCGCCCTTCGTATTGCCGCTGCCACTTCACTTGCTTACCACGAAACTTCCGTGGATAAATAAAGGATCCACTGTCCAACAGAAAAGCGCTTTGGTTTTAAACCAATGTCATAGTAGCGTTTGTTACGCTTAGCACTACGACGAAGTTGCTGTCAGACCTGCGCATAGGCAATAACGGCTCGACCACGGATTTGTTCAACAAAATCATCGTAGTCCTCTGCCGGCGTCTCTTCAGGAGCACCGTACATGAGATCAACCGGTACTCGAACCTCACGATTTAAAACCAGGAAATTTGGGGAGTACCCTGTCGCTTCATGCCTGGTCGCTCGAAAAGCTGCCAAAGCATACGGCAGTTGGGCATCCCAATTTCTCTGATGGTCAGCCACTGTTTTGGCCAGAATGCTATTCAAGGTACGATGGAAGCGTTCGATTTGGTTTGTTGATGGCTTGTAAGGTGTCGTACAAAGTTTCTCGATTCCAAACAGCTTACAAATTTCAGCTGTTATACGGCCGTCTACTTCCTTGCCTTGGTCGCTGAGAATCGACAAAGGACAACCGAAACGAGTAAAGACTTGTTCGACAAGTACCTTCGCGATGGTCTCAGCTTCCTTATTCCTGATAGCAAATGTTTCAGCCCATTTCGTGTAGTTGTCCATACAGGTTAATATCCAAAGATTTCCTCTGTCCGATCGCGGGTGCGGATTAGTCAAGTCAATGTACCATCGTTCAAATGGAGCACCGGGCAGAACTGGTTTCAACGGTCCCTGCTTTGACAATTTACTTCGATGGTAACTCGTACACTGTGGGCACCTTCGACAAAATAGTTCCACGTCAGCCTTCCATCCATTCGAATAGAATCTACGTGCCACTTGGTCCTTAGTCTTCTCTAGTCCAAAATGTCCTGACACTGTTCCACCATGACATTTTTCCAGCATACCTTGTACCTGCGATCGCGGAAGCAAGAGCTGCAGGAAGTCAGGTTCTCCATCTCTCGGACTTCGCTTTCTACGATACACTAACACATTCTGTACTTTCAAACTTTCCCATCGCAAAGCCAAACGTTTTGTCAACTCAGATTCTGTCTGCAGTCTTTCAGCACTCGGGCATGCATCTTCATCTATTTGCACAGTAAACAAAAATACAAAATACGAAAAATGACTTAACTACACGCCTGAGACAGCCATACACGACGTTGCGCATCATTCAAACCGAACTGATTTCAGCAGGCAGTTAACAACGCTCGACATTTAAATTTAAGTGGAGCAACTACACAGACTAAAAATAAAAGGTGGAAAACGTCTTAATTTGACCGCTAGCTGCACAAAAAAGCAACCGACCGGCTGGGTAAATATAAGATGTCCTTGGATAGGGAACTTCAGAAGACCAGACGAGCTGTCGATGTAACAGCTAGCAGAGACGCTCAGTTTCTTAGCAATAATGCGCACGACGTCAGCGATTTCCCCGAGACACAACTGCAACGACATGCGTTCCCCCGCGCTGCCAAACTCAACGCTCAACGCCCTACACAACATCAAAATTATGTTTGAAGTGATATAGCAGGTTGATTGCCCCAAAACGTGTGACAGGGTAGATGTATAACCCGTGACCATCTACGTCGACATTTATCGTAGTGTACGAACTGACTGGTTTGTTATTGTTCTACAGTTTTGCTATTTTGATATGACTTTATTAATTGTCTGTCCAATGCTATGCATAGCAGTGGACAGAGTTTAAAATCACCTGAGTGTCCGTGCGTGCGTGCGTCCGTCCGTCCGTCCGTCCGTCCCTGCGTGCGTCCTACTTTTCTTGAGCTATCTTCCTTCCACCTTCCCTTTCCCTTCCCCTTTCTTTTTGCCTTTTCTGTCTTCCTTCCCCTTTCCCTTAACTTTCTCCATCCCCATTTCCTTTTCCTTCCGCTTTCCCTTGCCTTTTCCTCTTCCCCGTTTTCCTTTCTCTTTTTCTAAACTTTCCCATTTCCATTCCGCTTCCCCTTCCTTTGCCTTCCGCTTCCGCTTTCCTTTACCTTCCCTTCCCTTTTCCTTTCCGCTTTTCCCTTTCTCTTTCCCTTTCCCTATCCCTTCCCCTTTTCCTTCCTTTTTTTTTCTCTTACCCTTTCCACTTTTCCTTTCCCTTTCCTTTTCCTTTTCCCTTTCTCTTTGCACTTTTTTCTTTTTCCTTCCCTTTTCCATTTCCATTCCCCTTCCCTTTATCTTCCATTCCTTTTCTCCTTCCCCTTTGCCTTCCTTTTACCCTTTCACTTTCCTTTTCCCTTCCTTTCTTTTCTCCTTCCTTTTTCTCTTTCCCTTCTTCCGTTTTTCTTTCCGTGTCCACGTCCGTGCGTCCAATATTTGAGGCGCTATATCTCCGTAATTGTACAAGATAGACGCATGGTCACGATGGACCACCCAATCCACCCATATTAAGTTGACTCCCGGGAGTCGAATGGTCACGTGACCAATAACTTCACGTGACCCCAAAATGTCAAACTCGTGACCGCATTATATTTGAGGCTCCATGTCTCCGTAACGGTGCTAGATGGACGCCTGGTCACTATGGACCGCCCATAGGAAGTCGGCCACCAGGAGTCGAATGGTCACGTGACCGGTGACGTCACGTGACACCTAAAGGTCAAACTCGTGACCCCATTATATTTGAGGCGCCATGTCTCCGTAGCGGTACCAGCTGGACGCCGGGACACTATGGACCACCCATAGGAAGTCGACCATCGAGAGTCGGGAGTCGAATGGTCACGTGAGCGATGACGTCACGTGACCCCAAAAGGTCAAACTCGTGACCCCATTATTTTTTAGGCGCCATATCTCAGTAACGGTAATAGATAGATGCATGGTGACGATAGACCTTTTATAGTAAAGTGCTGGTGACGAAACGAATGGTCTCGTAATGACAGTGTTTATTGTTTAGTTGAAATAATACAGAAGGCTGAAAGGATCATTGCTGCTGTACAATTTGAAATTAAACTGATTTTTTTCTACCGGTCTAAACAGCTCACTGATTATATTAATACGGACATATAATGAAAACTGTCGAAATGCAATCGACAGACTCCGTGTTTATATGAACATTATCTTGTTTAACATAGTTTTTGTTAGTTTTGTTGCACTTGGCGAGCAAGACAAGCCGGCACTGAATTTACCTACCCTGGAGAAATGAAAAACTAAGTTAATCTTGATGTTGGTTAATATATCGAGATGGTTCACCTGTCCGCAGACAGTCGCCCATCCAACTATAGTAACCACTTGATAGCTACTCGACTGGCATGCACTTAGTGAGCATTCTTCAAGCATTTATCAAGCACGCAGCTGGCTGGATGAGTGCTTGATAAGTGCTTGTCGAGCAGTTTGATGAGTGCTTCAGTTATCAAACAGGCTTTATACTGCAACATTTATAGAGCTGGCTCGACGAGTTGGCAGTCCGAACAGTCGAAGGCAGTTCATCAAGCTAGCTCGCCGAGTGCTGACAAGCGTTTATTGAATTGACTTGATGAGCTGGCTATCTCGTCGTTAAAACGATGTGATATTGCAAACATTCACGAAGGTTGCTCGACGAGCGCTCGAGCTGGCTCGATGTGAATGGCGTGGTCTACGTTTTTCGATTGTTTTTTTTAAAACTAAAATCGGACATAATCCTTAGTTACTGACCCTAACCACAAAATTATTTTTCTACGTTAAAAAAGTCACGTGATGCGTCATGAGCTGGAGAAGCGCTGGATACGCATCATCAAGCCAGCATTCAGGGACGTTGGAGCCACAGCGGGGTCCGGGAAAACATTCTCGCGGGGCTCTTTGGAGAGAAAATTTTTGAACTTTTCTTTTTAAATGCCGCATTTTGGTGTAGCCTACTTTGTATTTTTGAGCGACGGCGCTCCCCCCAACGTCGCGTGGCCCGGAACGAACTTATTACTATTACTCTTCCTACTTTCCCTTTTTCGACTGGCCTGTCAGCACTTAAACGGCGTGATACTCACGCTGTGACGGCGTGGACCATGAGCTGCACATTGCCAAGGAACGCTCTGGCCCATGTTGATCTGAGATTAACCTGGTCCTGTAGACATGCCGTTAATCGACTGGTGTCTGGGTAACTAAGCAGCAGATTGTGCCAATCCTCAAAGAACTGCATCACTGCCCGCTTCGGTGCATTAGCGGCTGCAAGCACCATACAGAATGCAACAAAAAAACAACCCCGAAAGTTAGTTACCATTTCCTCAGCAACCGTTCGAAATTTGAAGGCGAAATGTCACAAGTTTGTTGCAATTTTACATTTGCAAAAACAAGCCATGCAAGTGTGATTATTGTCTTAGCCTACTGTTGCAAAGTCACGAATTTTTAAATTGCGATAACATCGAGATTTTGTACAGCCAAAAACCTAGTACTGTTTTGAGCTACGCGTATTGTAAGAAAAACTAATTAACTGATTAATAACTAGAAATTCGTTCTGTGGAACGAGGTATCTGTCCCATTGCCACGCTATATAGCCTAGCAGCTGCGTATAAGGAGGGTAGTTCAAACAGGGCGCAATTATCTTTCACGCGGGCCGAGTTGTAGTCAATTTTGTCCCAAAATTCGTTGCCATGGCAACAGGAGTCGTCAGGGGAGAAATTTAAATGCCACCATCGGATAGCCTGGGCCCAAAATATAGGGAGGTAGGTGCAAACAGCGCGCAATTGTCTTTTACGAGGACCGAGTTATACCGCTGTGAAATCTCCATTGGCTGTAATGCCAAATTGTGCAAGTTTTGAATGGTTGCTATGGCAACAGAGGTTAATAGGGGTAAATTTAAATAACACGGTAAGATTGCCCGACCCCGAAAATTGGGGGGTAGGTAAGCACAGCGAGCAATTATCTTTTACAGGGACCGAGTTATACCGCCTTGAAGTCCCCATAGGCCGTAATGCAAATTTTTAAAAATCTGGGGTAAAATAAAGGAAGAAGTTATCAGATTTTTATCGAAAACAAACTTGATCTTACTTTTCGGGCCTTTAATCACTGTGAGAAATTTCATCAACATTGAATCGAAATTGCGGTCGTAGGAGTGTTTACAGACAGACTGACAGAATGACACACACATAAGTGACTTTATAATCTGTCCCATGCTATGCTATAGCAATAAAACAGATTATAAAATCACTTATTAAAATATGTCGAAGCATATACGCTAGTAGTGGTGACATAATAGACCTGTCAGCTATTGGTCTGCCACAGCGCAAACCGTCACGTTAGAACCACACTGCTACCGCATCACACCGTTTAAGCCGTCTATCACTCAACAGGGCGTTTCACGTGGACCGAGGTCTACTGTAAAACGCTTTGAAGCTCACAGACATTTTTGTTTGCGATTTATTTTTCATTTTTAGCCAACCGTACTAAAGTAACGGTCGAGCTATTGGCATGGTTGCCGTCCGTCGTATGTCTGTCTGCTGTCTGTCAGTCCGTCCGTCTGTAACAAATGTACTGTGATTAACGGGTATGTGGTAGGAAAAAACTTTTTACACAAGTAATTAGCCACGTGTGTTTAACTCGGGCAATGCAGAATTTCAGCCGTCTATTTCAAGGGAAAAATTTTCAAATCAGAGGTCGAATAAAGGGGATAAGAAACTCAATAAAAACTGACCAGATGTTGGAAACGGTGAGAGATACGGCCAAAGTTACTATTAATCACTGATAGAAAGTGGCATATTGGCTTTCAAATGACATAAAAATCATCGACGTTGAATGACCTTAAAGATCACCGACAACCAGTACGGTCGGTTATTCTAGCGACAGCTGGATTTTATGTAGTATTTATGTAGTTCTGCATGGATTATGCGTTTTAGCTCTTATTCAATTCTCGTTTGCAAAATTATTTGACAAAATATAATGGCGAATTTGGTAAACTACCGCTTTTAAACAGTTGTGTGAAACGCCACCCCTCTACCCGGCGGCCAAAGTTCGTCTACGTCTACGAGTACAAAGAAGTAAAGTCTCCCCTGTGGTTTAGAAAGTTTAGTGGTGTTTGTTCTCGTTATCGATTTCATTGACAAAACAACCCCGGTACTGTGGCAGCGTGGTATTATATTATCATGAAGTGAACGACCGTAGGCAAACGTGGCATGAGTGATCGGTGGTGTCGCAATGGTGACGCCGCAGGGTGACTGATTTCCGAAGAGACCCAGAGCACACGACCAACGTACCCACGCACCGAACAAACACAGCGACAACGCAGATAGGACCCGGTCCTAACTGTCAGCCTCTGAGAGACCCATGTACCGACCCGGCACAAATGACACAAAGCATAAGATAAGTAATAAGAAGCCCAGCTGTTGCTAGGATAGCTGACCGTACTGGTTGTCGGTGACCTTCAAGGTCACTTATGGTCAATGATTTTCATGTAATTTAAAAGGGCGTATACCACTGCCTATTAGTGATAATGGTAACATAGGCCCTCTCTCGCACCGTTTCCGAAATACGACCACTTATAGTTTGAAACTTTCCACTGAAAATTGCGGCCAAACCGCTGCAGATGGAGACATGGTTACTTCTGACAGCCTATAAAAAGTCGCCAGCGCTTTATCCGATGTTAACGTCGCCGACTTCCTACGACTTATTGTTTAGCCACAATACATCCGTAACAAACGGACGACAGACGAACAGACGGACGACAGCCAAAAGAATATTGTTGAAAGTTAAAACGGTGCGTGTATAGCTATTCATGAAAAATGGAAACTCATCTCACAGCTGCGGAGCGTAACCTGTCATAAGGAGTGAGTGAGTAGTTTTCTAACGGCACATCAGCACAAAATAGGCCATTCAGTGCCATAATGAGATCGCACAGTGTTACTTTCCACTTTTCAGTTGTGAACCTACCCCACCTTAACCCTAAGCAAACTGTATTACGAAAACGCAACGCGTCAATAGTAAAAAATGCTATGAAAACATTAGAAGAAACTACGGAAGCGCAAAAACACATTTACGGAAACGCACGACATAACTGTGCAAAAACGCACAATACTTGTTAATAGGCCTATATGTTTGTATAACTTAAGTGAAGTAAACAATAAGCACATCTCAGATAATTTTATCGTCTTGGCCATCGTTGTGCCAAAAATAAAAAATGGTGGAGATTTGACAAAGTTCTGATAAAGCAGTGTTGCTTTTTTGGAAACGGACAGTGTGTACATTTGCGGTCTGATAATTAGTGAAAAAAACATTTGATTTAATTTAAGGTGAAGAAAATGTTCCAGACAGTGTAATTAGACGCAGCAAAACAGTAAACAGCATAAATTATCGAGTTCATTAATAAAAAAAATGATTTGTAAATGACGACAATATGTGATATCTCGATGGTCTCTGGCTCTCTGCGCATTTGTTACTAGTGCAATTGCAACAAAATAATCCAGACTTGAGCATCAGTATTTCTTACCTTACTTTTATAAGCATTTGATGTCAACCTGTCTGCTTTTATCTTGTTTTGCCTTTACTACTGCGACCAGCGCATTAAATGCATATAAATCACCAACGTTTTACTTGCTTGCGTACTTGACACAATGCACTACTCCGTTGGCCGAGTCGCAGACGGGATGAAGAAAAAAATAATCACTGTAGGTCTACAGACACAACGAATATACAGGTAAGCGCGACGATAGTGATTAGTTGCTGTCGAGCTAATTAGTGAAATAAAACTGCGCGCGCGAGCGGCGGGCGTTTTAGAAGTCGAGAAAAAATGGAGTTACCTTGTCGACGAGCGACGCCGGTCGGCGCTAGCGAGTGTCTGCTGCAGTGATGAGCTGTCGACCTGGCTAGTCCGTGCTGCTGCTGCTGCTGCTGCCACTCGATGACGACGATGCTTTGCTCTGCATATGCACTCAGTGTATTGACGCTTGCAGCCGCGCGCAGTCTCCCACGTTGACGCACTGCAGCAGTGTGCGTCGTCAAGTATAGACAGGCAACGACGTCAGACGCAGACGAACGCTAAAAGCACTTGTTGCATGCAGCCGTCAGCACCCGTTGTGACAGATCCGACAATTGCTTAGCTGTAGAACGAGTCTGCTTTTTGCTTTGTGTGTGTATTCTGTATTGAAAATCTTTATTCGCCACAAAAAATATAAATGCAAAAACAAAAAATTGAAAAATATGAAAAACAAGTGCCAACTCTATTCGCGCAGTTCTTGTTATTAACGACAATTACGCAGCTTCTGTTATTTACATTTCGTATTCGCCAGTAAATGCGACAATGTAAAAAGCATTTTCAGCATATAATGCTGAACAGGAAAGCCCATGCAGTTGTCGCTAGGAAAGACGTCCAACATCCTATACAGTTCCTGTTGCAGTACTGACCTTTAAGTCATCCAAAGTCAATGATTTCCATCTCAACTGACAAGGTGTATGTTACTTTCTGTTAGTGATTAGTAGTAACATTGGCCGCATCTATCACCGTTTTCGAGATGTTGTCAGTTTTCCGTTGAAAACGCACATTTTCCCCTTACCTCCCTTCCATTTAAGCCCAATTTTAAAAATGTTTCCTTGCATTAGATCGTTTAGATTTTGCACGCCTAAGTCCAACACACATTCACGTAAAAGTTTTTTCCTACTGCCTAACGCTTAGTCACAATACATCCGTTACAAATAGACGACGACGACAGACAGACAGACAGACAGACGAAAACTGTGCAAAAGACGCCTACAGTATAGCTGTAGCGCGTCAAAAATTGGTAAACGGTTATGTTAAAAAGTCTATACTTTCGTATCTCGGAATGTTACAACAAATGTTACAACAGAATCGCATTTCGATTGGCAGTTAGATGTAGAACATTCCAGAAAATAAAGCTGTAAAATTTTAAATTAAAATTCTAAACAATTGTTACGAAAACAGTGAAAAACTTTAGAAGGCTACTTCATTTTGCCGCACTCTATATATAAAGACGAGGAGCCGGTTATGCGTTATGGAAGGTACGCTACCTAGTGGCAACTGCCATTGCCCATCATCTTACACATCAAATACAGGGTGGTCCAAAAACGGCACAAAGTTTATGGCACTACAATTTTGCAACCGTACATCACAGAGTCATGCGGTTTTCAACAAAATGTTTCGGAAGAAATTTTTACATGCCTAAGTAAGTGTATAAATACAGCAATTAAATATTCTTTGTTTTTACCGCTGGCAATTGAACTATTAAAAAACAGTATTACCTTCAATGTATCTCGGTCCATAAAACATGCCACTATTATTTTTTCAACAGCTCCATGAAACACTGGCTGATTTTAATAATTTTTGGCATGCGACATTAAGAAGAAACTTGACGCAAAGGCCACCTTACCTTAATGTTGTCGCTACACTACCGTGTGAAATGCAGAAGTCGCAGTTTGGCCATGGACAACAATAAATTCCTACCGGATAGCGTATGCATCGGCTCAGAAATTATTAACTGAATAGCGACTAATAAAATTGGCAATTATTATCACTCAAAAAGTCACACGTGTCATATCACATTATTTTCATTTCAGCATGTGCTCAAAATGTCTTCCTGCAGCACAAACGCAAGCGGTAGACATTGACACCATTTGCCAACAGCACGTTTAGTAACTGCATGACTCAAGCTGCCCACTCGCTGTTGATGTATCATTTCAGTTTGTCGACTTACCAGTACAGTTTTAAAATAAAGACGAAGCAACAGATTTTCAGTGATTTTGTGGTTTCAGTAATTTTCTGAGCTGACGCA
>Ga0056128_1007359_pt1 | contig 13901 bp, 12 predicted proteins | sample WorMetLIZISLAND2_FD_71113 | JGI IMG/M metagenome (GOLD analysis project Ga0056128, IMG submission 71113) | Marine gutless worms symbiont microbial communities from Max Planck institute for Marine Microbiology, Germany - Olavius geniculatus... ... | reverse complement strand
CTATTTTGGCGTTCAAGGTCATTTAAGGTCATTGAATTCGGCGCCAATCGAGAGCCAGTGTACGACTTCCTATTAGTGATTAATAGTAACGTAAGCCTTATCTCGCATCGTTACTGAGATACAGCGACTTATTGGCCAAAAATCGCAAATTTTGCCCACCCCGTCTCATTTAGCCCCCTCGATCGGGGTGGCCCCCTTCGAATTTATCGAAAAGCTTTACGGTTCCTGAAACTAGAGTCTTCCAGGCAGCCGACGGTAAAGATTTGGTGATTCTAGCTTGCACCGTTTTTGACTGATCCACCCGTGTGACAGACGGACGGACGGACAGAAAGACAGACAGACAGAATTGCGATGGCTAAGACGCGCTGAAAGCAGTAGCTGCTTTCGCGCGTAACAGCACCCGCTATACCGGCCGAAATACTGAAAAGGTTGATTATAGATGAGTCAATATGCAATATGCAACTTTCTGTTAGTGGTCCGAAGTTCACCGAATTTTGTCGCCGAACGTGGGAGGGATTGGATGGTAGTTGATAACGCCGTTTTTCGACTTTCGATACCATGATCCATTCCGGAGATATTCATGATCAAAGTCTGAAGTTAAGGTATCCGAATTTCGTACACTTGTGGCCCCATTTTTGGGGGGTCTGCAAATTCCTGTATCTAGATTTCAAAATATTACACCAATTTGCGATCGTGTATACAGGTGTGGTTTCAAAATCGTCGCGCGAAGTTTCGTCGCAACGAGCGAAGCATCCTGGCTCAGCGCAGCCAGCTGCAGCAGTTCGCAGCAGCTGCGGCAGCTGCCAGCAGCTGCGTCGGTCGCAGCAAGTGCGCTGTGGCGCCACCTAGCGCTGGAGGAGCTTCACCCGCGGCGTCACAACTTCACACCGATGACGCCGGACTGTATCAGCGTCCGCAGCCCAGTCAGCGCCAGGTAGAATTATTAACGCCTTCCAAACGTAACATAAAGCGTAAAGTTCTTTCAGAGCCGCGTCCATTTTTCTGCGAAAATTCCTTAAGAAACATTCGTGGACTATGACCTTTTAGCTGCTTTAAACTCTTAATAACTGTTTGTCATCTGCTGTAGACCCCATCTTTAAGTAGGCCCTACGAATTCATTGTTATAAACGGCCAAACTATGACTTCGGCATATAACGCAAATGGCCTAAGAGTATCAAGCTGAGGTTGGCAAAACTAGTCATTTACGTCAAGTTTCGTCATGATGCTGTTGACACTTGTTGTGTGCCAAACATTATTTAACTTGGCCACCGTTTCGTCGTAAGAGTTTTTTTAAAAAAAACCAACAGTGCATGGCGCAGCTTTTTTCTGAGACACAGTGTACTTTATTATAGGCCCCTACTTAACTTTAAGAGCCTATTGCATTGCATATTTTAACGTGGTGTAATCTGATGGCATTCTCGGCAAACAATGAAACTCACTTACTCGGGCTACACTACGTTGCTACTAATGTCGCTGCTGCTATTACTGTGGGCACAGGTGTATGATGCGGTGGAGTCACTGACTGCAGCTGGTGTATCAGCAGCTAGGCCTAGCGGCGGTTTGCAGTCAGCGTCGGAGACGGCCAGTTCTTCGTGGAGGCCGTCACTGAACACAACGACGCTGCCTACAGCTCACTACGACTTACACGTACGGCCCCAAACATCGACATCATCGACAGCTGCTGCTGCAGACCTACTGCGTGTGTACTCGACCTACGCTGCTGCGACTGCGGCGGCCACTGGTGCCCATGGAAGGCACATTGCGCCGACCACTGCGGAAGACAACAGCCCGAGCCTGTATCAGCCTCGCCCGACGCCCGCGATTGACGACTATGCTCAAAGTGTATAACATTTCCTTCAGTGTTGACAATGCGACGCACACAGCCATGTCATGGGTTGAAAAAGTAGGCAGGATGCACGAATTAGTTGCAGTTTTCCAACAGCGTGCTGCAAATTTCCGACAGAAAAGATTATACGGGACCTCAGAATGCCAATTTGCTCCCATATCCCTCCAAAATGCTCCAAATTTTGTATTTTTAAAGAAAAGTTCTTGAGAGGCTAAAATTTAGATGGAAGGGCAGTTCCTCCCCCCGCCACGACGCCACGACTCATAGAACTCTGTGGGTGCTGAACAGACTGCAGCCATGCGTACTGTCAACGTGCTCGCCAACAAACTGTCTTTCATTCCGTAGCTCGTGTAAAATACACGTCTGTACTGTGCCAAATACTGTGTGGCATAAGCCATTCACGGTTACGCGGGCGTTTTATTCCAGCCCTGATTCAAGATTAAGCTACTCTTAGCTTGCACTGGTACTTTTTTTCTCAATTTTGAACTGAAGTCGTGTGTCATAAAGCAAACAACGGTATAGTTTAGGCAATCTAAACGTGGTTTAATTACGATACCGCACTGTCTGGAGTGGTATAAGCTCGCACTGTGTGCTCGCTTAACCACTCCTGCAGTGCTGTATCTAGTAAGTAAAACAACACAAGTACGCAAATCGTGATCATTTACAGTTGGTATGTTGTGCAGCTCTGGACTCACTATGAGATGTACATACTGTCACTAAAGCAAACAGTGAAATAATTACACCTGCCACCTCCCCCTATAATAAACACTGTGTTTAAGAGTTAAGCCCATACAGTTGTACATAGGCCTAGGCTTAACCAGACTTGTTAGTAGGCCTAGGCCCTGTGTTTCGGAAACGAAAATTTAGTTTTGTTGTCGCAGACATTAACGCTTTTAATGGACTTTTGTGTGTTGTCTTGTTGCTGATTTAGTACGAGAAAACTGTTAAAACTATAGACACCCCAACCTGATGTTCTTTTTTCAAAAATCGAGATGGATGGAAAGAATGCTTCAAGTGGTGTAGGCTTTGAGGGGTCCTATGCCCCAATTTCTTTGAGGCCTCATTACACATACAGTACAAATTACATCCATCATCCAATCGTCCATCAAATGGGCTTAGACGAAATTTTTAGAAATGACAGTCTGTGTAGGTATTGTATTGTATTGTGTAACCCCAACCCCTTAAATGCAGCTATGGGAGAGCTGTGAGTTACCCCCAGCAGGTCTGGGGCGGAGCCCCAGCTGCAATCAAATTAGATGCATTCTATAGCCTTAAAATACGAGATCTGGTGGCATAAAATGCGATAACGCAAGCGCATGCGCAGTGAGTTGGTGACTGACTGAACGAGTGCCGATGACGGACGTGAGTGACTAGTTGCGATGACAATTAACCTGCTGCTGTCAAATCAGTTCCACCAGTACTAGGCATGCCTACAGCTCTACAATAGTAAGATTGGATTAGCGGGGTAAAAGAGGGGGGCAGCGGCATGCACGGCAGACTTTGCGTCACGTGCACGCACACTGCAGTCTTAAGGCGCGTACAGAGCGACGTAAGTGAACTGAACTGAACTGACCAATGGGCGAATTCAGTTCAGTCCAGTTCAGTTACGTAGTCGCTCTGTACGCGCCTTTAGTCTCATACACGGACTGAGGTATGTTCAGCATGTTGCGCCCAATCCGGCCATGCCGCACCCACTTCCAGCTCCAGTCAGTCATATGCAGTGACCAATACGGCCACATTCCTGTCCGAGGCAAGACAACGTAAAGTCAATATCGATAAAAATATTTTTTAAACGACATAGGCCTATTTAATCGGAAAATCTTCACATGATTGCCAACACTGAGCTTCGCCCCTGACCAGAGGCTCTCTGGCCCTGCCCCGGAACTGCACTGGGCAGTGGCCAAAGTACCCCCCAACTCCTATTTTCAGACTGTATAGTTGTCCGCCTGAATTTCAAGGTAAGAAAAATTGGTTCCACTAGATGTCAGATTTTAAAAGTTAAATGCACCAAATTCGAATTCGTCTACCCCGCAGGGGGAGCTTACAGCGCTCCTCAGATCCCCTAGGGTAGATATATTTGATGGCGCCTGCTTCAACGGGAGGAAGAAGGGAGAGGAAAAAGGGGAAAGAACGAATGGCAAGGGGTAGGGAAGAGGAAGTGATTGAAAATGGGAGAAAAAGGGAAGGAAAGGTAAAAAGAAAAGGGAACAGAAAGGGAAGTTCCCCACCTCTTCAATCCTACTTCCGCCGCGGGCAAGGACAGTAGGACACCCGTTATAGGTTCGCGCTAACCCTTTTCCTCTTTTGTGCAATAACGTCGGAAAGTTTGTGAAGTTCCACACGTGACACATTTGTACCCGTGAACGTTGTTTAAATCCGACCCACCCCGCTGAGTGTTTAAAATTAAATCTGTCTTCAGACGCTGGATGCGATCAGTCGACGTCGCCATCATGGTTCTACCTAATCAATAAAATTAAATGTTTCTTTAATGCAACAAAATGTCAAAGACCGCATGCACTGTACAATAAACGACAAGATAAAGCAATACACAGCGACATTATATACAGCGGTGTATTAAATTATTAACCATGAGCTGGACGGGGCAGCAGCCAGTATCGTGGCGGCAGAGAAGAGGGTAACTGCCCCACCCCCCAAAAATGGGCAGTCGGAAAATCTTCTTGACGGAAAACTTCCCTCCAAAACTGCAACATTTTAGCGGTGAAACTCCACCTATTCTTGGGGAAATTTAGGAGCAGAATTGACATTTTGCGACCCAGAAGTTAACAAACAAGAAATCTGAGCTAATGCTCATGAGACGCGCGAGAGCTTATAACAGTTCCAGCTCGCAAGTAATCTTAGTCTATCTCCATCCATTTCGTCGCAGTTCACTCTTATGCAGCCAAAATCGCCAAAAAATAACTCAAAATCAATATTTTTAGGGTTCAAGGTCATCGATGTTGACATTTCTAAGAAGATCGTCGACAGTGCTTGTTATGATAAGCAGCATATCTGTGCCTATCTGCAACCATTTACACGATAGACAAGCCAACAGCGGAAAAATAACCACTTTTTAGAGGGGTACCCCTCTTTGACACCCTCGTGCGCAGGCCTTTTTGAATATAGAGGGTCCAGACTTGGACTGCTAATATCTACATTCCATGCTGAAAATTTCATACGCAGGTTGTCTTGGTCTATCTACAGCCATTTCGGCGCAATTCACTCTTGAAGTACGTGCCGCAGCCAAAAATCACGAAAAATTCACTAAAACACCTATTTTTGGGGTTAAAGATCATTCAAGGTCATCGATGTTGACATTTCTAAGAAGCTAGTCGCCAGTGCTTGTTATGATAAGCAGCATGTTTGTGCCTATTTGCAACCATTTTCACGTTAGAGGAGCCAATAGTGACAGAATAACGCCTTTTAAGGGGGTGCCCCTCTTTCGCCCCCCCCCCTCGTTCGTGGGGACCCCAATGAAATTTTGTCACGAAATATTAGAGACTCTAAGCTATCATATGGTGTCAACCCAAGTCTCTATCTCACCTGACCTTGGAACGGTACTGGGACGTGATGAACAGACGGACAGACAGAATTGCCGTAGCTAATACGCGCTATCCGTAAAAATCGGAAGGGGCACCGCTTCCTGCCCAGACAACGTTAAGCTAACCAACGTTAGGCCCATTTGAAATTCTCAGCCCTAGGCACACAGAAAGTCTTAGTAGGGGGCCCTGGCTGGCACACGGCCATACTGCACGGCGTGACTTGCGTGACACAACCGGGCGTCTCGTTATCAAGCTGCGGCGACTCGATTAAAATGTCAGCGCGATAGCTGATATAGTTGACTTGTCGGCGGAATTGTTGTCGTCTTAATCGCAACCAGCTGCTGAGCCGTGCGTGCGACGTTGCGACACAAACAAGCAAGTCGCCGCCTCGAGCTATTCGCAGCGCAGTACATGTACGAGTATTTATCACCTCCGCCAACCGGGGGTTTTTACACCTGGTGGGCGCAAGTCGGTGAAAAATAGAAGGGTAAGTTTTGTTAAGGGTGTTGATGAAAACTCCACCATCCCTATTATCACCGGAGAATATACAGTACATGCCAAGGGAAAGGGGATAAAGCACAAAGAAAAGAAGTAGGAAGGATGGAGGGGTGGAAAAGAGGGAAGGAGCCCGAAAAGGGGAAATTTGGGCCCGATTTCGATTCCAGATTTGGGGGGTAGAAGCCACTGCCGCCAAAGGCAAGGTTATGTGATTGGTGCCGTTTATTTGTCCCTCGGCTTGTTAGCAGGATTTCACAAAAACTTGAAGGTGGATTTGGCTGAAATTTTCAGGGAAGGTTGGATCTGACCCAGTCTACAGTTGATGAGAATTGGGGAAAAACGGTGCTGCCACTTGGCGAATATGAAAAATGGTTGTTGACATAACGCGGGCACAGGTTTTTCGCTGTCTCAGTGCTAGCCCGAAACATCTGGGGGAGGGGGCACGGCCCCATGACGAGCGCGGTAGTGCGACTATAACGGGGGTCTGGGGGCAGAGCAGTCAGCGGTGTCCGGGTCAGGGGGTTTTGCCCCTCCCTGAAGCTGGAGCACTTTTGGTTTTTGGACGTTCAATGGAAGCCGCAACTTTGCCCACTGTTCTATAACTTGGAAACGCAAATAAATCAATGTTTGTGTTATATTTGCAAAAAATCATGGTTGGCCACGAAACTGGAGGCGGGTCCTGGAGGAAAACCGGGCCTGGGCCTAAAACCGCCACTGTCCAGTGCCCTTCTACACTGTCTCAAAAAGGGACTCTGACTTTATCGGTCGTAACTTGAAGACAGTTTATCAGGTTTTAATAATTTGCAGTATGAATATTCCACACACAACTGGCCATCAAATAAGAATTTAAGTTTCCACCTCACCGAACGAAAATGGAATAAGCAAAATATTACATTTATATTCAATGCAGTACGATTATGTGATTAAAATAACACACATTCAGCACATTTTGTCTAAATTTCTAGCATTGAGTTTATCCAATTTTCGAGCTGGGCAACTGCTGACAGCAAATATTCGAAATATCGACCATAATTTGTGTGAACACCAGCAAGCAGATGCTTCCTCCATTCCACCCCCAGAACAGTGTCGACAATGTTCTGCTCCACACTTCAGTCGCTTCATGAATATTCCTACACAGTTTCTGATAACTCACTGCTGCACGACACCCCAAACACTGTTGTACTGCACACCAAAGCAGGCCTTCTACGTTGATAAACCACAGTACAATTCAAGTACGATCGTGCACGAAATGGCTCATTAGTAGTAACAGTCGTAGCAGTAGCAATTTCTAACAAGCCATCGCATAACGCAAATCATTACTGCTGACTTTATGGGCACAACCAGAAGTTGGAGTTGGGAATGGCAAACTGTGGCCCAAAGGACAAAAAATCGATGCCAAAGGCCAAGATCTGGGGGTGAGTTTTTTCAAGAGGGGCCTTCCCAACCAACCATAAGGTTTGGGGGAGCACTGGAAGCTCCCCCAGTGGAGTCCAAGGTGGAGCCAAAGCTACAAACACATTTTTGGCCACAAAAAAGCCCTGAAAATGAAATGTTGCAGGTATACATTCTGTTAGTTTTACTGCACAAATTGATTCTACAACTGAAGTTGGAGAGGCCAGTCGCCCCTGCCACCCTTCCAGGCTACACCACTGGTTGACTTGATTCTTATGTAACTGGACTGGTTACTAACGTGAAAACTTTCTGCAAGCAAATCTCCTGATAAATTCCACATGTTATCACACGTCCTGAATGCTAGCAACTCTGTCCAACAAGCAATAATTGTAAGGATTGTTCGTTTTCTGTCTCAGTCTTGCCTGGCTAGCACATTGACGTATCCCAGTTTAACCTGTGGAACATCTCTTGAAGTGCTTTACAGCAGTTTCTCTATGTCTCAAATACTTACCACACGAACCACAGTAGAAGCGTCCAAAAGCCAAGTGTTTGGGAATGTGACGCTTCAGTTCGGCTGCTGTACAGAAACGCTTTGGACATTCCTCACAAAGATACATCTTTTCACCATGACAAAGCAGATGTGTCGTAAGATTACCACTGATGGCGAATTTCTTCTGACAAATGTGACATGAGAACCAAGTACCTTCATTATGCGACTTCAGCAGATGTGACTTGAGTTGGTCGGACCTTCTAAAAGAGTCCGAACAGTGTCTACATGAGTACAGCTTTGCATCGGAGTGAATACGAATATGACACCTCAGAGTGCCTTTACATTTAAACAGCTTCCCGCAGTATTGACAGTCGTAAGGTCTCAATTTACTGTGTATAAAACGATTATGTGACTTCAAGCTGCTGGACACACTGAAACTTTTGTCACACAGTGAACATTTGTATGGTTTTTCTCCTGTGTGGACTCTCATGTGAATGGTTAGCTCTCCAGTCTGACCAAATGCCTTGTCGCACACGGGACATTTGTGTGGTTTACCTCCACTGTGAATTCGGATGTGATCAGTAAGCTTATCGGAAGAGGCATATCGTTTGCCACAGAGAAAACATTCAAATGGTTTTTCTCCATAGTGACTTTGTATATGCCTTGTTAACCTTGTATTGTTCATGAAGCATTTTCCACACTCAGGGCACTTGTATTTACCGAGGTGAACATTCATATGGTTATGCAAGTAATACTTAGTAGCAAAACGTTTTTCACACTGAGCACAAGAATACAGCTTTTCAGCATTATGTATTTCTTGGTGAACCTTCAGATATCCTTTCGTTTTAAACCGTTTATCACAAACCAAACACAAATAGGCTGTTGGCTTGTCATCATGTGGATACTCTGTTATACCATCAGCTTCAGTCTTCAACTCAAATGAACTTTCACCTGCATAACATGTACAATGTGATTATAAAATTATGTTGATGTCAACACTAAATTTATGCATTGCAAGATCATGAAGCATCTCTATTGCTCCGAGTACACTTGTATCTTGCAAAAAAGTATCGGTTTTAAACCATGCTTAAAGCTACTGCTGCAGAGTGATGGATCATGGAGATTATCTGATAATAATAAGTTCCAAGCCACCAAACCCTCAACAGTGAAGCCCAACGACCAAATGCATTTCGCTGAAACCACAGAAGAACATAATTCTAACATCATCGTTAAGTAAAACTCATATAACAGTCATCAGTGCTGTCTAGTGCTACTAGTGCAACAGTGTTGTGCACACTACAAGTGAGTGAGTAGGGTTTAACGTCCCACGCCCACCCGACACAGTATAGGTCATTTCAGGGATGGCCTTTCCAGGCGGAATGCACACAAACACATAATAACGGAACAGTAAGTTTAACCTTTACAGAAACACAAAACACAAAATACAAAAAAGCTAAACCTAAAATTGTAAGAACTCCATTATACGTGTGCATATGTAATTAACATAATGGTAGTTCTAATAATCTTCCCTGTTATCCTCCAGACAGACAGCGGGCTGCAAGGCTGAGTGTGAAAGTCTCTAAGGTAGGTTTTGTTAACTGACATCTGTTTACAGTGTTACATGAAAACAACGACCAGTGGTGGCATCATAGCAGGGGGGGGATCAAAAGGCAATGCTGCTCTTCTGTGGTTTCAATGTAATACATTTGCCCCTCCCTTCCAAAAACTTCAGCCTGTCAGAAAATTTCCTTCCAAAGCTACAAAATTCGGGGGCAAACAGTCCCCCAATTCGGTGGAACTGAAGTGTAAAATTATAACGTTGAGCACTCATAATCTTTTCTTTTTTATCTTTAACTTTTTTAAATTTTTACCCAAACAGACTGATACCAATCTCCCAGCACATCTCGACCCTGTCCACCAGCTTCCAGCTACAGACAGAGCATGTGACCTGCAGCGCGGTCGGTCAGTGGACTGGATGCTATCAGACTTGGCATGTGGCATGCTTTTAGCAAATAACCATAGTACAAGAACTGTATACAGTGGTACAGAGCACTGAAAGTGGCTTTCTTTGACTTTTCAGAATCACTCATCTCCATTTTCCATGCCTTTCCGAGACTGCTTTCTAATCAGGTCAATATCAAACGAATCTCAGCTGACAACTCATCTTTTCAAAGCCAAGCTTACGCAATGGTCTGACCGCTGAGAAATTTTGTTTTTAAAGAGTGTACTAACTTAACCAAACTGAATTGAATTGTACTTTCATATGCGTTGGTACTAAATAAACTACTTTGTGCAATGTGCATGCAAGGATAATTTTCACCATGTTTCAACCAACAACAATGTAAATACAGGGAATACATAACTGATCTTGCACAAGTGTGTCTTAAGTCACAATGATAATGTATATAAAGACTAAATACGTCCAGTCCATGGGTCCATAGGTCAAAAATACAGCAAACCAACTGGTTTACAAATCAAACTGAGCACATTTGTCAAAATCAAATTCAAGGACTTTTCGAGAACTTTCAAAGACCATACGAAGGATATATAAGGAGGAAAACTGAATTGAATCAAACCAACACTTTTATAAGCATATATAAGCAGTTTACAATCAAAAAAACATCAGTAAGTAACAGTAATGATGAAGTCTATTCACCACTCAGACTCAAGCATGGTGTTTTAGAAAATCAAATTCAAGCACTTTCAAGGACCTTCTGACACAGATTCAAGGACTTTCAAGGACCATGTCTTCTTTCAAGGACTTTGCAGGCCTTGAAAATCTGGAAAAAATGCACGGACTTTCAAGGAACTGCAAGAGTCCTGTATGAATAACGGGTAGTCCATCGTAGGAATCATCCATGCTACAAAAAGTCCATGTTATGAAAAGTCCAGTTACCTATCAGTAACTCCATCAGACGCGACGTGTTCAGACTCGATGGCTTTTTGACATGATCCTCGTTGGTGTCACTGCCATGTGCTGGCTGGTCATCATATGAACATTCAATAACATCATTACTATCAGCTTCTGTCTTCAACTCTTTACGACTTATGCCTAGCAATACAAACAAATACAACTAAAGCATGAATTCCGACCAAATTATTCTGGCTAAGTCAACCTGGTCGGTTTTACCAGATTTTGGCATTTTAGGGGTTAAACTCATTTTTAAAACAAAGTTTAAGTCAATGGGATTCAGGGTTGTAATTTTTCTGGAAAGCAACGTTTCCAAATCTGAATTTTTCCAGAATTTTGTTCAAAAATTTCCAAAGTACAGTGGGAGGCCAAAAGTGTGTCACAATGCAATGATAACGGTGGAAAGTCATGAAATGCTCTGCAAGTAAAATAAGTAAAATTTTGCACTTGTGCGTATCGCTATCCAATTTATATCTATGGTCAAGTAGTTTTATCTATGTAAGATGTGTTGCATCATTTATGACGTCATTTTATCGAAAGGTTTTTGACAAACGAAGCGATTGAACTGCTGTGGGTACCATGGGCAAAGAATTGACAAAGGAGCAAAAGAAAATTCTTAGAAAATCAAGTAATAGTACTTCTACGCAATTATTCATTTCGAATACATTAAATGCAAGATCATCTTGCATACAAAAGTTTCTGAACTGATGGAAATGTCGACAAAGCGTAGAAAAGTGGCTTTAAACTGGCAGACCATCGAATCTCATTGAAGTAGTGATTGGAGATTATTTCGTCACAGAAAAAAGCATTGGCTGAAATTATAAACTATGTAAATGATATACTGACTCGACAATTATCATTCATCACGTACAGTACGACGTCGTTTGCATTCTTGTGGTTTTACTAGATGGAAAATTTGAAAGCAAACTGCAATGAGCAGGGTGAAGAGAGCTCGCTATGTGTTTTGGTGTAAACAGAAGCTAAGCTGAAAACAGATGACTGGAAATCAGTTGAGTTTACAGAAAAAACTCGGGTAGTAATAGGACGGGGTAGAGAAGCCAAGCCTACGTTTGGAAAACACCACACAAAGTCTGGAATCTCGAATGTCCCAAGAGGCAGCAACAGTCAAAATATATCACCATGCTCTGGAGCTGTATTTGATTGGAGCCCCCAATCTAATACCGAAAATGAGCCCAATAGTTCTTCCCGCCTTCTTGACGACTCCTGAAGCAATCCCCCAAATGTTGAAGTAGGAAAACCCGGAGGCCCTCTGGCATAGGCTAGCGGTAGTGCATTGTGTCCGATCAACAAAGTTGCTCTACACCAGGCCAGGTTAGTACTTGAATGAGTGACTGGATGCGGGCAGGTAAACCGTATTGCTGTGTAACTAGTTGCCTAGGTCAACTCAGCCTTCCATCCCTCTGGGGTAAGTAAATCGAGTACTAGCCTATCTAACTGGGGTTGGTGAGGCACTTTCACCTGTGTCGGGTGGGAGGTGTGATCCCATACAGCAGGCAATGCTCTGTAGCTCTGAAATGGGCTTCCACTAAGAGCTATAACACCACCTTTAATCTTTATTTTCCAGTTTTTAACGTTCTCTTCTGGAAAATATTGAAAAAATTAATGCTAAAGATTATACAGAAAAAATTCCAAAAAATTCAGTGGAAATCAATTCTCCTTTGCATTTACATGTATAAGGTAGAGTTCATAATAAACAACAGACAAAACCAAGCCTGACAGTAGACAATGACAATGTATGTAAATTGTAAAGCTGAAAACATGTACACTGGTCTAGCTATTTTCCATGATTTTCTACTGTAAACAAAGGGATCAAACAGCAATGTAACCACCTAAGACTAAGAGATTGCATTGAGGCCAAAGGTGGCCACTTTAAGCACAAACTTTAAAGACTAGTTCAGAATGATTGTCCCCATGACTGTTTCAGATTTCATAAAAATCTGTCAGGTATTAACGATTTTTACGCACGAAAGCAGCTACTGCTTTCAGCGCCAGGCCAGATTCCTTAATTATCCAGACAGGGAATACTTCACATGCGTAGCATACCACTGCCTTGGTGTGCTGGCGGCATCATGTGCACGGATGTCAGCAATTCCATCAGACGAGATGTGTTTGGACCCGATGGGTTCTCCACACGAACGCTGTTGATCTTGCCGACGATGACTGGGCATCCTTGCATTGGCTGGTCATCATCTGAACATTCAGTGTCATCGTTACTATCAGCTTCTGTCCTCACCTCCATATGCTACTGACACCTAGCAATACAAACAAATACATAAACATTGAAGTAAAACATGAATTTACATAATGCACATAATCATTAAGCAATGTAATAGACTGTATGCAAACTAGACATCCAAATATCAGTTCATGGTTTTGCTGTGCAATTTAGCATTTCAAATGCATGACACAGTACACAAAATTAGAGCTGGTAAAGATCAAAATAGTTGAATCTTACTTAACTTTGAAAAATTAAAGATTAATAAAACATTGATTTGGATTAGAACTAGTAGTGGTTATTGTGTATGAAAAATGCATGTTTTTGCCAACTTCATAAGCTATCTAGCTAATAGCTGTCGCAAGGCTTAACGCCTAAGCACTGTTAAATTCATCCTAACCCAGGGACTGATATGGAAGTCGTCTGAATGTGATTCAAACTCTCTTTTGCCATACAGTGTAACTAGTAACCAGTGGCATTGTACCTGAGAGAATAGGGTGGAATTCCCCTCCCCTCCCCTCCGGCCAAATTTTGGGTTGCTGGCAAATTTTCTTCTTCTCAAATTTTTCATCCCAAAATACAAAATTTATGCCTGAGGAAACCCCTATTTTGAGAAAATTTAGGATTGAAATTAAAGTTTTGAGCACCCATAACCTCTGCTGCTGGAAAATTGCAACTGCCTGTCAGAATGCCAGTAACTACAATGTGTTCCAAAATTAGCACTGACACCCCTACAGATAAGTTACTGTACAAGAAATTTGAGCTAATGCTCACGTGACCCCCTTCGAATTTATGGAAAAGCTTTACGGTTCCTGATACTAGAGTCTTCCAGTCACCCGATGGTGAAGATTTGGTGATCCTTGCTTGCACCGAGTGGAGCTCGGTGGCCGAGTGGTTAGAGTGTTGGACTCAGGTCAACTTCACCAGAGCGAGAGGTCCTGGGTTCGATTCCTGGACGGACCCCTCAAAAATTGCCAGGCCTCAGGACA
>Ga0056128_1007358_pt1 | contig 13902 bp, 5 predicted proteins | sample WorMetLIZISLAND2_FD_71113 | JGI IMG/M metagenome (GOLD analysis project Ga0056128, IMG submission 71113) | Marine gutless worms symbiont microbial communities from Max Planck institute for Marine Microbiology, Germany - Olavius geniculatus... ... | reverse complement strand
AAAGCTGAACGCTAAAGTCTGTACTTAGACCAAAGTTCAACTAAACAATTAAAAATGGCGGAAAACCGGTAAACCTAACAGGAAATAAATCAACCAGTTACGCTTGGACTTGCTTATTTAATTGTGCAGCGCACACAAATGACGTAATTATGTAATGTCTTACGTCATTGTGTAGCCATTACGGCGTTTATTTTTGGTACCAGACTGTTTTAATTTACTAAACTATCCGTGTTAGTCGCCCCGTTTTCGCTCAGCGAAATCACTTTTTGACTTAAGTAGGTACTTAGACCGAAGTTTAGGCTCAGCAAAAGTCTAAGTCAAAAAGTGAAGTCGCCCAATGACTGTACAATGTACATTACCGTATGTTAGGAATCTGACGGCTTCTATCCCCTCAAATCTAGAATCGAAATGGGGCTCAAGTTTTCCCTATTTTTCCATCTTCCTCTACTATTTCCACCCGATTTTGCTTCCACTCCATTTCCTATGATCTCTATAATCTCCTTTTTTCCACACTCCTTTCCTTTCCCTTCTTCCCCCCGTTTCTTCTGTCCATCTTCCCATCCTTCCTGGGGGCCACACGGTTTGTGGTGCATTTTGAGCTAAAACAGCGCTTCTTGTGATAGCAGTTTTGTATACACCCTTAACAAAACTTTCCCCTGTCTATTTCGTACCGAGTGCAAGCTGAGCCCACCAAGTATAGGGATAGAATCCCATGGACGGCGTCACCGGTATGGCCACCTGGGCATATACACAGCAGTGTGGTAGTCTATGTTATGGCCATTAGCGGCTTCTGCCATAGCGCGTTTTGTACTCTACAATATTTTTTTTTATAAAAATCTCCGTGTTTTCGACTACTGCATTTTTTATAGTTCAGATATCATGTGTCGTACGTTGGGATTTTGTTGAGAAAGCTGCGTTCGTAATCGTGGAATGCTTGAGCTTCTAATCTGCAGTGTATTGTTGCTGATCTCTGACTGCTAACTGTAGGCTAATTCGTCGCTGATGAGTTAACGTCTGGACATGCGGAGCCAACAGTGACGGAATGTTAACATGACATGTAACACCAGTGTACTGTGTTTATATGTAAGCTTTGTAGATTAGCCCAACGTTTGTGCTTTATGCAGTGGTTACAGTGTAACTTAATTGACAGCAGAGAGATGCTCTAGCTGTGTAGGCCATATGGTACACATTATTTTATTTCCTCATCACTCATTCCACAAGTACTGAATAGATGAGGCAAGACAATAATTAATCGATAAACACCGCTACAGTAACAGATTAAAGTGGCTTTGTGGCGTGACGGTTAGGACTTCGAACTTAGGATCAAAAGGTCGTTAGTTCAACTCCATGTCGGATTGCCATTGTGGACAGGCAGTTTTAACAAATCTGGAGCTCAATTCAGCTTTACAAATCTCTAAGTTAAGTAAGTCGAGTACCGGTCTTTGTGGTTGGGGTTAATGAAGGGTGCGTTCACCTGTGTCTGATGATGCTCCGTAGCTCTGCGATGAGTTTCCCATAACGAGCTGTAGACAAGTGTACATTATAACATTATAGCAGGGGTAAATCATAGGAGAGACGGGCTGATCTCTGCAGGGCCGTAGCTACATTGAGGCACGAGAAGGCACTTGCCTTCTCTTTCTCAGACCGCTTGCAAAATTGTATCACAAAAAAGTTTTATCTGTGAGTCAACTTTGAAAGCCTTTCAGCCCCTCAGACCTTCACCTGAAGTATTAAATTTTAGTTATCATCAGACCATTAAGCCGGCTAGCCGTGAATTTCACGGCCGCTTTAGCATTTTCACGGCTAAGGTCCCGGCTTAGCCGCGATTTTCGTGGCGGCGGCGGCTTAGCAAAATTTTCGCGGCTGGCGGCCGGCGGCTTAGGGGTTTAGTTAGCAAGCAAGTAGGCTACAGACAGATAAGCATAGCAGTTTTCACATGCGTGTGTAATTCTTTTAGTATAAGATTTGAAGGTGCAATGTTACGCTTGCGTTTTACGTTGTACTCACCAATTGTTAGGCCTACCTGCAGATTGCAAACAGAATTACGATCGCCTGTAGCCAGATATAAACACGGAAGCTTTCAGTGTCAACTATGTGTAACACAAAACAAGAGTTCTAACTTAGTGAATATTGACAGCTTTTTAGCTTTTCCAGAAGCTTTTCCAGACCTCTTACCAGGGCTCTGCCCCTCGACCTCACTGGGGGACTCTGTCTCCCAGACCCTCTCCACTGCCTCATTTTTCACATTCTGGATACGGCCTGCTCTGTCTGAACCCCCGTCACTTTTTCCACTTTCGTTAGGTATATGCGGTCTAGGCTTGGCAGTGGCGTTGACAACTGGGGGCAGACCCCCAGTTCCCAGACGAGACATAAGCACACGTTTTAACTGCAATAAATTTGGTTAGAGTTGAGACTCAGGAAAATAATGAAAATTGTTGCTACGAGAGCTTATATTTATAAAGGTAGGGAGCCTATAGTCTAATGCACCAAGTTCAATTTCGGCTGCTGCTCCAGACCCCTTCGCTGATTTTAAGGGATCTTACTTCTAAGGGGACGGGAAAGGGAAAGGAAGGATGATGTTAAGGGAATGGAGGCAAAGAAAGGGGAGGGAAGGAAAGGTTACGGGAGGGGGGCCCTATTCACATTTCTGGCTACGCCACTGGAGTTAGCCGTAGCGGTTCATGATCTGCTGGATCCAATGTACGTAGGTTGAGACTCGAGCAACAACGCCTTGTGTACAGTCGTGGAACCCAAAGCTGTTGATGCCAATAACAGTCCACGTGTCCTGGTGATCTTTGCACGCCAGCGGACCGCCGCTGTCACCCTACGCTCACAATCAGTCGCTTACAAAAATGACCAATGATGTACAACAAAAGGCTAGAAGCTAATGTACACATTTTAAAAACTTAGGCCTAATCAGAAATGAAACGCTCGCGGAAACAGTAATGGTATTAAGTTTCGTTTTAAGTTCGCAGTGCGGTAAGTAGCACAATATGCAGTACGGAGTACGTCTTAAGTGGAAAAACGCGTCATAAAACTGTTGTCCATATCGTCGCCAGATAGGCCTATTGACTAAATTTTTTTTATTTTTGTTTGCCGTTAGACTCGGCGGGAAATTTGCAACAAGTCTTTTGTGTTCTATTGTCGTTTGTTTTCTTTTTCTTCTTTGTTCTGTACTTTGTGTACGATGAAATAATAAGTATATATATATAATATTCAAGTCCCGACTACAGCCTACCTAAAATGTGTCGCTGTGAAAATGCTAGCCTATTGCAGCAAACTAGAGTGGGCCTACATCACATACGTTGAGAAGTTAAGACAGCGTGCGTATGACTGGCATCAACTCTGGTGAGAGATTGAAGTTAGATTGTTTTTTTATTTTTATCGCACTGGTGTCGTCGTCGTCGTTCAGTGCCTTCCTCCACAAGAAGGGTTGGCGGCGCGTAGTATCCCTCTCCAACAATCACGATCTTCCGCTGCTGCAGCCACTTCATTGATCTTCATCCCAGTTCATTACGTGATGTCATCTGTCCAATGTCGGCGTTGTCGACCACGATTTCTGTAACCTGGTACGCATCCTTGAACCGTTTGCTTCTCCAGGCTTTCGTATTTCCGTGTTGTATGGCCATAAAATCCGAATTTCAGTGACTTCACACGCTCCAGAAGTTCTCTGTCAACTTTTAATTCGCACAGAGTCCGTTCATTCGTCTTGTATTGCGTCCACGGAATCCATAATAGCCTCCGATAGCACCGCATTCTAAAAACTTCGATATATTTTTCTTCTTTGCTGCGAAGGGTCCAGGCTTCACTCCCATAAATTGCTGTCGACCACACCAATGCTTTTAACAACCTGACATTTGTGTTTGTAGAAATATCTTTGCTTTTTCATACTGAAGATAGTGACTGCATCGCCGATCTTCCCATCGCCAACCTCGTTCTAATGTCTTGTGTACAGTTGCTATCACTGGTGAAAATTGAGCCCAAATACACAAACGATTCTACTTCTTCCAGGACTTCTCCACTGAGGTTGATTCTTGTGCTCATTCCGTTATTCCCACATGCCATCACTTTTGTTTTATCCGTGTTAATCAGTAGTCCAACTTTTTCACTGGAGGCTCTTACTCGGTCTACTAGTTCCTGCACCTTTCCCTATCTTGAACCATTCCGTCATCCCTGCTGCAGATTTCGGATTACGTTGATTAGGCCTATGTGGAGTGGAAAATCCATCTCAATCATGCTGATCCTGAGTTGATTGTGTGACACCATGTCAAATGTTGTCTTGTAGTCTATGAAGCATATGAAGAGAGATTGGCCAAATTTCCCTTGCTTTCTCTGAGATAAGCCTCAGATTCACTATCTGATCTCTTGTTCCACGTCCGCCTCTGAATCCGGCTTGCACATCAGGAATCATTCTATGTACCGGTGAAGCACCGATGTAGCGTAGTCCAATTTCAGCGCTACTAAAACATAAAGTGCCAATCGTCGTGCCTACGACTTTGAAGCTCGGTAACTTAGGCCTACGCTAAGTTCAAAATTTCTGAAACGCACGGTGGCATTTTAACCTAAAATTGAGTGCAATAGATGCACACGCAACACGAGTGTGAGAGACATTGCGAAACAGCAGTAACAGCTGGTGAACCTACTATCCTACTACCTAGTCAAGGTTAAGGTCAGTTATTTTAAATGTTAATATTTGGCGTTTGACCTATATCTACACCATATAAATTTCGGAGAAAATGCTCCAAGAAAAAATGGGGGAAATGATTTTGGGAAATTAGGGGGAGAGTTGATATTCATGGCCTACTGCACTTCAGCTTGTAAGACGCTGTTTTCATGATTTACGATATCTTGCAACCGAAAGTGTTCTATGACCCTTAGAATGCACCATTTTTGTTTTACGCCGGGGTTCTGCCCCAGACCCCGCTTGGGCAGCTCACGACGCTCCCCATACTCTGTAGTCGGTTGGGGAAAGTGATACCCCTCCCTATTCCCCACTTTCTCGACGCCTACGGCGCCTCATTATCGACGCCTGCGGCGCTTCACCTTGAATTAGTTGGGGGAAATGGATATTGCTCCAAGGACTTACGGGGATATACGCCCCTGTCCTCCATACCAGTGATCGACATACGTTGCAAATTCCAGCGTCGTGTGTGGGCACGGAGCCGATACAAATATGAGCGCTGTTGTTGATGTACGATTCACCGTCGTCGTTGTCGTGGTGATGTTGGGACGCAGCAACAGCAGCAGCAACATGTGCCCGGCAAGTGTCGTAAGATAAGATGTTCATTCTCACCTGCAGCAGACGACTGGCTGGAAAATCTAAAACACAGTCAGTCCGGCCAGATACGGCATTATACCGCAATGTGACGAATCCAATATTTTTGCGCTAACAGACGTTAAGTGTTAACGTAATGCAACAACACTGCTATAAACCCTAGGAAAACGCTGATCATCAGCGGTGCTATCTTTCGCATAAAGAAAACTTAGCAACCTTGGACAACACGCCTGCGCTCCATGCTCAAACCGAAGCATTATGCAGTGACATTATTCCGTTAAGCCCAAATTCCATTACGCCGACTTTTACCGAAACTTTCCCGCGGGGAAAGTCGTGGACACAAATCACGAAAGTCGCAGACACAAACCATCTCGACATGTCGAGATGTTTGCGACAAACCCGTTTGTGTCGCTCTAATGGAATTTAGTCCGTTACAATGCAGGGCGAAAGTCGGCGTCTCTGCATGCTATATACTGTGCCGCGTGTGGCCTATAAATGATCAAAGAAAAATGATCGAAACCAAAAGTGTTTGTAGTCACAGGATTTAAGCTAGGCCTAGGCTATATCGAAAGTTCAACACAGACGACAGTGATGACGAGGTGGAGGAAATCTCAAACCTTGGAAAGCCGTTCTTCCGAAGCCAGTGTCAACGCAGACTTTGAACTGATCAGTATTGACATCCGGTGACGGCAGACAGATCGGAAGGATGGTGTCAGTGTAGCTGACTGGTCTATTGAGATATAGTAGACCGACATCATTCAGGTGATCACGAGCTCTGTAGCTGGGATGAGGAACGACGCGTAAAACGTCAGCATAGACTGCATCGGGATCTGGATCAGACGCAAGGATTCCACCAAGTCGGACTTGCACCTCCGACGCTCTCTCGGGTTGTCTGTTGCAAACGCAAAACAATAACCGCATCAGATAGTAGATCTTCCACATGGCAATTCGCCGCGAGCATGCATGACAAGTAATGCATTTTTCTATTCCCTGACTATACAGTATGAGTACTGGTTTGGATATAAGGTTTTTTCAATATGAGACGCAGCCTACTGCTACGAAAGCGACTTCGTCATGATTTTTGACTTCTAGCACATTTTTCGTTACCAAAATGCGGCGTTACCGCTACATTATAAGTGTTGTCTGTCTTCTCGTCTGTAACGTTAAATCGTGGTTGGTTAGGCCACTTCGAATTCGAAAGTAATTACACAAACAACAGAAGGCTATAGGTTCTTCGTTTCTCAGAACCCCGATAATTCTGCGACCTGTTCGTAATAGAATATCTCCAAAGATCGGACAGAATAAAGCTGGAGTGGCTGTTGTTGAAAGTTAATTTGCAACATCTCTAAAACCGGGAAAAATACGACCAAAGATGCTATGTTCGGTGACTGAAAGTTGCACACGCGCTTTCTGAACAGTTGGTATAAACATCAATGACCTTAGTCACCTCAGAAAATAACAGCATGCCCGCAAATAGTAATAAAAATTAAGCAAACCGAATACGTATTTACGTACAAGTAATCTTTAATGCAGTGAGCAGCGGTTAGTACCCAACGGTTATTGAGTTGAACTCCACCGCATTGAAAGCGTCCGTTCATTATGAGCATAACTTGCCACGGCCAGGCACCGCGCGCTGCCCATTGGCCTCCGATGATGTAAGGACCGACGCTTGTGATATTGGACGAACGACGGCCACACGCTTCAACACAACAATAACAACTGCCCGATTTAGTTGTTATGTACATTGTATTGACTTACAAATCTGCTATCTTGTATTTTACAGTGGCGTTTGAACGTAGTGTTATAAGGATTAATCACTTACTTACTTACTTACTTGTGTGTTTAAAGTGACCAAAATGAATTTAAATGAAACGAAAAAAGATGAACTGGCCAATGTATTTAAGTTTAGTTCATTTGGCTTCATTTTATTTTATTTTTGTCGTTTTAGATACGTTTTAAAGCGTCTAATGCTTTTTAATTCCTAACTTTTAAGTGCACTTTCATAACGCATTGTACGATTTATGTGCTTGTGAACTTTCTGAATTCTATACTTTTACCGCGTGGTGCACGTGGTGTTTTTCTACACGGTGCGGCATTGCCATCTGACAATCAGACAAACTGTAAGGAATAAGAGATGGCATTGTCATCCCTTACAATTTGTCTATCAATCTGCGTGACAATAGTCATGCACGTTAAGTCACTTCAGTAACAAAAAATTTAAGATAATGCTCACGAGACGCGCGAAAGACTAGGCCTATATAGCAGTTCCTGTCCGCAAACTGTCAGTCTATTTCCAGCCATTTCGTCGCACTTCATTCTTGGAGTGTGCGCTAAGGCCGAAGATTGCAAAAATCAATAAAAACGCCTGATTTTAAAAGTTCAGAATTTTTCAAAGTCATCGACGTTGATACGACTAAAAAGCTTGTTGTGATAGGCAGCATGCACATGCCTATCTGCAACCGTTTTTACGAAAGACTGGCCAACAACGGTAAAATAATGACCTTTACGGGAGTACGGCTGTTTGATGCCCTCGTGCGCAGATTTTCTTGGACTTATAAAATTAAGACTTAAACCGTAGAAATCAACGTTCAGTGCTAAAAATTTTATACGCAGCTTTTTTATGTCTATCTCAATTGATTTCGGCGCATTTCGCTCTTAAAATGTGTTTTGCAGCCAAAAAATCGGCAAAAAATCCATTAAAACCTCAATTTTAGCGTTCAAGGTCATCCAAAGTCATTGAATTCGGTGGCAATCGAGAGCTAGTGTACAATGTCCTACGTATTAGTAATTAATAGTAACCTAGGCCCTATCTCGCACCGGTATTGAGATACAGCGACTTATTGGCTAGAAATCCCAAATTCTTCCCACCCCTCTCATTTAGCGCCCTCGTTCGGGGTGACCCCCTTTGAATTTATGGAAAAGCTTTACGGTTCTCAATACTAAAGTCTTCCAGGCAGCCGTTGGGGAGGAGTTGGTAATCCTAGATTGCACCGTTTTTGACTGATCCACCCGTGTGACGGACAGATAGACGGACAGACAGACGGACAGACGGACGGCAGAATTGCGATGGCTAAGACGCGCTGAAAGCAGTAGTTGCTTTGGCGCGTAATAATTACACGGATTATCTGAACATGTTCGCACTTCTGTGCGGCAACATCGGCGATCTAGTCCAAAAACATTCTTTGCAAATTTTACACGAAATAGAGGTTAGTGAATGTAGTGTGAATGTGATGCATGAGTTTGATCTTTTGAGCTGTTACACTAGATCAATAGAACTGACTCACCGACATTCGCGCACTTCAGACCGATAACTTTCTCTGATAAACATTCGCTACAACGACATAACATTAAGAAGGCTACGTGATAGTCGGCCAGTCAAACAACGGTGTACATCATATATATATGTATATTTGATGGCAAGTTGTGTCAGGAATATTTGTACCAAAAATTATCAAAAACTGAAAATTAGTTTTCAAGTTACAGTCGAAAATGTCGGGGATGCTTTTTTTGCGACACAGTGTAGAAACAGCAAAACGTTTATTTACGACTATCTCTTCAGTTAACGACAGCACTTTTAATACACGTGACAGCCATAATAAGTATTCGCTGCACTCTTTCTAAAGAAGGAGTGTACGGAATCAAAATTTCCACGTTATCTCAAATCTGTTGACACGTGCACTACCTTGCGAAACGCAAACGTTCAACCTCTAAACTCTGCGGAAAAGTATTACTTTGGAGGTAAAGTTAAACAGCAAAACCGTTTTATTTTCAGCACATATTTTCCTCAAATGCAAAGTTTATGCAGATTAATTTACGATGAATGTATTCAACTGTCCTAATAAGCAAGCATGTGTGCTTAACGTGCGACGCGTCACTGGCGTATTATTCTGTCGTGCTGTGGCTAACTTTTATCAAGCGCTATCGCGTTATTGTTATACCTCAACGCGGTCGCAAAATACCCGCATAAGAGTTTTCCAAATCACACCACGACGTTTACAAATACGCCATAGTCACTAAGTGGTCAAAAGTCACTTCGATAGTGCCCGCGCTGGTACTGTTGAATACATCAAGACGTGTATAACCATGCCGACGCCGAATTCATGTATTACGGCTAAACCGTACGTCGTACGTCTGTCTTACTAAGTTATCAGCAGACGACCATATTATTTGTTTACTTTATTCGAACGGAACGTAAAATACCACAAATTTTGCGTTGATGTTTAACAAAACAAATAGCAACTGGCGTCATCGATCAAAACTAATAAGTTTCTTCCCATTTCTCAAAATGTTGCCGTTGGTCTTCGACCTCGGGCAACATTTTACGAAGTTTCGAAAAAAAATTATTCAATAACGACCTCGACGCCAGTCACTATTTGTTTAATATATGCATGACATTAGCAGCAGCACTGCTCGTCCTGTTGTCAAGCGTCTCAGGTGTTGAGAGTAACTTAGGTCTCCGAGTCGTCAAGCGCTTGATGGCGAACGCCATCTGCAAAAAAAAACAGTCATTGCCAAATATGTGGCAAGTTTTTGATGTACGGCGACCTTGACCTTTGACTCCTTTTTCAGCACAAAATCGGCACACAGGTTAAAAGCTACTCCTGTCCCCGGAAACGTTTACATCAACTTTGGTTTTTCTACGTTTTTGTGTCTGAGTTAAACACCGATACAGGACTAACATACAGACGAACTGCTACAGGACTCGTAATTCAGTTTATAGAACGATCGCATAATAGGCTTAATCAGTTTTTAATCACAATAAACCCATGCTGTGCTGTTAACAGCATTATAATTGTATAGCTTACATACCGAGGCTGCAGCATCCGTAGCAGGCTGTCGGTAGGTGATGCTGTACCGTTCAGACCGAGTGTGGATGTGACGTTTATCTCGGAGATACTGATGTTGTCAGTTGCATCTGCCGATCTGTCGCATGCATTAAGACACATCATAACCAAGTGATTCACTGAGTGACAGACACGATGACATAATTAATCGACCGCAGACAAATCAAATCCACCACACTCACATATTTATCCTAAACAATGATTTTTCAAAAATGACGACAGTGAATTATTGTAGTGCAAAGGCGCGTAAAGAGCGACGTAACTAAACTGAACTGAAGTAACATGCTATAGTTTTTGACGAACTGACCAATGGACATGCAGTAATGCAATACAGTAGGCACCGTCTAACGACGTCGGTGTTTTACGTGACTACGCTCACGTACGCGTCAACCAATGACCAATAGTCCAATAGGCTGCTTTGCTCGTTTATTAATCAGTTCTTAAGAAATAAATTTTGTCAGTTCAGTTCAGTTTAGTGACGTCGCTCCGTACGCGCCTTAACGTTCAATGTGCATATTTGTATACGTGTAGTACTGTTATACAGGGTGCGGCAAAAAAGTAGCCCCCTAAAGTTTTTTTGCTGTTTTCTCAGCAGCCGTTTGGGATTTTAATGTGAAATTCTACAGTTTTATTTACTAAAACCTTCGACATTTAACTGCCAAGTAAAATGTGATTCTGTTGAAAAACGACGAAGTTATAAATTTTTTAACTTAACCGCCTACCGATTTTTAGCATTAAAAATGCTCAAGCGAAAAAAGCTATTTGATTTTAAACAACCGGTTAACGGGTTTTTGCCGATGACGTCAGAGTGACGTTTTAATAAATTGTAACTTATTGTGTTTATAAATTATCACTTAATTATCGTTCTTTTAAAGCAATCGCCGGCTGTCCACCGGGTTCATCTTCCATCAGGACGTCGCGCCTGCAACAGCGCGCAGCGCACGGAACAGTCTGCGGACCAACTGTCCAGGTTTCATTACAAAGGAGGAGTGGCCTCTAAATTTGCCGAATATAAAACCCAACGGACTATCGCGTGTGGGGTGCAATGTTGGAGGCTTACTGCAAACTTAAAACAAAGCTGAAAACAAGCGCCGAACTCCAGGAAGCGCTTCAGGTTAATATCTGGGGCAACCTGCCACAAGGACCGATCGACAAGACTTGAAAGACTTAGTAAAGTAAGCAACTGAAGGCTTGTGTTAGAGCTTAAAGGTGGTGGTGGACACTTTGAACATTTACAGTGACAATGGAATTCTGGCATCTGATCATTAGTTAACTGTGTTGTTGTCTGTCCAATGCTATGTATAGCATTGGACAGAGCATAAAATCACCTTTGTGTCCGTGCGTCCTAGATTTCTTAAGCTATCTTCCTTCCATCTTTCCTCTTTTTTCCCTTTTCCTTCTCCATTTTTTTTCCTATCCCCTTTCCCTTGCCCTTTTTTTCAACGATGTTATTGGAATGGTGTAGTAGCTTGAACATTTTTAATGCTGAAAAATCGGTAGGCGGTCATGTTAAAAAGTCTATAACTTCGTCGTTTTCTAACGGAATCACACTTTACTTAACAGTTAAATGTACAAGGTTTTTATTAAATAAAACTGTAAAATTTCAAATTAAAATTTCAAATAGTTGCTGAGAAATCGGCGAAAAGCTTTAGGGGGCTACTTTTTTTTGCTGCACCCTGTAGTACTATCGTCGTTTTTTTCGTTTCTGTGCCTTATTCATTACTGTCCGAAGTTACTTCCCGTTAAGTCACGCTTACGAAAATTAACCGAATATTGCTGCGAAAGGCCGAATGCCCGTCTTGTTGGCGTTTTGAAAAAAAAACAAGCAAATACTGAAGAAGACTAACGAGTATCCGAGTTGTCGGCAGACGGCGTGACTGTGTGCTGAGGTCCAGTGCTCAGAACAGACAAAGTAGTCAGATACACCGGCGTATTTCACTACCAGCGCTGACGTCGATTTATCAACAGACACTGCAATTAAACACATGTACCAGCTGCTATTTTACGGGGTTGTGTAACCTATTTTACATACTGCTTGGCCCCAAAAAATGAAACGCTTAAACCCGTTTTTAACTACGTCAATATAAATGTAATCTAAAGTACAAGCACTAAATATTAATACTGTTTAAGCACTTTTAACATCTGCTATTAATTATTTACAGCTTAAATGTGATCATTTATTCGAGAACATTTATTCCAGAATAGAAACAACCTCAGTTAATCTAATCATTGTGACAAAATTACAATTTATTCGCATAAAGCCAAAACTTGTTTACATTAGGAGAAAAAAAGAGCGTAATTGACTAACGTAAGTAAACAAAAATGCAAATATAATGCATAAAATAAGAAAAGAAACCAGATGCCAAAAAGTGTCTTTTTTCGCCTACTGTGTACATATTCGCCAATGAAAGATGGTAACAGCAGAATAATTTTTACAAACCTCAGTGTATAATACATAATATGTACTTTTTGTTAACTTACTGACACTGGCGCATATAATACTTAATGCATTAACTCACAGCAGTTTGCTTCATCCGAAGTGTCATTGCAGTTGGTAAAACCGTCACATTCCTGATCAGCGCTGATACAGGAATTTCCGCGCGAACACTGAAACTGAGTCGAGTCACAGACAGCTGTGTACATAGAATTAGACACAGTCGGCAAATGGGCTATTTACACCTACGACGCCGACGCAACTCAACTCAACTGAACCGATGAAGAAGCCCAAAAAGGAGGAGGAATTTGAGTCAAAAAACTTCCAAAACTAAGGAGAAAGTTGCGCCTAATTTCAAAAATTTGGAGAGATAGAAGCCACTGTATGCCATATCGCGTTGTCCTACAGTCAAACACTGAAAACGCTGAAAATGCCGGAGATAAAAATGCAGGACATGAAATTGCACGAGAAGAAAGATATACATTATTTAGGCCTGAAAAGATTACACACAATGTGCATTTTTACAGCAAAACGAGCAACGTAAGCACACAAATCAGAAAAAAAAATTAAGTTAAATATTAATACAAAAATAATATAAAATCTTTGACTTTTTGTTTACCACAGAGAGAGGGCAGTTCGTCGTCTCCCAGTGGACAGTCACTGACTCCATCACAAAGCCAGTCTCTGTAGATACATCGTCCGTTTATGCACCCGTACTGATGACTCTTACAGGCTACAATGTCACCAACAATAATGACTGACTAACAGTGAATATCATTGCACGACAACGTAACACAACGTAAGATGCTTTTAATGGAAAAAGTTTTATTGGCATCCGCCGGTGTCCCATTCTAAAATCGCTTCCCTTTTCTCCAGTTAAACCTAACTTATTTATAATCTGTGTTGAAATCCGAAAACAATGTCTGCTAAGCACTACAATGACTGACGTAAGGCTCTTTGCGCTGATGCTGCTAATCATTTCGCTTTAATGGTCTGTCACAACATTAATTATTACAACTCATGACATAAGCAAATTTATGATATAAATTAGTAAAGTGTGCATGTTTTACTAATATACAGGGTGGCCCAAAAAACGGGGCCACTCTGTTATATAGCTTCTAACTTCAGACATACTGCTTAGATCTACATGATTTTTTTGCAGAAATCAAAGTCGTTTCATTCTCAACACGAAAACATAAGTTATTAAAATTAATTATGTGCAACAGTGGCGCCATCTGGCGAATACGAGTCATATTGCTTCAAATAGCGATCGGTAATAGTTCATGACGCTTAATAACAGAACAAAATGCACATAAAATTACAATCACATTATAACACTTAGTCTGATT
>Ga0056128_1007356_pt1 | contig 13903 bp, 9 predicted proteins | sample WorMetLIZISLAND2_FD_71113 | JGI IMG/M metagenome (GOLD analysis project Ga0056128, IMG submission 71113) | Marine gutless worms symbiont microbial communities from Max Planck institute for Marine Microbiology, Germany - Olavius geniculatus... ... | reverse complement strand
GGAAGGGGGTAGGCCTGGCCGCTGCTGGTAATTCATGGAACGCGCGAGTCGGCGCACACAGTACGCTTGTCACAGCAGCATCCAGCAATCGATTCCGTGTTGCAGGCCATCGCACGGCTTCGCTGAACGAACGATAAGCAGCGTAGGGGCGGGAGGTCCGGACGGACGGACGAACTCCTTGTGTCTGTCTCTCTGTGTGTGTTGTTTAAACGCTTCTTGGTTCGGCGTCTTGATTACCCAGAAATGATTACTACCCGCGATGCCGCGCTGTAGAGTTAAGTCGAAAAATCGATATTGCAATAAACGCCGCACTTGTAATACCGTACCGCCCGTACGTACTGTAACGACCTACATGTTTTAGTATGACAGAGACGCGGTGTACATGGGCCTCAATTTCTTCTTGTAATTCAGCCGCGGGAACATTCCTCGAAAGTTGCTGTCCGGCCGTATTTTAAGGGAATGGTTATATATATGTGAAACTCCCGTCTTCCCACCATATTTTTTTTCGCTTCACAAATTCCGAAGAACAGAACAAATCATTTGCGTTGCACATATATGGGAAGGCCTTATTTTTCGATTTTTTAATCAAAAGATTTTGCACACGAGATGTGCTTTGATACCCGTAAAGATGCGATCAAAAGAAATATGCTAATGGTGAAAGCTAGGGCCGGGTGAGCTTAGAGCAATTCGCAGGCCCCTAGCTGGAGTGGAAGGGGAAGGAAACGAAAGAAAAAGACAGAAGAGACAAAGCGGAGGGGGAAGGCCTTACCCCAAGCAAAAATCCTGACTTGGGTCGTGCCATGCCTGAAGTTTAGGTCTGGTGTCGGCTTATTTCCAAATCTCTGGTTTTCCTACCGTCAGTTTATTCGTGAAAAGTGAAGCCATATTATATTTTTTCGCCGAAGCGCAAATAGCCTAAATCAAACATACGTCTACTTACGATTATAGGCTTGGTAAAATGGTATAACGCACCGTACCGAAGCCGGTGTGCTTTTAGCACGCGCTGCGTTATTACGGGGCTTGTGTTTATATCGTACTGGGAAGGAAGGGGAAAGAAAAGGGGCAGATCAGGGTACGTGTTTGTAATTTGGCCGTGATCTGTCGTAGCGTGAATGGGTTGTAGTTCTCTGTGTAGGCCTACAGTCTCTGATGTAATGCCGTTTATCGCAGGCTGGCTGGTCGTTTAGTTCTTGGAACAACTATACGTTGCCACGTGTTGCTGCTATACTGCGTGCTGCGCACATTCAGCCGTTCTGCTGATTTCTGCTTGGGCTCTGCACGCTGATTAATGTTTTGAACGGTTACGCTGCGGCGCAGGGCAGTCGTGTTAGCTGTAAACAAACTTGTGACCGTGGACAAAGGGTAGTCTGTCGCTTTTAGTTAATGACTGAGTTGGTGACTTGATTATGGGTGCTGACGCTGAGTCATGCAATTATCGAATGCTGTACGTAATAATAATTCGAGAAATTGCACTTTGTGAATTTAAGAATTTAATGTAAAAATCGCGAATTTTTACGAATTTTAAAACGTGGAACGTATTTTGTTTCTTTAATACTTTTGATGCATAAAAACGACTACTGCATTGCTACAAGGTGCAGACTGGAACTCTGTGGTGTCTAGTTTTTATAGGCTATCAGCAGTTAAAGTAGGTCTGCTGTCCCAAGTTTGCATGAACTCATGAATGCAGTTTGGCATCAGCCAATCGCGATACTCGCAGCATAGCCCCAATTGGCCAGGCCGAACGAATTAATTCTTAAGAAATTTTGCAAATTTAAAAAAATACATATACACCACTGCCCAGTATGAATTTATTGTTGCAAACGGCCAAACTACGACTTTTGCATTTCACAAGGTAGTGTAGTGACAGTATTATGGTGAGGTGGCCAAAACTATAGTCCAGTGATTTTCAACCGCTAGCGTGCGAAATCACACCAGACAGTGTCATAAAAATACTCAGTATCAATTTTTTTGGTCCGAATTTTTTTGTTTAGTTTGTTTTGTTTTTTTTGCATAGACCTAGTCACTTGCGTCAAGTTTCTTCTTGGTGTTGCATGCCAAGAATTATTAAAATCGGCCAGTGTTTCACGGAGCTATTTAAAAACTAAAAGTGGCACCTTTCTGTGCATGACCGCGGTGTAGGCCTATAGGCCTGTGTATAGAATTCGCGAATTTTGACGAGTTTTAAAACCGAAAGTGACGATTCATCAAACTATGATGCATTCTGTATGTGTGAGGCGAGGGATGGATGATTAACACTGTTGGCTGTTATGTGCTGGTGTTTTGTGCAGCTGGTGTCGGCGGTCGACATAATTCTGCCTCACGCGCCGGCGACCGTTTTTAACGAACTGTATCCTTTATCATCAACGTTGGATTGCTACTACTCTGAACTGGGGTCATTTGACTGAGTCACTGCAGTCTAGTGTTGACTTGGCAGAGAACGCCCCCTTTGTGTTTGAGGACCTGGGGAAATTATTACTGAAAGTTTTCCCTAAGGAATGCTGTTCTCCTCCCAAAACCTGTACACTGTGTCTCAAAAAAGGATCCCGGACATTTTCGACTGTAACTTGAAAACCGATTATTAGATTTTGATAATTTTTGGTACAAATATTCCTGACACAACTTGCCATCGAACGACCATTCAGGTTCCCATTTCACTCAGCGTTCGTTTCTGCACTACCTGGGGAGAGCACAAACAGCGAAATATCACTTTTTTATCTAATGTGATGTGATTGCTTAGTTAACATAACGCGTAAAAACACATTTTGTTCACATTTCTGACACCGTGGCTGACATTTTATTCAGTTGTTCATTTTTCAACTGCCTGCAGTGAAATTGCTTGAAGTGTTGTCAAAATAATTGTCTAAATTTTCCGATGGAATGAACTCGGCATTATAACATGCCCAAGATCAAGGAGGACGGTGGCAACAACCTGTGGAAACAACCACGTTCCAGTAGGGGACATGATTTGGAGGAAAGCCTCGCAAGTAGCTCAATGCACACCCATGGACCAAAGCAGGAATCGCCAGCGCAGATCCTTGGCTTGGCAGCACCGTGTTCTTGTCGCAGGACCCAGATATCAGCCAATGCACATCAAGCGGGACTACTGATAATTTCCGAGAGAAAAAATAAAACCTCTTTCAATAACTTTCAGATGACAGATGATGTGTTCTTTCCTAAGACAAGGTCAGTAATTACTTAACACGTTTCAGCAATGTGAGTCCCTTCGTAAGAGAAGAAATCTTCATACGACCTTCCTGATAAATTTCAAGAGCATGGTCATATACGTACTCACTGCTGAGTAACAACCAACTAAGATGTTTACACCAGTAGTCAGAATGCTAACCGAAGCAGCTTACCCCAAGCAGCAGTGGTGTGGAGAAGTACTTAGCATCAGTTTCATCAGAACGTACAAAGCCACATTCCACGATTCCAGTCTCACCATTCAGAGCTTTCAGTACAGAACTCAGGAAGTGGTTCCCAGCATAAGCCATCGACAGTGTTGCCGAACCCTGTATACGGCAGCAAGTTGAACTAACCATTAAGCTCAGCAGAGTTAAGCAGCAATCTACCACAAACGATTACACTGACTAATGACTACTCCATATCTGCACTTTACTTTCAGACCATTATCACAAGATATCAAAAAGTCACAAGTGAGTGAGTGAGTAGGGTTTGAAGTCCAACCCGACACAGTATAGGTCATTTTGGGGATGGCCTTTCCAGGCAGAATGCACACAAACACATAATAATAAAACAAAGTTTAACCTTTACAGAAACACAAAACACAAAAATACAAAATGAGGTTAACCTAAAATTGTAAGAACCTCCATTATACGCGTGCATATGTAATTAACATAATGGCAGTTCTAATAATCTTCCCTGTTATCCTCCAGACAGTCATCGTTGTGATAATGCTGTCTATTAGAGGACAGGGGGCTTAGAAAATCACGAACTGTTTCTGCAGAAATTGTACAGTTGTATACAGTCATTGTTTGGGTGTAGAAACCTTTTTGAGCCCAAACAATAACCGCGTAAAACATGCTCAGTAAAGGCCGAAATTCATGACTTAGTCCTACATTTGCAAAATTTTTCACCACAATTATTCCATTTCAGCAGTGTATACTTTAAAAGGTACTATTATTAACAAAATGTCTGCACTATAGTACTAACATTTCTGACCACGAACCTGACTTCGCAACTCTAGTTTGCAGCTTAACACAATGAATAAAATATCACATCTTATTGCAGGATTATGCATATTATCAGAAATAGCAGACAATAAGTAAGTAACACGTACAGCCCCAGCCTTGGCCTCGACAACTTCGGTTCCAGCGTTCTGTATCCTCGTCATCAGCGCAGCACGCTCCTCCTATAACAGCCGATGACGATCATCAATTACACAGCTCAACAAATGCACAGGCACCAACTGACAGCACGGTAGAAACTAGGGTTGTTAAACAATGTTCGGATTTGCGAACTTCGAATTTCAATTTCGAATTCGTTTTTCAGCCCTTTGATATTCGATTGCAAGCATCACTAATTAGACGCAGATGGTTTTGCCCTGAGAGTGTTGCGCTGTTACTTCAGTGGGTGCACTGTGTGACAATTTCTTTGTTCTCTGGCGGCCGTCAGTTCAAGCAACCCCGTGGCGTGTTTGCTTACCCTCCCCTCCCTGCATACCGCCATGGGCTCTCCCTCTTGCACTGCGCCTCCAGGCCCCTGGCGCGTGTTGTATACTGATGCAAGCTATCAAAATGACAAATCTTCTTGGCCCAGACACAGAGCAGACATCAGTCGACGGCAATAGAGCGCGACATGGCTTGACATCCTGGCTGATTGCACCGTTAATAGATTGCTTCCCAAGGTGTGTGGCGTGCGTGCTGTGACCTTCATCTCGGTCCACAGTGCAGACATCAAAGGCAAATTGCTTAAGCTTCTCCACAAATATATAAACGAAGTTCGAATTTAATCCGAATTGTAGCAGTCAAAATCCAAATTTGAAAAAAAAACTAATTTAACATCCCTAGTAGAGACGACTGGGAAATTTGGCTTTCAACATTCCCATTCCCTCCTATTCCGATGCAGTCTCATTCCCAATTTTGTAACCAATTCCCATTCCCATGGGATTCCCTCTGGGCTTTTCCCATTCCTTCCCATTCAACCATTTCATCGTTGCAGCATAAACACTTTTTGGCCTATCGAAGACTGAAGCCTAACACACGATTATCATACTGCGCTGAGTGAGCTCTGCTTGTCGTTGAATCTAAAAACTTGTCACGACAGTCATCATTACTGAACATCACATACCACAGAAAATATATGCTGAAGGGTAAATTTGACTTTGACGAAAAACAGTGTCTTTCTTTTTCTAGCTAGAACATAAGCCAGACACGACATCCGCCCGCCGATGGGAATTTATTCCCGAGGGAATAAGGGCCATTCCCATTTTACAGGTTGTTTCCCATTCCTTCCCATTCCCAATTTTGTCATTAATTGCCATTTCCTTGGGATTCCCATTCCCATGGTCATCCCTATAGCATGGCACAAACCCAAGTTTGAATACCACAGTGCTCTGCCAGATTCTCTGCTGGTCAGACCATGTTAAATTTTATAACTGACCAGCCTATTTGTCCACAGTTACTAGGTCAGACTACAGAGACCATGGTTGGCAAGTTTTTACCAAATGTGGTTTAAAATATTCCAATATCAGCCGAGCCATAACTGCCAGACTTTCTGCGAAGCTGCTGCCGCTGAAATTTGTGATGGATCACAGAAAGTCTAAACGTGTACTGCTTGGTAAGCAAGTAAGTTGCATGCTAACTGTAAATAACCTTAAGACACCCAATGTGCTAGTAGAAAAAGGAAGTAAAAGCACTTTAGTGAAGCATGACACTGAAAAAGTAGCAAGTAGTAAAAAAGCTACAATGATTGAGTCTAGACATCACCTGTGGGAACGAGACCGGTGGAGTACACTGGGAAATGAGTGGAACGATCGTGGCACCAGCGTGACCTCCGACGACTGGACAACTCACTTGACTCACATCCAGACCCTGCACAACAACCCACCAGCCAATCAGTGAGCAGAGCATTAAAACCAGCCCGACACAGTATGGGTCATTACGGGCCAGCTCCAAAGTATTTCGTTTTCGACGAAAAACTGACAAAATGACGACAACTGGCAATTTGGGACTATTTATCTCAACAAGCACTCAATTTCAGATGGCAAAAAATGGCGAAATTCGAGATTCTTGGCAAATTTTTCTTAAAAACTTGCTTTCTGACAAACGAAAAAAATGTGAAGCCAAAGGCCTCGAAACTGTTTTGGCAAAATTTTGTGAAGTAAGTAAATAGCACAAAGTAAGTTAACAGCGGTTAAAAGGCCTTATTTTCGGATGGCGAAAAATGGCAAAATTCGAGATTTCCAGCAAAACTTGCATTTTCTGAAGAATGAAAAGTAGCATTTTTAGCAGCAAAATCCTGTGAGCCTAATTATGAGCAGCAAGGGAACAAACTAAAGCTGTACCGTATATTCTTTTTGTACTCTATTCGGCCCGAATAGTAGGCCGAATAGTGTATTCATATTCGACCGAATAGTAGTGCCATAAATATACATATATAAATATATGCGAATAATTCAGTCTCAAAGCTGCTGCTGTCAACCCAGCTGTCTTATCAGCATAACGCCCACATTCGATGCTTTATGTCATTTTCTTAACCATTTCGTTTGCCCACTGTCAAGAGTCTGTCGCAATGTTAGTCAGTATCATTCGTTTGACATGAATAAAAAATGCCCAATCTTGAAATTTTTCACCACTCCATAATGAAACCAGAGCATTTCACAATCTGTTTGAACTTGCATATTCGTATTCTATCCGTATTCGGCCGAATAACATAACACATTATTCTTATTCATCCGAATAGTAAAATCTGCTATTCAGTACAGCCCTAGAACAAACTCTCCAGGCAACCACTTGCAATGGTTCTGATAATAAAATCAACAGCAAAACATCAAACTAGAAATTTGGGGAAAAGCACAACGTGAGGCCGCACAGTGTCGTAAGTCCGATTGTCTTGGTCTACGGCTGCTGATTCGGCAAGCTGTCGATTAGAAGCGTGGTAAAATTCCCCTCACTCCTGAACCCCTCAACGATCTCCGCAAAATCTGGCCTCAATTCTTTCCAGGTAAGAGTCATCATTCCTCCAATTCTGGTCCTGTTTAACTGCTGTCCGGTTTTGATAGAAAAATGAAAAAATAAAGAAAAATAACAATAAACCAGAAAAAAACAAAGCCAAAACATAAGGCCTCCCATTACTGAAGTATGGACAGCCCGACTAACAAAATAACCCATCTTCATTCACCTAGCTAGACATGAGCACGACACTATGTAAAACAGAAGGTTGCCGCAGTGATGATTTGTCTCGATAAATCCTCACTGCTCAGTATAAGAAACCAACCACATCCATGTGACAACACCAAAATAATCTTTAAAAATGATGCTATATAAAAAATCTAAAACCCAAAAATTTATGCTAATTCTACAACATATAATTTTGCAAAAAGCATTAGATTACCAAACTGACCATAACATTTGTTACATAACGTAGTATGTTCCACACCATGGTTGGCCACCTTAACGTGGTGGTGGAGCATAGTGCTCTAAAGACCCAAAAAATTTCTAAAATTCGTAAAAGTAAAGATAAAGTCCAGTACCTGCTATAGCGCTTCTTACATGAAACAAAATCGTGGCCAGAAGCGCTTTAACAATCTTAGAAGTGGCAGCTGATTGGCATGAGCTAGTGATACCGCAGCACACTATGCGGCCATCCATTGCCCACATTACCGAACAACTGGACCGGCGGTTTGCAGCTAGCAGACATACCACTGCTCCAATCAGCCACACTAGGCCTTCATCCTATAGCCTAAGATACTACTCATTTCCCGTCCCATGGAGAGTAGGAGGCTGAGTTGGCCTGAGCATACAGTAGGTTAGCAACTTGCTGAAGGTTGCTTGCAAATGACCGGCAGTAAGAATCGAACCGCAACCTGAAAGTTACGAGTCGACACCAACCACTAGACACTTGCACCTACACAAGCAGGTGGGTGTGAACAACTTGCCCAAGGTTATTACTTGGTAGTGCAATGGCTGGGCATTGAACCGTGGACCTTTTGGTCTTGTATCCAATGCCCTAACCGCTGAGCCAACATCCAACCAAAAGGGAACAAAGTGCAGACAAACTGTTGAATGAGCAGTTATGTACACTTTATCAGTTTAATGTACTGGGTAGTCTGCCAATTTCAGCTTCACAGCGATTTACGGCTATAGCCATATATCTACTATGGCTTTACAGCCTTTACATTCAGTGACTAACTTTCTGGGGATGCACATTAGGCCGAACTGATACGGCCTCAGCACCAGGCAGTGTTACAGCCTGCCCAGCGACGCCCTAAAGGCAAGGTAAGGTAAGGAAGGTAATGTAGTACGTTAACTAGCAGTTACCTTTGCTTGTGCAATGAAAGTGTTGGCTCTGACAATGTCGAGGGTGGTGACACCAATTACACGCTTCCAGTCGTAGACTCCTTGCAGCTTCAACACTTCACTGGCAATTGCAACAGTTGAGTTTACCTGCATGACATCGACAACATCCGCAGTACAGAGTATCTTTGAATAAATTCACAGCTTCAAAACAGTAACCAAACAAGAGGGCGCAGCCGTTGAGGGGCCGCCTGCTATGGAGCTGTCCTTGCAGTTGAATACGTGCGTGCTGTTTTGGGGCTTTCTAGGTCTGTGCAAGACGGCAAGGGATCCTTACACCACCTGCCAAATATCAAGTTGATCGGACAACAGGCATTATGCCTTTCGATAGCCAATGTGACGTCATGTATAATTTTAGCGAAATTCTGTTCGATGTAACGTACTAGACGAACCTTTTTTGATGGTTCGGCGTTGAAGTCTTTGATTTAATTGTTTTAACTAAGCACAGTTTAGGTTTTTATGCAAGCGAAACAGAATTTGTCAACATCAACAATTGAACCGGAAAACCATTGAACGTCACAAAGTAACGTAACGTATTTACTACCGCCAGCTATAGTTAATTAGTTATATAGTTATCATAGCGTGTTATGGGGATTTTTCGCCAACAACGCAATTAGCCACCGTGACCTTGACTTCTGACCCCTTGACCTTGAAATTGGTCCACGGGGTGCTGGTGTCCCAGGGACCCTTCCTGCCAAGTTTGGTATTCGTAGGCCTTTTCATTTTCCCTCTAGGTGGAGGCACGGGACAGACAGACGGACAGGATCAACACATCCTCCTTCTAGGAAGGACGGCCCCATAATAATAGACCGGCGTGGGACTGTCAGTGGAATCTTTCACACTGGTTAGTGCAAAGACATGAACAGTCAAGTTCAAAGTCACATGACACAGAAAATGATAAAAATAGGCAAAGTATCTCCAGTTTCCATCATTCAGTAAATAAAGCAAGCAGACAGCATAGCAACACTACTTTACAAAATAAACCGACTAGGCAAATAAATGCAAAGCTGTTTACTACCACAAATTACTTTTAAATCAAAACATTACATAACATCGTTGTTGGTGAATACAAACTTACAGGGTTGGTGATGATGAGGATCATAGCCTTTGGGCAGTACTTGCCACAGGCATGCACGAGATCTCGCACGATTGATGCATTCGTGTTGAACAAGTCATCTCGAGTCATTCCTAGTAACAGTAACACATGCAGTTCACAATGTTGAATTCAAATCCTTTACACTACAATGTGCTGTACAACAGTGGAACTCGGTGCTTTTTGTAACTGAGCTATTTCTGGCATCGTTACGCAGTGCGGTATTTCCGGAATGTTATGCACTTTATTTGAAATATGAAGAAGACAACAAAGAACAGAGAACATAGCACATTCAACAGCATTTTAACATAATGTACCATAATTAATTTCACTTCTACAACGAGCAACTCTATAGTTAACATGACCAAGCTGCGCTACAGTACAGATTACAGAGTAAAAGGTATGTGACCTGGCTTGCGCGGCACTCCGGCGGGAATCACCGCCACATGGCTGCCTTCCAGCGAGTCCTTCAGCTGCTGGGGTCCAAGATGTCCGGACACTTGTGCCGGCGTGGAGCAGTGACTGACATCAGCTGCAACTCCGGGCGTGTGGGCGATATCGTACAGTGCCAGGTGTGAGATCAGAGGGTTCATCTTCATCAGAAGGGACATCGGTTGACCGATACCGCCGGATGCACCGAGCAATGCGACCTTAATCTGCCGCTATAATTTCACACAACACACACGTGTACACAGTTCATGCTACAGCAGGCAAACAACACAATGCAAGCCACAATTATGTGGATAAACTATGCAGAACTGCATTACAGACTGCACATACCAAGAATATCCCACGTCAAAAACTTCAGACTTAGCTAGACTTACACGTGGTGCTGTTCCGGTTGAGATCTGTATCCCTGCAGACAGTACACTAATTATGCCACCTGGTGGTGCAATTATGGCTTTCTCGCGCACTATATCACGCATAACAAGTGCTACTCAGTCCAGTCTAACAATTTCATCCGGCAGAACACATGCCCTGGCCATTTTTCCAGCCCACCCAGAAATGCTGACCTTGAGCAGCATGACAGAAGTCGCCACAGTAAACGGGCAAATAACATTACAGACCTCGGAAGTTGTGCTAAAAGCTCTCGCGGCTGCGCCAGCCAGCCGGATTGGTTGAGATTTCATCAAATTAAACATATTTTTCAATTTTTATCCACGAAAACACCTGCACAAAACCACACCAAAAAATCCAGAAACCCAATGCGCAGACGCGAACAGCAACTACTTCCTGTAGCAGGCCCGCATCCCAAAGTGAGTGTATTTTTAAATTTTGCATATTTGCTTTGCTCTCTGTCGCCCGGCTCTGCGCTATTTACAAAGCAACTTGACGATGAATAACAGCAATATTTTATAAACTTTGATGTACGCATTTATCGACCGGGGGCGTTTTTGTTATCGAAAGTTTTGTCAAGAACTTTGGTCCAGTTTTAGAACGCTAGAAAATCGATCTGCCCAGCACTATCACAAGAGCAGTGGGCGTGGTCGTTATATCTCGAAGTTGTTGACTTGTTGCTAATTAAGTGTGAAGTAATGAACATATTTTCGCAATTAGGACGTTTATTGCACGTGACAAATAATTGCACCCGTCGTTATGGGTTGACAGCAGTTCGGTAATGCTGTTTTCTTAACAGCTGATTTCGTAAAATTGCTGCAGTCGGTGTAAACGAGTGTCCTTTGTTTTTCGTTCTCCTTCTTGTATTCAGGCGTAGTTACTGAGGCTCACATTTTGGGAGCTTATCCAGGGAACCTTGCAAGGATAAATAGTGTATCACGAAGTCAAACTTTGCTTTGCATAGGTTAATCTTACACAGCTTTATGACAAACATATTCCCTGGCATCTCGTTGTATTGCTATTATCAGTTCATCACCACTTGTTTTTTAATCCTTGAATGACCACTGACCGCACTGGGTGACTGGGTCTTTTACATGCAACGTGTGCGTTGCTGTGGTAAAGGGGTCTAGCAGTACATGGCGCATCGCCCACGGTGGAAACCGATGATCAGAAGGAGACTGCTCAGGAAAAACCTTTACCAGCGACTAAATCCACAGAGCGATCAAGATGGTTTTCAAGAATCTTAGATCAGCCGGTCGACACAGGCACCGAACAGCATTCGTCACGTTTGTCCGACAAGGACACTGTCTACGAAATACAATGTAAATTATTGAAATAATTTATGAGTTATGAATTGTTTGGTGAATTATGGACTGTTGAAGTTAAAAGATCTACATAAATGTTAAAGTGATGCTTTGCTAATGTGATCAAGTTTAGTATGTTTTGTAATCTGTTTTAGTTCCAGAAGATCAGTGTTGTAATGGAATCTGATATGTTTGTATATACATATTTTCCGTAAATTTTTATGTTGATTAGCCGAGTAGGGTGTATTTTAGTCCATTTGATATTTGATGTGTTAGTGACTTGAACACATTTGCATCAGTTTTACTCTTTTTGTTAATTTTGTTTGCAGTTCACTCGGTTAAACCAGACTGTATGGAGCAATATATCAAGGAATTGTAAGTTATCTGATAGCTGATAATTTATGCATATTTATTTCATGCTTTGCTGTCGAGAATGTGCTGTAACAGATGAGATGTGAACTGAACTGAACTTTTTCCTAGGTGAAGTAAAGATAGATTTATATTAAATTGTATGATTACTTTCAGATTAGTAAAGTACTGTGAGATACACTCAGTCAAATACGTTTTTAATATGCATATGTGTTTTTCCAGTTAAATTTTGACAACTGTTTTGATGACCATTTATGTTAAGTTCTGCATAGTATTTCACTGGCTGTGTGTGGCATTTGTAGCCAGGTTTTCATGGACATGACCAGTAAATGGCAGACGGGTGCCGAGTTGTCGGCCAGCTTTACCGTAGAGGTTGGAAATCTCGATGAAGCAGGTTGGTCAGCTGCGGTACCTGTTTCTGCTTTCTGTTGCTTTCAGCCTATGCTCATATACAGTCACTCGTATAAAGTAAATCGATTATGCACATCTGTATGATTGGCGAGAGTATTTTCTGATGTTGATTGTTGAAACTTTTTTTTTACATGTTTTGTTGCTCCAAGCAGCATTGCTAACACCATTACTGATGCCAGGTATTGTGTTAGGTTTTAAGTAATGTTGTCTCTGTTTGTATGTGCGTTCAGTGTCCGTCTGACAAACTCGCATGCTGCTAAAGCTGTTAGACATGGTGAGATATGATTTGGCAGGGCACTCTTTTGGCTGCAGGTTACATTGTACTAAATGAGCCCCATTTGCATTTCTTTTGCAAGTTTTCAACAGCAAGTAAAGGTCGTTGGATTGTGTCAATGGAATATTGGGCGTGCAGCCAAAACTGCATTTTTTTCATTTTGCCACGTAGTTTTGCTAAATTTGCAAGAATTTGATACATGGCTCTTGCATGGAAACTTGCAGCAGCACTAGAAGCTTAGCCATGTACATTTAGTAATAATTATATAATATTTGCTGATGTTAATGATGATGATAATGTGCATAGTGCATCTGTGGAAGTACAAAGATGGATATCCTGGCTTGGACAGACACAAATCCATACTCCGCAGCACAGAGGTTAAGACCAGTATTGTTACTGTATCAACTTAAGCCAACCACTTCTTATTTGTAAGGAGTATTTTTTTTGTTTTGGACGTCTTGATGTATTTTTTACTAACTTTTTACTAGGTCTTCTACTTCTGGTTGATATTAAGTTGGTCTAGGTGTTTGTCTGGCCACCATTCATCTCATTCATTTCTGGCAAGCACCACTAAGGGCCGGTTTCTGGATCTTAACTGCCCAGTCAAGTTAGCGTTAACTGGCAGATTTGCATAACGCGCGTTTCCCGTTGCACTAACCAACGGTCAAAATTGCTGTCAAATTAACTGGCCAACATTGGGCAGTTAGCTAACCATCGATTGTAGTTATCGTATTTAACGCAACGTTTGTACCATTTTGCAAGCAGTTAATTGAAGAATGTGATACTATAAACGATTTTACCGTATATAGCATTGTCTTCAAAACGCACGAGGAGACGTTTGCTGCTGCAAATTTTACTACAAAATCCATTGATGAATAGACAAAATGGCTGTCCGCATATTGCTTGGCTGGCTCGTGCACTGGCTGAGGAGTGCTTGCGCTCATTAATATTCATGATGCCTGCCTGCGCTAGGCCACGGCCTAGTGGCTAGGCGGAAGTGATAAGTGTCGTGTGCATCGTTGCTAAGCAACTATAGTTTACCGCTCAGTTAGCTGACAGCCAGTCAGATTTTGTTCAGAAA
>Ga0056128_1007355_pt1 | contig 13906 bp, 13 predicted proteins | sample WorMetLIZISLAND2_FD_71113 | JGI IMG/M metagenome (GOLD analysis project Ga0056128, IMG submission 71113) | Marine gutless worms symbiont microbial communities from Max Planck institute for Marine Microbiology, Germany - Olavius geniculatus... ... | reverse complement strand
TTTAAGACTGCTAAATATTTTGGCGGCAAACGATTACCGGTAGGTTGCAATTAGACGTTGAACAAATTGAAGTAAAAAAATGTGAAAACTGTGCAGAAACCTATTAATGACCATAATTTTGATTCTTTGTCACTCGAATTTGCATAATGCCGGAAATATGCGGGAAAATATGCCGCATATAAGCGGCATATGCAGCATATATGCCGCATATATGCGCCGCATATTTTGCCAAATTTTGCATATTTTTCCGCATATTTTGCCTCCAAACTTTCCGCATATTTTAATAAAATTCTCCGCTATAAACCAACATCCCTAACTGAGAGTAAAGAAATCGATGAACTTAGCTGAAGATAGTCCTTTGTACATCTTGAAAACTTGCATCAAATCGCTCTAGTTGAGACAAACTGCTGTCTATCATACACGTAATCTTTAAATCAGTTAAATACATCCCCAAGAACACCATAATTGTAAAGTTTAGCCAATAGAATAGAATAGATCGACATTGTCAAATGCTTTTTGAAGATCCAGAATCCAGATAAATTCCAGATGACGGTGACTGAACACCGCAGGACACCACAAGACACTTTGAATAACCACCAAAAAGTGCTGAAAACAATAAAACTATGAATTTTCTTTAATTTTAGAGCATTATAGCGGCTATGTGACAATAGGCCCCTACAAATATTTTGAGATGTGCAACAAAACCGCAGGACACGTACTGGTAAATGTATTGATTATATGCTTAGCCAGTACAGAATTTGAGAACAGGAGTGGCGTGAATAAATGTGCAAACACTGACAAACATGAGTGATGCACATTGTAAATTTAAGGGTCCTGGCGCACATCTGACGTACGGCGTACGTACCCTTGCGTCCAGGTATGTGTCTCAGCGTTGACGTGTGGCATTTTGTCTCTGTTTCTAAGCATCTGGTGGCGTGAGATTTTGTCATTTTTTGCATTCTCTAGCGGCATTTATTTAAATTTACTGAACTACTGAAAGGTTAAATCTTGATTTCACGTCTAAAGAATCGTTTTGCGGTTATCATTTATGTGTCCCGCGGTCCTTCTATGGAGTCCTGCGATGCCCTGCGGTGTTCTGCGGTGTCCTGCGGTTTTCAGGCATACCGCTCTGGTTCTGATGGCTTTTAGGCGGAGTTACATTTCTTATCCCCACTTTGATCATGTGGGATTCGCTTGTAAACAAACGTCGATGGTTGTTTGTGTGAAATTGATCGTGAAATTGTTGATCTAGTTTTTACGAGCTCTAAAACGATGCTAGCCAAACTGACGAACGTGCTCCTAATTGTTTTGTCCCTGACATTGGGATTTTTTTTCATGTTTGTTGGTATTCTGAAATTAACTCCAGCGGTAAAAGAAGACATCCATGAAGAAATGGTGAGCTTTGACTTCGGTTGTAAGGACATTTTACGTAGCACAGATGACACTTGCTGGCCTGACTACCGTGCCGTATTTCATTGTCATTTTTTTGTTCATATATATTTACATATATAGGCCTATTTATATATTGTACTCGGTTGCCGTCTGTCAGCTGAATTATTAAACATTGTGACTTCTTGATTGGTTGGTTGAACTTCTAGGTCATCTGTTTGAGGTTACGTAGAATTATGAGTTTGTAGAAAGTTACTGAAACATTGGAAAAATACAAGAACTGCATAATTCAGTCCATCTGAAACATGACATGTAAGACGACATGCAGCTAAATGTGGACTGGCAATCCTGACCTCCCTGAGATGATGCAATTGGGCCATCGTGCAGTGTTGCCAACTGTCACACATTTTACCCCTGCCCCTGAAAAGAAAATTAGATGCAAGTAATAAGGCTTCTAGCATACGTAGTAACACATCTTAGTCGTGTATTAAATAGACAGTATTAAATGAACATTTTAAGTAAGCATGGTGTTGTCCGTGTGCATGCATGGTCTGATCAAAGATTATAGAGTAAGGATGTCGCACAGAAAATGTTATTGATCGTGTGAGCTTCCACTCAAATTGCGGTTAGGCCTCATTTTCGTGCCTGCGCACGGTCCAAACTTCTGAACTTGTTTACATGACATCTTGGTAGTATTACGTCATTTAAGAATGCACATCTTGAGCGGTTCCTTGGGTGGCAAGCTTTCATAGTAGGCCTAAAGGTTGAAATGATTCGAAACTGAAATATCAGCTGACCAGATTAGTCAGTACTCGAAATTTTTGCTCATAATAACTAATAACAGCAACGTGAACATACAAGTGCCCACACAACTCTTTGCTTACATGCCGTTGGCAGGCGTGTACGATCTGTGCATGGTAAATAACACTATTTGACCGCATATGGACTGTGCGTGCGTACAGTAAATATAATAATTGTTTAAGTAAGGGAAGTGTGGAGTATGTCAAATAAAAAGCACTCATCATCTGGCCATCATCACAACCTGTTATCAGGCTCATCTTGTCGTTTTTCACCAGGTGACGATCTCTCGTCTTGTCTATCTTCTTTTAGACCAGACGATGGGCCGACCACAGTTGCTCGTCAACTTGCCCATCTGTCCGTCATATTTTAAACTGACCCACATAATTTACTATGCGGCATCATAATAGACCACATTTAATTTCGGGTATTGCTTGTGCATTTTGTACTGTGTGGGCTGCTAACTTGTAATGAGAAGTTGCAGAATAACCAAAAAAGATGTAAACGTTCCGCAAGTGGAATGCCAGTATTCAAGTCATAGGGTCTAAGTTCTAGCCACCCTATGTCAGAAACTGTCCAAAATGATGCATCGTGCGCACAAGCCAGCCCAGGTGCAGAGCTAAGCTAAACAATGCAGTAGTAGAGGTTTAGTTGATGTTGAAAATGACCACGCGTTGTCTACTGTCTAACAGCTGGGTGGATGGTCGTGTAATGTCAGCACTGGGCTGAGATAGTGAGCCGATCTGAATGTGTTTTTCTGTCTGCATGTGAATCTGTGCTGTGCAGCAAAAGCAGTTTGTCCGGATGGCTAAAGTATTTCCGCTCGCCGACATGCTAGACTTCAAAGTTGATCCAGACTTCTACAGAACAGCTGTGGGAGTCGTGGAGGTTGTCTGCGGCATTATACTGGCCATGATTCCAGGTAGTAGTAGTTGCAGTTGCAGCAGTAGTGGACCGGTGGTGGTAGTAGTAGTAGTATAAGTAGTAGTAGTAGACATTTGTCGGTGTTGTGGAAGTGGTCTGCCGCATTGCCAGGGCTTGCCATTTGAAAATGAGAGGCGATTGAAAAATTGATCGCACCGCACAGGGTAGGCGATCAATTATGGTGGGGACATATAGCATCACTGTAAAATGCATCCCGATCCCCACCGGCACCAAAAAGCAACCGCCTCACGTTGCACCAAGCCCTTCTTTTTTTCTTTTCTATTTTTTCCCCTTTCTTTTCCTCTTTTCCCTTCCCACTTTTTTCTTCTCTTTTTGTCGTCTAAGATTTAGCTAGAGGTCTACAGCATCCGGGGTGGAGCCTTAACCGCAAATGCATTTTAGCAAATTTTGGGCGCCCTAAACGCATCTCATGGTAACATTATTAAGTCGTTTATGTGCAATGCAAAAAAATTTCTCGAGGTCAATTTCCAACTTTTTTCAGGAAGCGTCCCGCTTCCAACTGTCAACAGAGTGGACGTTTCTGGCTAAGACTAAGACCCAGCAACGTCACTCTTCGCGCTCAGTGAGCGCTTACACATATCCACGAGCAAAGAAGACCAGACAGAAACAACAAAGCACCAATGCTGAGTACGTTGCAAGTAATATTTTTATATCTGATAACCTTAAAAATGGTAGAAAAAATGACTATTTTTTAAGGAGCTTTCGTATCGTGAGTGCCTGTTGAAGGTTTCTTCTCAATAATACCAAACAATGGCAGAGTGAAAACTGATCAATCGCAGGCTTCCATCAATCAAAATTCACTGAGTGCGGCCAGTGAGTAGGGATCGAAAAATCGATTGACTGGTAGACATTTAGGCAATTGACCGATCGATCGCCTCAGACAGCAAACCCTGGGCATTGCACTGTCCATGATTCCATGTAGTAGTAGTAGTAAATTAGTAGTAGTAGTTGTTGTTGTGGTATCACATAGGTATCCTGCGTGTAGTAGTATCTTGTGTTGTAGTAGTGTGTGTTGTAATAATATGCTGCATATACACAGTGTTTCATAAAAATGGCACCCTTTTTCTTTCTTTTATAACTTAGTCGAATGGTGATCAGTTTACACTAAATTCTTACCAGATGTAGCTAGTGAAATATTAATTCAAAATATTTTAACAAAATATGGCTGTTAGTTAAATATTCTTTGCTAGTTGTGATGTAATGCTGATGTCATAAGCTGCGTTTTTGATGCCTAACATGTTATCATGGATAAGTATATTGTAAATGCTGTAATTAGATAGTTTACGCTGGAGCATGAGAAACAAATTTACTAGTATATTGGTTTTATACAGCAAAACAAAACTCTTTCGAATTTTTCGTCTGCCGTGCTGTCAGCAGAAATTAGAACTAGTAGCTAAAAGTATTAAAACATTAAAACAATTAAAAGTATTATTATCATTAGCATATTTATAATATATTTATCTATGGTATGCCTAACTTGTTAGGTCATCCAAAACGCAGCTATAATGTGCTGTGAGTACAAACTTGCTTGTCGCAACTAATGCTGACAGTTGCTGAATAGCTGCCCTGCTTCGACAATGAACTTCATCTGGTTCACTGATGACAAACTGTTAGTTTTACCATTGCAGCCACAAAAGTGTCCAGAACGATCACTTTCACACACTTGTAGGGATAGCTTGACTTTTACACCTTCCAGCAAGACAGTTCGCCAGCATACACCACTTGCAAGGTGGTTGAGTTGTCTGATTTCATGCTCCCATGTTGCTTTGTGCTGATATGATGAACATTTTTCATCAGTGAACCAGATAAAGTTCACCATCGAAGCAGGATAGCAACTCACAGCACCAGTTCAGACAAACAAGCTTGTACTCACAACACATTATGACGTCAGCATTACATCATGACTAGCAAAGCATATTTAACTAACAGCCATATTTTGTTGAAGTATTTTGAATTACTAAGCAATTACTAATTGCTCGAATTAATAATCCTTCAGCTACATCTGATAAAAATGTCATGCAAATTTATCACCATTCGACTGAGTTACGAAAGAAAGAAAAAGGGTACCTTTTATAATGAAACACCATGTAGTAGTATCCTATGTGTGTGTGTGTGTCGTAGGGTGTGTACGTGAGGTAGCCAACTCAGTGTTGCTGCTGCTGATGCTCGGAGCACTGTACACTCTTTATGCTCTGGGTGAAGGTGTGGATAAGATGGTGCCTGCCATCGTGTGCGGCGCCCTCTTATTGCTACGTCTCGTTGCTCGTAAGCTCGTCTGTGCGTCTCACTCGTCATGCTACAGCAGCAAGGCCACTGCTGACGATGCACACACCAAGTCTGACTGATCACCAGCATGCTTAACAACTGGCATTTTAGAATGCCGTATAAGTCAAATTTGGCATTTTAAAAGGCGTTTGGCAGTGATAGTTTTGGTTTGGCTTTTGGGCATTGTTTATGCTGGGCATTAAAGTTTTAAATTTGGCAGCAACACCCAGATCAATTAATGATCATTTATTTGTCATAAAATGTATTACATCGAACATTGCCATGTTGTATTGCACTGGCAGTAATAACTAGACTAAAAAGTTTTTACAATTATACAGTAGTCCAGAATAATGAACATTGTTTGGCTTTAGCTGTACCAGTATCGGCTGTTTTATCTAATGTTGAAAATGTCATTTTGCCCATTTTTGTGGCACATATGAAAAAGTATTTACGCTTGCAGTATGAATTGGCAATAAACACTGTAGAAATTACTGCCAACAGCAATGCAAATTTCAGTTAAGAGCCAGTGTTTGGATGTGTATGTAGTTGACATTTCCCATTCATATCTGTGTTGAGTTGCTTGGTTTTTGGTTGGATTATTTTGCCAGTTCATGTAACAGATATCGTGTGCTAATGTGCTGTGGGGGATGGTTATTAGTGGCATGTTGCCAAGGGCAAGGGGAAAGTTTCCACCCCTCCCCCACTTAATTTTAGCTAGTTGGAAAAATTTGCTGTTGAAAAATTTTTTCAAAAAATACTAAACTTGCAGCTGAAATTCACTATCTTGGGTAAAGTTATGGGAAAATTTGAAATTTTGAGCATGCTTTGTCTGTCAGAAATTTGCAGCTGTCTGTCGCAAAATTGTAACTTCCTGTCTTCAACTTTTTAACCTCGCCTGATGCCGCTGACATCTTGGCAGCCTGTAATCGCAATGTGGTGTCCAAGTTGTTTTTGTGCGTTCAGTGTTTCTTATTACAGAAACTTACTGTTGTTTGTATTACTGATATGTTGTATACACGTACATAGTTCAGTGAAACCCAACGAATCCACTCGCTGTGGCTGTTTTTTATTGTTTGTTGTCTGATAATAATGTTGATTAAGCCTTTTTCCATGTTCAAGCTGAATTGTGTTGCTCAGGCCAATCATTCCACATTTTCCATGTCACTCATTTCTGAATCCATGCACTTATGATTCTTTACCTCCGAGTAGCATGCAGTACTAATATTATTCGCCAGGGTCACAGCCTGTTTTTATCTATTGCTCTGTGTGCCAAAGTTCCCACTGATATTTTCCTCAAGTTTATAGATATGCTTACATGCTATGTGGACTGTTTTTGGGTACATTTAGGGTCACCTGGAAAAATCAGGGAATTCCAATGTGGTCAAAGAAAAATCGTGGAAAACTGGAAAATAGATTAATTTAAGTATAAACATTAGGCATATTTGCACTATATGGTCCATTACATTTTCTTTTGAACATTTTTTTTTGCTCTCTGCATTTGCATATCTTCGCTGTCATTCTGCAGCTGTTACAGGGACAGCCACAATTCATCAAGTGATGAATCCTAAAGCACAAGAGCTACCTGGCACCTTTTAATTAGCATGACGCAACAGCTGTCAAGCATAGCGTTAAAGAGTATATCGATGACCTACTGGAAAGGTCAGGGAAGTCAGGGAAAAGTCGGGGAATCTAATTTAGTCTGGCAAGTGGCCACCCTGTACATTAGATCATATAATGAAGGGCATTTGTACAAGATGGTGCATAAAACAAGTGAAACACACACAAAGATCTAGCAATCGGATAGTTTTGTTAACAAACTCAAAAGATGATTGCAGTGAAAGGTTAAACACTTGAACACAGTGTTCAACATGACCACCGTTCACTGCAATGATTGAGATTAGTCGTATGTGAAACTGTCAGATTGCTTGATCTACCTAAAGCCAATGTGTTTTACTGTTTTATACACCACCGTGTAGTTTGTTCGTTGACGTTGGTGTGTCTGTCTGAATTGCGGTAGACTAGCTTTGCTGTTTGTTGTGTTTCGCTGAGAGTTTGATGTCAGCACAGTGGTGGTGTGGACTAGACGTTATTTTGTTTCCTGCATTTCTGCATATTTTGAGCTCAAAGTGTTTACACGACAATCCACAGCATGCTGACATGTTGTACGACTCGACGTGCAACTAGTCATCTAATCCACGTCAAATCTGGCAAGGGTATTTCTAAATGCTGAAGATAATAATGCCAAGAGATTTCTGTAAATAACAAGAGTGCATATTTCTGTTGAGGTGATGTATTGTGCAGTGGCGTAGACAAAACAGTGGTCAGATCCCCCAATCCCCACATGTTCCAACTGCATTAAATTTGGTCAGTTGATTCTCAGGAAAATAGTTATAACTTGCCAGCATATCTCATGTTTTAAGACATTAGCTGGATTTTAGGAATTCTACTTCTACTTCTAAGTGAAAAGAGAGGGGGAGGGAAGAAAGGAGGGGACGAGCGAGGATAAGGGAGACAAGGGGAGGGAAAAAAGAAGGGAAAGTGAAGGAGAGGCCCCCCAATTCACATTTATGGCTACGCCACTGGTCTTGCATACAGTATTTTGATTCTATGTGTAGTCACTGTAATAAGGTGGTTTTTGTATCCAAACTTTTTACACTAAAATGTAGAAATGTGAAAAAAAACAAACAACTTTTTCCAAACACAAGAGTTATTTTTCCAGCCTTGCCAGTAACAGATATCATCAGTATGTTGTTTACAACACTGCATGGCTTGTACAATCCATATGCATTCATGTGCTGTTCTCGATGCAATAAAATGAGACTTTCGTGAAGACATTTTGTACATAGTGACAGTTCCATGGGCATATGACAGACTGCCCAGTAACGAACACTCAGCAATAACAAATGACATGACACACAAACTTGTTTTCTCTTTTGTCACTGCAGTGCTACTTTGTCTACCAATTTATACTAGTCCGCAAAAAACTGTAAAAATCAAAAAATGAAAATTATAAGAAAAATTTTTGCTTACAAAGCATTGTAAGAAAAAGGTACAACAAAATTGGTGACTCGGGAAGAACTTCTTAGGAAATATTGGAAAAATTTTGTGGAGTTTTCGTAAATTAGACCATGGAGTACAAAAAATGCTGGCCTTTAATGTACAATTGGAACTACGCAATGAAGCACTTGAATGATTTTCACAATACCAACTAGATGCCCAAAACAAATCCTTGAGTACACTATTTAGATTTCTTGGCAGAGTTTCTCAAACCGTCGTGCAGAGTTTGTCATGATTCATTACAGGAAACAGTGTGCAGCGAACATGATCAAAGTGCCAGAACACAAGCAAGATGCACTCGACTTTTAACAGCGACAACTTAAACAATATGCAAACCGAAGAGTAGCTGGGATTGTAGAAACATGTGAGACCAAAAAGTGTGGTTCTACACGTGCTATTAACATGACAACAGCTACGAGTACCTAACTAGGGCTGTGCTGACGAAATTAATCTACCACTCAAGTACTTGCAGCATACTTCTAATGATTACTGACTTACTGAATAAGTAAGCAAGTAAAACTGTTATATGCATTATTACGCGCGAAAGCAGCTATGCGTTCAGCGCGTCTTAGCCATCGCAATTCTGTCTGTCCGTCCATCCGTCTGTCACACGGGTGGATCAGTAAAAAAACGGTGCAAGGTAGAATTACCAAATCTTCACCGTCGGCTGCCTGGAAGACTCTAGTTTCAGGAACCGTAAAGCTTTTCCGTAAATTCGAAGGGGGTCACCCCGAACGAGGGCACTAAATGAGAGGGGGTAGGTAAAGTTTGCGATTTTTGGCCAATAAGTCGCTGTATCTCAGTAACGGTGCGAGATAGGGCCTAGGTTACTATTAATCACTGATAGTTAATCGTATACTGGCTTTCGATTGACGCCGAATTCAATGACCTTGAATGCCAAAATAGGGGATTATGGATTTTTCGGCACTTTCCGGCTGCGACAAGTCTATATCATTCACAAAGAGGCGTCACGGTACTGGCGTTGGTGGCGTGGCGTTATTGGTAATGTGTTTCGGCTAAAACGAAGTTACTCTACGCCGGGCCCGGTTAGTACTGCGATGGGTGACTGCCTGCAGGTAGGAACTGCTATAGGCTTTCACACGTCCCGTGAGCATTAGCTCAAATTTCTTGGTTATTCTAAACACAGAACTGCTATTTTGTAGCTACAGAATGTATCCTCAGTCAAGCACATGTAAATGCTCAGAAAGCCAAACATAGTTAATCTGTACAGATTTCAGACATCCATAAATTTATTATATATTTTTTACACTTTTTACTTTATTATCGTCATTTTTATCAAATATTTTGCTGTATATGAAATATTTCATGCAGCTATATCCTGCAAATGCTCGAGTCCAACGTTAACAATCAAGTCAAAAGTCGTTTGCGATTTGATCCTTGTTGTAAATGAAAGCAGAAACAAGCATTTTAGATCACACTCATGTAATGGCTTAGTCTTAGTGATATTGTTATTAACAAGATAATGTTCATACGAACACGGAGTCTGTCCAATGCATTTCGATAGTTTACAGTATATGTCCATATAAATATAATCAGTGAACCGTTTAGACCGGTAGAAAAAATCAAAGAGTTTAATTTCAAATTGTACAGTAGCAAAGATCCTTTCATCCTTCTGTATTATTTTAACTAAACAACAGACACTGTCAGTCAGGAGACCATTCGATTCGTCACTAGCGCTTTACTATAAAAGGTCCATCGTCGCCATGCATCTATCTTGCACTGTTATGGAGATATGGCACCTCACAGATAATGGAGTCACGAGTTTGACCTTTTTGGGTCACGTGACGTCATCGGTCACGAAAGAAAGATGGAAGAAGGGAAAGAGAAAGAGGAAGGGGGAGGGAAGGGAAAAGGAAAGTGGAAGGGGAAAAGGAAGGGAAAGGGGAAGGAGAAAAGGAAAGTAAGTTAAAGGGAAGAGGAATGGAAATGGAAAAGGGAAGGGAAAGGAAAAGGGGGGAAGGGCCGGGAAGGGTAAGAGAGAGGGAGAAGGAAAAGGGGAAGGAAAAAAGGAAAGGGAAAAAGAAGGGAAGGGTAGGTAAAGGAAAGGGGAAGCGGAAGGGAAAGGAAAAAGGGGAAGAGGAAAGAGAAAGGGGAAGGAAAAAGGGATGGAGAAGGGAAAGGGAAGGGGGTAGGAAAATGGGGAAAGGAAAAGGGAAAGGAGAAGGGGAAGGGAAAGGAAAGGTGGAAGATAGCTTAAGAAATGTTGGACGCGCGCAAGCATGGACTCACGGACACAAAGGTGATTTTATACTCTGTCCAATGCAATGCATTGGACAGACAATAATAATCAAGTCCAATTTCAGGCTCCAGTAACTTGAATATTTGAGTATTTGGCACAGCCCTAGAAATAGATATTCAAACAGTAACCTTGAGTGCAACTAATACTCTATACAGCTTGCCTGGTTACCAGCACCCCTCAAAGAACTTCTAATACTTAATTTTTTTCATCTAAAAATGTAAGATTTGGGGCAAGAAATCCAACCATTTTGGAGAAAATTATTTTAGGGAGGCAAATTTTCAGTGACTGGCATTTGGAAAATTAAGAATTTATGCCCCAGCCTTTTTTAACCCCACAATGATGCTGCTGTCAGGGCACTATAATTCCTGCAAATATTTAACATTAACGTTCTTCTTTGGTGTTGTGATGTGCACTCAGGCGGACTTGGCGTTGGTGAACCGCTGTGAAATGTCGTTCCAGTTGGCGATGTTCCAGATTGCTTTCACAAAGTCCGGGCGCATGTTCTTATACTGCAGGTAGTAGGCATGTTCCCAGACATCAATAGTAAACAACGGCACCAGACCTGGACCACACACAGTATAGTAATAATGTGACCAGTAAAAGAATGATAGTAGCAGTAACAGTGGTATTAGTATTAGTAGTGTAGTAGTACACAATCACGCATGCTCCCAAACATCAGTATTGTGAACAGCGGTACTAGACGTAAACCACATATATTTTAATACACAAAGCGACCGACGTTTCGTAGTTTAAATAACCCTAAAACTCTTTAATTAACCCAATAAATCAGGACACTGTGGAATCAGAAAAATTTGCCACGATAAGCCATGGAATTGGGAAAAATTTGCTGCATCGCTGCCTGCAATCTAACTATGGCAATACAAACTCAGCAGCAAGGTAAAAGTGTCTTTTGCACCATCCAGCAAGGAAATGGATCGGACCATTCTATTGTACCACAGCTACTCATTGGGTTGGGGGAGCATAACAACAACATCTCAACTACTACTACTACTACTGCTACTAGTGGACTGACCGGTGGTGGGTTCAAGCATATCCTGGTTCAGTGTGGTGGCAAGCTGTAGCCTGCTAGTCTGTTTATTGTAGCCCAGCCAGCCCCAGCCAGAGCCCTGGACGGCTACCGACATTGCACTCAGTTGAGTCTTTAGGTTGTCCAGCGAACCAAAGTCACGCTCTATTGCCTTCTGCAACTCATCTACCAGTCAAATCAGACTCGGTCATTAATGATCAGAGCTAAAAAATAAAAACTAAGATAAAAATTACACTGATCTGTCAAAATTGTTCAGAAATTTAAAATAGTAAGCAGTGGCGTCGTGGCTAAAAAAATGTAGGCGGGGTCAGAAGTTGCAATTTTCCAACAAACACGGCAAATTTTCAACACTGGAAGAGATTATGGGTGCTCAAAATTTTTATTTTGCGCCTAATTTTCGCCCAAATGGGTTTTCAGCCAAAAATTTAGCGTTTTTGGACAAAAATTCCCCAACAAGATTTTCTGCCAATTTTCAGACACCGCAAAATGGCCCCCTCGCTCTGCTACCATGCCACTGTAAAGAATCGCTGCGACCAGCTGGCAGGTCCGCTCGCTCATGGGAGACTGAGCCTCAGTTGATGTAGTGCTCTAGTCACCTTGACCATGTCGTGCCCCAGCCCTTCATTCACGAACGAATTTATTCAGGGATGCTGTCTCAGGGTTGTTTCAGGGTCGGGCGTACCTAAAGTACCACGTTCTTCACTTCCGGTACTATCTCCGTGACAGGGAAGTCCTTCCATGTGCTGTTTGTACGTTGAAATAGTAAGTGAAATAATTAATATGTTGAAGAATGAACGATAACAGAATCGTTGTTTTCTTATTCAGGTAATTTTTCTTGCATCATAAATCAAATCCAATAAGCATGACAACAATGAAACAGTAAATGCATATACATGGCTTGTCGCTACCAGAACCAAAAGCCAAATGGTGAAGGAGATGCTATATGCAACCACCTCTAACCAAAATCAACCACCTCTAATCAAAAGTCTATCTTTCATTGATAGTACCAATATGGCTATACACTAGCTTAGCCTATACCATAGGCGTACATTAAGGCTTTAGTCTAGTTCCAGCCTTAAACCTAGCTAGGTCTTTTCCTATCGGGACAAGCTTGTGAAATGGCATTGCTCGCTTTCTTTTATAGCTTTTAATTTCCTCGTTTTCCTCTTTTTTCCTCTTTAATTACCTTCCTAATTCCCTTGCTATTTACCTCTTTTTCCTCATATTACTCCTCGCCAATTACCTCTATATTTATCTTCCTAATTACCTCGTTCTCCTCGACTTCCTCGATAATTTCTTCGTTTTCCTCGTTTTTAAGGGAAATGGGAGAACGGGTAGTTTAGTTAAGTCTGTATGCTCTGAACAGTTCTGTTCAGGTCAGTAACACACTGGCGAGTTTGGTACCTGACGGTTCGCCGCACTTGGCCTGTGGAGCAAGGTTTTGCCAGAAGATGGAGTGGTTGATGTGACCCCCGGCGTTGAAGCGTAGCATTGATGCAGCAGCTACTGCAGCGACTCCATCACCTTTACACACAGCAACACTGCACATTGGTCATTTGCTTGCTCATCAGTCGTTATGACTGTCAGGACTTCAGATGTCAGTTTGTCAATCCATTGGTCAGTCAGTCGGTTGCTTGGGTGGTCATTGGTCAGTCCATCTGGGCATCGTCAGTACAGTGGTCCGTCACTCAGCTGGTCAGACGATCAATCTGTCCATCTAACAATTGTAAGTAAGTAAGTAAGTAAGTATGTGAATATTTAAAGTGCACAATGTCAGCCAGTGGCCGAATCTGAGGCACTTGGCTGAGCCACTAGGGGGAGCAGTAGGCCTGCTGGAAGCAGTGAGTTTTAAGGAGGCGACGGAAAGTGTCTGCAGAGGTAGAACTACGGATGCTAGAGGGTAATGAGTTACAAACTGTGGGGGCTGCAATGCTAAAACCGCGGGAGGCAAAGGTTGTGTGGACACTTGGAACCGACAAAAGATTGGTGTTGGCAGAACGCAGAGAACGTGCGGGAGTGTGAAAATTGAGCAGAGAACGTAGATAAGCAGGTTGAGAGGAGTTGAGAATGTTGTACGTCAATGTGGCAAGTTTGAATTCAATGTGTTGATCAATTGGGAGCCAATGCAGATCCTGGAGAATATC
>Ga0056128_1007354_pt1 | contig 13906 bp, 8 predicted proteins | sample WorMetLIZISLAND2_FD_71113 | JGI IMG/M metagenome (GOLD analysis project Ga0056128, IMG submission 71113) | Marine gutless worms symbiont microbial communities from Max Planck institute for Marine Microbiology, Germany - Olavius geniculatus... ... | reverse complement strand
CAGTTGGGGAGCGGTGTAAGCTCCCCAGTGGGGTCCCCAGCCGCCAAGAGTTTTGATGCTTTTTGTGTTCTCAGATGATCTCGCCTGCTGTTGAAAACCTCTGCGTGCACTGTCATTTCACACATTTTTGTCACACAAGTAAAAGCGATTAGAGCGTTCCGGGCTTAGATCGTTAGTTCATTACAAAATAATCAATGCGAACCAAATTTATTGTTAGTTTTTTTCAGGAGTATGCCTATTATTTTCTTGTTTAATTTTTTTGGTGGCCTGGCTTGGGGCTCCCCAGGAGCTTGGGGGCCCCGGTTCATTGAACCGCCTGAACCCCCGGTAGCTACGCCACTGCCTCAAAATACTGGTCCAGTTTTTTGTTTGCTTTCAAAGTTTTACCAAATTAAAACAGTTTGCATGCAGTCTGTTATGTTGCACTATTTGCACCTTCTTTCCCATATGTACCATTGTGTGTGTGCCAGTTTGTTTTTGTTGTGAGTTATTGTTTTACACACTACTGTCTGTAATTACCCAGAGCTTGAAATGGGCCAGTATGGCATATAATGACACTTTCTTGACTGCTTGGAAAACATATTGCTACAACAGCATAAAACAGACATAAAACCGAGAAAAAACAAAATAGCATATTTTACAAAAAAATATTGGATCTGCAACCACAGTTCTGACACTGGCACATATATTTTCTGCTTCGACTTGAAGCCCTGTGGATACCGACTATTTAAGTGCAATTTATAGCTTCATTATAATTGCTGGCACAATTTGAACATAGCTGATGTAGCATATTTATTGACAAGCAGACCTGTGACAGACTGACAATATCCTGCAGATGAATGACTTTGCTCAGTGTTTTCTGCATCTCGATGGCGCTCTTGCGAGGATTCTTGATTGTAAGCTTTCCCGGGTCATTGTTCATGAGGTAGATCCAGCTGCCAACGAGAATGACAAACTTGAACGTGCGGGTCTCTTTCTCCGAACAAACGATGCATGACTCGTGAACATGGACACGTTCATACGTGTCAAAGTCTAGTGCGCGCTGCAGAAAAGTCTCCAATCGATCGTGATGTTTACGCACGTCACTGTTTGCACGTTGAGCCGCCATTTATCCATTCCATTGCACTGAAGCAAAACAGTGTCAACGCATTAGCAAAAGTGTACCCATTATCTGTTGCGTTGTGGGAAAGGAGTGACTGGTCATTTGTCTGAAGGGGCACTATGGGTTAAGGATGTATTTTTCCCTATTGCTAAGACTATAATTAACCCTGACTCTATCCCCAACCCTTATGTACGAACTAACGCCCACTCGGACTAGCAAACCGTCCCTGGGAGGGCAACATTTCAACCTACTAGAAAATGTGTAAATTTCTAACTTATAATAGGCTACATACGATGGCTAAAAACACCGATATATAAATGTTACCAGCAAACAGCTACGTATGTACAAAACTGATTTGACAAACTGAAAGCGACTTACATACCAACTTAGCGTCGTGTTGTCATGACTACTAGAGAGAGTGCCCAAAAATCGTAGAATATTTATATAGGTGTCTCAAAAATTACAGAGCAGTAGAGTTGGACCATTTTAATGTATTATATCTGGGTGTCTGGCTTTTTCGCCCCTTTGCCGGTTCGCCCCCTAGCTTGTTAGCCCTCTGGCTTGTTCGCGCCCTGGTTCTTTCGCCCCCTCACCTTGGACGTTTTGCCCCGTTGAATACCGATAATTCGACATTGAGTTTTAGACAGTTTATGCATGATGATGAGAATAAACGATTGTGTGAATGTTTAATGTTTTGTTTAATTCTGAAATAAAATCATTGGGCCTACACATGTATTTTATTATACAGAGTTTTAGTACGCTCTCTCGCCTTAGAATGTTTGAAATAATGTCTGACGCTTTCTATAGATAGGCGTTCGTCATATTATTATAGGGCCTAAGCCTAGAGCCAAGTATGTGTGAAAAGGAAGCTTGACGTTGAACGTTGACACATTTAGCCGAATTTTAAGCGTTCTAGGTATAAGCTATATAGGCCTAATAGTTGCTCCGCTGCAATGAAACTAAAGATTACTGACTATGTGAACTGTGATCACTTAATTATTCAGTTTGTCAAAACGTTAATTGGAGTAACTAATCATGACGTGACGCTAGACTTTTTGCTGCCTTTCTGTAAATTGAAACACAAGCCTCAATAATGAATCAAAGGCATATTCAACGGGGGGGACGAATCAGCCAGGGGGCGAACAAGCCAGGGGGCGAACGAGCCAGGGGGCGAATATGCCAGGAGGCGAACGAGCCAGGAGACGAAAGAGCCAGGGGGCGAACCGGCAAAGGGGCGAAAAAGCCATAATTCTTATATCTGTGAGTTGCACTGAAAAGTATTCTAAAAAAATTTTCATGTTTATTTTTTATACGATAGACACGAAAATTTGCACAGTGCTAAACGATAAAAGTGCCCGAGTTAGTTTGCAACTAATCGGATTCGTGTCAAATCGAAAAAATTGTTCGATTTGATTCGATTACCAAGTAAGAAGAAAATTTCAGGTTCATGTTCATGATTTTCGGTTCTTATCTGTAGTTAGAAAAACCAATTAGAGGAGTGTAGAACGGTCAGTATTCGGTAAATATGTTGGTTATTGTAATTTTTGTTTATGTTTTGTCGTTTAATCGACCTGCAGTAGTTTTGAAGGAAGTGTTGCGTACAGAGCTGCTTATAATGTCATTCGGCGTTTAGGTATACGGCCGCCTACCTAGTTCTAAGCTGCGTCATAGACGCAGCGCTAAGTCCAGCCTGGCCAGCCGTGGGTCTTCTTCTTGTTCTTCTTCTTCGGTAGATGGTCAAACTTCAACTTGTTGAAGACTCCAGACCATGTCGGGTAGTCGACAGTGTGAAGTGTAGACGTGTTATGCCAACAGTCACAATGCCATAACGACTGTCGACATATCCCTCGCTCCTAACGGAAGGGTTGCGACGCCCTTTCACCAGTAAAGATGGAATACCAGAGTTACCGGGTCACAGCTGATCATAACATTTCAGACAAGCAGGGATGTGCACGAGACCTTCTGAGCCGAGACCGAGACGAGACCCGAGACCCATGTCTCCAAGACCGAGAAGAGATCGAGGCATTCAAAATTTTGTTCGAGATAGACCGAGACGAGACGTTTAAAATCCGAGATGATATCGAGAGGAGACGAGACGTTGCAGCTTCTGAGATGCTGGCCGAGACTTTGAAGCTCCCGAGACTCTCGAGAGTCTAGAAAGCTGGTAAAAGGTTGTCAAAAGCAAAGAATATTTAAATGCTCCACTATGCAAATTTGTCGTTTATTCTTCAGAGCATGCTGAAACTTTTGACATATAACACGCCTTTCTATGGTTAACCATCACTGAGTTATCAACACTCAAACAGGTCCGTTTTTTGGCCCACCCTGTATGTAGTTAAACTGTAAACAAAAATGTCCGTCGCTTAGCAGATTAAATTATTTCAACAAAGTTTTGAAAGTTATCGAAAGTGAATAATTTAAAACTAAATGAGCGGTTCACCATTTGAAGATTAAATTTCATCGTTAATATCCATTTTGAGTCTGCTGAGATACGTTAATTTGCTTAAATCGAGGTATCCAACTTTAGTCCGGCGCCAATATACTCAAGTGTAAAAGAACGAAATAAAAACATAGTAGTCAATAAACATAGTAGTCATAGTCATGGTGAGTTGGTCACAGTAATAAGCAGCTATATACAGAATGTGGTGTACCATCTGGTTTGCGACTTGTTTTTTTATTTCAACAGTTCCTATTTTTACAGTTGCTATTCCAACACTGCATATACCAACATATAGCATTAGGGGTAGAAGCAGGTTTAGTGATGGGGTTAGGAATTACTGGATTAATTACTGATCTCAACCTAAGTGAATTTTTTAATGACTGGTCATCGTGGACATAAATATAAATTATTCCTACCAGGCTGCAGATCCAACACTAGACATAACTTTTTCACTTACCGTACAGGAAGAATATGGAATAACTTGCCAGCTGACAACACTGACTTTTCTAATTTAAATAGCTTTAAACAATCTATTACTTCTGCATTCTTGGCTAGTTATTGCAAAGTTTATTTTTTCTAGTACACCTATTGTTGTATTGTGTTATCAGTGACATTCATTGATGTATCTGTTATTTTATTGTGTCATGTTAGTGGCTGTGGTCCTTTGTCATTAAATTATTAAATTAAATTTTATATTTGGCTACGGTGGACCCAAGCGATTCGTGATTTTCACAACTGCAGGTTTACTGTAACATAATGTTTGTCAGAGTAGTGGCTGTCGGAATAAGAACTGTTCTAACAAGAACCCACATGTACACATCTGGATTCTACGTGACAAGTGGGCTGTGTCAATACAGGTTGTGACTGCACACCGAGCGTGTCGGCATGGCTGCGGTGAACATGTCCGACCAGCAGCACAATGATCTCCTGGGTGAAGTGGAACACGTGAACCAGTTGTCGGACAACATCGGAGCGCTCTTCATGCAGGACTCATACTCCGATATCACGCTTGTCGTCGATGGCCAGCGATTCGTGGCTCACAAGGTCATTCTTGCTGCCAGATCTGAGTACTTCCGGTCAGTCAGCAACCCATTTTTCTGTCAGCTGTGTCATGGGTTCAAAAGAGTGGGGGCAGGAAGTTGCAAATTTCCAACACCGGAGGTTGTGGGTGCTCAGAATCTCAACTTTGCCTTTGAAGTTGCCCAAAATAGTGATTTCCATAGTGATTTTGTGCATTTTTTTGAGAAAAATTTTTGGACAAGAAGAAAATTTTCGTCCTGAAATTTAGCAACAAACTAACAGTTAGTGTAGATAACTCTTAACTGAACTGAGATATAGAGGGCAATTGCACTTTTTTGACACAGTGCTACTGCTAGTTGGCAAGCGTCTGGGTCATCATTGCTGCATGGTTGCAGTATTTCCGGTCAGTTTTCCGGTCATTAGCCGTCTCTCTTGTCTAGGTTCAAATGGTATCCTTGTAGGTATAGATATCTTTATTTTGCCTCAAGGGCAGCCACAAACACAATTAAAACTGTAAGAAGACAAGCACACACACAGAAAGAAACATATTAAAAAAAATAAAAGAACCCTAGAATGCAATCAAACGCACACGGTATATTGTGTAGTGCCCATTATCTGTATCGGGTAGTATTGGATGCCGATCGATAAATTTGTTGTCAAAGGTCAGACACAGAGCTTACAAGGTTGTTCTAGCTGCAAATCAGACTATCGTATTGACCAGTGAGTCACTAGTCATCTTTCTCACTGTTTGTCTATATATTTGCCAGTGTGCATAATTTGCTGATAAACAAAATCTGTCATGCATTTTCTATGAAAAATTTAAAAGAAAAACTTTTATGAAATTTTATTACTGCCTCAAGCAGGTAACAGTGCAGTTTGAGTTGGACTGTGGATTGAAGACAGGGCTGGCTGTGGATTAAGGTGCTTTGGGGCACTAGGCTGCAGAGAATTATCTATTACTGGGTGTGGGGTTACTGGCAACTTGAGGCAGAATGCTGTGTTTGTACACGTATAGGCATCGCAGGCTGCACGGTAGCGCAGCACTGTTGTAAGGGTGACCAGCCATTTCAATGGGAGACTCCAAAATTTGACGCCCCACATATCCCAAACCCCTTAATTTTTCTATATCAAAATTTGCACAGATGATTATGTTCGGCATATCTCCCGATGTGCAAATTTTGGTAAAAATCCATTCACCACAAATCGGTGTTCAAAAAATATAGTGTCTGCGCTTTGTGCCTTCCCTTTTTTTCTTGCCGTTCTCTACAGGAAAAATGACTGAACTGATTTTAATGCGCAATAACTCACATGACACTGTTTCATGCAAGGAAGTGCCTTTTGGGGGTTAGAGAATTTAAGTTCAACATTTTAATCTATTTTTTGCAAAAATTATGAAAAATTACAATAGCACTTATAGGGAAAATTAAACAATTCTGTAAACGGTCATAACTTTGGCTGTGTATAAGATAGAGTCGTAATTTTTGGTTCTAGGTATGGTTTTTGGGGTTGGGCAATTTAGCAGTGTCGTTTATATTTACACTTGATCGACCCCCGTTGCCATGGCAACCAAATTTGGGACAAAATGGGCCATAACTCAGTTCCCTTAAAAGATAATTACACGTTTTTCACCTACCCCCTATTTTCGGGCCCAGGCTATCCGATGGTGTCATTTAAATTTCTCCCCTGGCGACCCCCATTGCCATGGCAACAAATTTTGGGATGAAATTGGCTATAACTCGGCTACAGTAAAAGATAATTGCACGCTGTTTACACCTACCCCCCTATTTTCGGGCACGGGCTATTTGATAGTGTCACTTAAATTTCTCCCCTGGTGACTCCTGTTGCCATGGCAACAAATTTTGAGACAAAATTGATTATAACTCGGTCGCCGTGAAAGATAATTGCACGCTGTTTGCTCCTACCCATCCATTTTCTGGCTCGGACTATCTGATGGTGTCGTTTAAATTTTTCCCCTGGCGATCACTGTTGCCACGGCAACAAATTTTGGGACAAAATTGACTATAACTCGGTCTGTGTAAGAGATATCTGCAAGATTTTTGCATCTATAGGGGGGTTTTCGGGGATGGGCCATCGAATGCTGCCAAGGCCAACCAAATTTTTATTCGAGCGACCCTCGTTGCCATGGCAACGAAATTTAGGACATAACTAGAAATTTGGGGCATAGCCCAACGTGAGTCTGCCCGGCGCCCTAAGTCCGATTGGGGGAAATTAGGGGAGGGGCTAAAAAGGGGGGAATTTCCCTGGCATCAAAGTCACGTGGCCCGAACTCAAATGCATTGGCATACACCGAACGCGCATTGTCGACTTAGGGTATGTCAACATTAGTGCTTATAACTTGGTTCGTGGTGGACAGAATTTCATAAAAATTTTTTTGTTCAACGCCGAAAGGATCGCGCTCGTCAATGCCGTTTAGATTATGTCGTTATCTTCATCGGTTCCAGAGACATTTGTGCTCAAACTCGAAAGTTGTCGTAAATCGCACCGATTTTTGCACGTTTTTTGCCCTCCCAAATTTTAAGGGGGGCGGTGCCCTCTAAATTTGTACTTGCGTTAACACCCCAACATAGACGCACGTCAAGTGCCAAAGCTCTGTCGAGCTACACCCCCTAACTCCAAAGTTATAAGCGCTAATTTATTACATTTTAAGCCAATTTTTGACCCCCCTTTGAAAAAAGTTGTAAGGGGGGTCATCGTCCCCAGTGGGGGGTGCGCTAGTAAGACTTGGTCATTCTCTAGCACGTGTAAAAATTTGGGGGTGCAGCACCCTCTAGCGCCGAAATATGGTTTTCTGAAAAATGCGACTTAGGGTAGGTCAACATTAGCGCTTATAACTTGGTTCGTGGTGGACGGAATTTTACAAAGTTTCTTTTGCTCAATGCCGAAAGGATCGCTCTCGTCAACGCCGTTTAGATTATGTCGTTATCTTCATCGGTTCCAGAGATATTTGCACTCAAACTCGAAAGTTGTCATAAAACGTACTAAATTTTGGATTTTTTTTGCCCTCCCAAATTTTAAGGGGCTCGGTGCCCCCAAAATTTGTACTTGCGTTAACACCCTCACCTAGAGACACGTCAAGTGCCAAAGTTTCGTCGGGCTACACCCCCTAACTCCGAAGTTATAAGCGCTAATTTATTGCATTTTAAGCCAATTTTTGACCCTCCTTTGAAAAAAGTTGTAAGGGGGCCCCTGTCCCCAGTGGGGGGTGCGCTAGTAAGACTTGGTGATTCTCTAGCGTGTGTAAAAATTTGGGGGTGCAGCACCCCCTAGGGGCCGAAATATGGTCTTCCGAAAAATGCACTTTGGGTGGGTACGATTCAACATTGAGTTCTCCAAGGTTACTGGACCAAACTTCACCGGACTTGTTTCGCCTAACACAGGAGGAATCGCGGTAGACGGAATAAAAATCCGATTTTGAAAATCTTTATCCGTTTCTGAGATATTCGCCGAACTTCGAATCCGTCCGAAATCGGGTTAAATTTCGCATGTTTTTGGCCCCTGAAATTTTTTTGGGGTGCGCTCCCCAAAATTTTGGACTGGCATTATAAAATATTGCCTATTTCCGACCATCGTGCAAAATTTCACGCCGGTCGGCCCACGCATCTCGGAGATCTCACGAGGACAAAAAAAAACATCTGCAGTAAAACTTAAGTTCGCTTCCGCAAGCTATCGCTTACGGGCGGACTAATAAGTTAAAACTTAGCTTATGTAAGAGGTATATCGAAGATCTTTGCGAAAAATTTTCCAGATCAGTTAATTTTGGTATGGGCAGTGCGCAATTATTCGAAAGCGCACATATGTACCCCAGTAAAAATCATACGTTAAATATACGAAAAATCGTTATTATTTATCAACACAAAACATTTCTACGTTTTTTAACATTGCTGTAATTAACTAATCAGACGTTAGATTAGTATGACCATCTAAAAGTTAATGACAAAATCGCCTAATTCGAGAGCTGCTTAGGCCTAAAGCGAGATAGGACACTCGTCTTTTTTGAATGTAAATTGATAGAAAATCCATAGAACTAAGCAAAGTAGCCCGTATTTCAAGATGAAAACAATTTTAATTTACTTTACGCACAATAAAATAAATAAAATACTGGCGAAAAGTAGAGTTTCGAGACAAAACAGACGTATTTTGAGTCGTTAAATTTAGCGAAAGTTGATAGTATCCATGAAGATGCCAGCAGACAACGTTGGTGCTAGTGTTGGGTCAATTTAAATTTTTTTGGTTTGTCAAAAATGTGACTTCCGTCACAGTAGTAGTAGTAGTAGTAGTGGTAGTAGCAGACTAGTAGTCGTAGTAGAGATAGAGGTAGGATAGTGGTAATGTAGGCATAGGATTATGGTAGCAATATGGGTAAGGTAAGTTATGGTATGGGTAGAGTATGGTAATAGTAAAGTAAGGGTTACTTATAGTCAAAGTAGAAATAGGAGTAGCAGTAGTTGTGGTAGTAATTGTAGTGGTCATTCTACTGTCAGATTTTATTCAGCTCCAGATTACTTCCAACGGCAATGAAACTGCAAATATTTGTGTAAAAAACCTGTTCAGTTTATAATACGGTGTAAGGGTGACATCGTGGTTATAGATATAAAATGGCACAAATCACAATTTACAAATTCAAACATCACCATTGCACAATGTCAGAAGAACTTTGCTGACTGTGTAATGGTAAAGTTTGAATTTTTGAATTGTGATTTGTGCTGTTTTATATTTACAATTACGATGTCACCTTTACACCGTATTATAAACTGAGCAGTTTTTTTACGCAAATTGCTGTATATGGTGGGTGATCCACATGGGTCGCAGATGGACTGTAGTGTAGTTGAACAATCCAGTATTACTCAACCTAATCCAGTCCATTCCGGTTCAATCTTGACAGTCCACGATTGTGAATGTTTAAAGGCATGAAGGGTATAGATTTTTATGGGAAACGCATGTCAAAGCTATAGTGCATCACCTGCCATATGGGATCACACCAAACACAGGTGAACTTGCTCACTTCAACCCTAGCCAAACAGGCCAGTACACGATTTACCTAACCTGGTGGAATGGAAGGTTGAGTTGAGCATAGACAGTGTATTGATTGAAACATAGAATGCTGTGTTTGTAATGCATACACAGGGCATTGCTGTATGGTGGACTACGTGAGTCACAGATGGACTGTAGTGTGGTTGAGTTAAAAGATACTCCTGCTACAGGTTTTCACCATCTACTGAAATACATCTACACTGGACGTATCAACCTCTCTGATCTCAGGGTCAGTCGTCTGTTTTCACTGTCAATAGTACAAGAGCGGTTTGATAAATAAGTTACAAAGCAGTGTCGTTCAGTCAGTTTGCCAAATATAAACAAAAAATTTGAGCTAATGCTTACGAGATGCGCGAAAGCCTATAGCAGTTCCGGTTCAGTAGTTTAGCTGAAAATTGGGTTGTTCATGCTATGTTGATATACAAATACCAAATTCTCTATCTGGATCGCATAACGGTAGTTCCGTGGTGCCAACTTGTGAACGATATAGACTCGTGTTGCAGCCAAAAATCGCCAAAAAATCCATAAAACCCCTTATTTTGGTGTTTAAGGTCATTGAATTTGGCGCCAATCGAGAGCCAGTGTACGACTTTCTATTAGTGATTAATAGTAACCTAGGCTTTATCTTGCACCGTTACTGAGATACAGCGACTTATTGGCCAAAAATTGCAAATTTTGCCCACCCCCCCTCTCATTTAGCACCCTCATTTGAGGTGACGCCTTTTGAATTTATGGAACAGCTTTACAGGTCCTGAAACTAGAGTCTTCCAGGCAGCCAAAAGTGAAGATTTGGCGATCCTAGCTTGCACCGTTTTTGACTGATTCACCCGTGTGACGGACAGACGGACAGACAGAATTGTGATGACTAAGACGTGCTGAAAGCAGTAGCTGCTTTCACGTGTTAAAACCCAAAGTGTGTTCTGTGAACAGAATGACGTCATTGTTAAAAAATTTCTTTGCGTGTTCATACTTGAAGTCACTACAAAATGCATATTTCAGATTTTGACATTTTAAAGTCCAAGTCGCATCATTTTGTGTAACTGCTATAAAGCGCGTATTGGCTTACTCAAATGCTAATTTGTCAATATTTCTTGATTTTCCGGTTGCCAGTGTTATCCTTATGCTGTAAAAATAAAGTTTAAAGTGGCCAAATGTGACGAAACTATGACGTCACTTACAACTATTAGCGTCAACGTTGCATTTGAGAGAACTTGATGCTATCAACATCGATGGAGCATGGCACCGGGTAAAAAGATTTCGCTTGCATTTCAAGATGTTGCTGTTATATGGGAAGTAGGCCGGCTGTATGCCTTTTCCGTTGCACCAGTCGCCAACAGCATTCAACTTCTGGTTTCGGAGTGCAAGCAAGTTCCCTGCGCAGAGCGCATGCTGCATCAACGTTACAGCGACACGCTGGTCTTGCACGCTGCAATACACGACGTAAACGCATTCTAAAAATCTATGCATATTTGGCCAATATCGTTTTTCGTGCGATTTGGCCTTCAAGAATTAATAGCATGGCACCGTTTTTGTAACTCATTTATGGAGCAAGCCTTGTGCCGTATCTGGTGCGCCTGAGACAGTTACCTGCTATATCTTCACACCTTAACTGGAGTAATTTTTCTGAAGAGAATACTGTACAAAAACTACTGAGATTCTGTGATATTTTATAATTTTCTATTGAAAAAAACATTTGTGTATTTCATTTTATTTTTATCATTCAGTCCACTGTGTGTATGTATGCACTCTACGTTTCTCGCTGACATTTTACTAAGGCGTAAAAAATTTGTGCTGGAAACTACGGAAGAGCGGAGCACTGGGGCAGCGGAAATTTTTTTAGTTATTTATATATCATGATTCATGATGTGTCATGTAACGTTACCCAACAACTTATAAAAACAAACTGACACGCTAAATAGTACTCACGAGAACTTAAGCAAAGTTATTGCGACATTTCAGACCAGATGCAAACAGTATTTTTCAGTAAAACTGTGAAAGCATATTAAAAATGGCAATGATATTTTTTGAAGGTTGATGGAGTTGTTTTAGTTGTAGTTGTTTTAAATGTCATTGTAATTGTTGCAGTGGTTTGAGGCAGTTGCAGTATTATCAGGTTGCAAGAAGAGGTGTTATTGCCAGCGTTCGATCTCACTAGTCAATACAGTTTATAGTTGTAGTAGCTGTTGCTGTAGCTGAGGTTGCACAGGCGGATCTAGGAGTTGAAGTTGGGGGGGCCAAGGTCGAACGCCAAAGGCGTGAGCTGAGTTGTGGTGCTGAAGGCGCCGAGCTCGCGTTTTCAGCGCCGTGGAGGGTGGGGCATGGGGAAGGGAGTGTCCTCTTTCGCACAGGGGAGGGACTGTGCTCCCTCCCTAGAAAATTCTTTATATTTTAAGGTCGAAATGGCTCATTTCTGTGGACTTTATGGTGCTGAATTTTGTTTTTCTTTATGATTAAAATAGTACTAAAATACACCAGGAATGCATGGAGAGCCATGGAGATTCACCAGCTTGCGATAAAGAGCGTTATTTGTTGTTTATTGCTACTTACTTTTAGATAGGCCTAGCCAGAAATTGGAGTCATGAGAGGCGAACAAGCCCCCAAACCCCAAAAATTGAAGCCAAAAGCCTAAAGCTGAGGTGGGCATCTTCGGGCAGAGCCACAGAAGCAAACACTGTTTTGGACATAAAAACCCTTTGAAAATGCATTGCATATGCAAGGCAAAAAGGGTGACTTTTGTCATCTTGGGGGCCATGGTCCCTCCTTCTAAATTCGCCTACGTGATTTTGTAGTGTTGTTGTAGATGTAGCTGTATGTCTTGTAGCAGTAGTTGTCTCATTGCAGGAAGAGGTGCTATTAGAAGTTCTAGGTCTGGCCAATCAGTATGGTTTTGTTGAGCTACAGTCAGCTATGTCCGAATATCTAAAGGCCGTGCTGAACATTCATAACGTCTGCCTTATCTTTGACATAGCGAGCATGTACGGACTACGCAGCCTCTGTGACACATGCTGTCTGTACATGGACCATAGTGCATCTGATGTACTGCAGAGTGAAGGCTTTCTTGCTCTGTCACTGGTATGTATACCAGTTGTTTTAGTTGTATTGGTGGGCCATGGTGGCACTCTGGCACTCTGCGATGGGTTTCTCATAAAGACACACACACTCTTTAACCATTAGCTATTTCTTTTACTGTTGGCTGATTTAGCATGATAACTGTGGCAGAGGGACTCAAGTTTGCTGTTTACCATAACAAGCAATGCTGACATACTTTAGCAACATCGATGATCTTGAAAACGACCTTGATTTGAAATGCAAAATAAACGCGTCATTACTGAACTTTTGGTGATTTTGTTCTGCGATGCATGTTTGAAGTTAATTGCACTGAAATTACTTGTAACGTGTGCTGTCCTGCAGCTCAGATCTCTTGCTAACCCTAAAGTTCTACTCGTCTGCATCGTGCAGAGTGCACTGCGTGAGCTGACGTCGCGCGATTCGTTCTGCGCACCGGAGATCGACATTTTCCGTGCTATACAGCAGTGGGCCGAGCGCAACCACCACCACAGCGACAATGACAACCAGCTGTCAGCGTCAGCAATGTCGACAGTCCGACTGCCGCTGGTGCGACTGGATGACTTGCTGAACGTCGTCCGACTGTCCAGCCTTGTGTCAGCCGACGCAATCCTCGACGCAATCAAAGTGAAGACCGAGTGCAATGACATGCAACTCAACTACCGCGGCTTCCTCAGTGTGTAGTAGTAGTAGTAGCAGTAGTGTTAGTGGTAGCAGCGGTAGTGGTATTGATAGTCAACACTATCAAGGTGAAGATTGCAGCTTCTTCAGTGCATATCTTGAACTCTATTTTTGCCAACACCAGCAATGCATGCACAGTTGCACATGCACTGAAAGGTCAAAGTTAAAGGTTGTGTATGGCTGTCAGTGGAAAATACATCACAGAGCTACAGAGCCTCATCTGCCATATGGGATCATACAGTGTGAATGTAGGCGTGGTGTAGTGGTAACGCGTCTGATCCGATCAGCGAAGTTACTGTACGCCGGGCCCGGTTAATACTGCGATGGGTGACTGCCTGTGGGCAGGTAAACCATCTCGAAATGTAACCAACCGCCTAGGTCAACTCAGCCTTCCATCCCTCCGGGGTAGGTAAATCAAGTACCGGCCTATCTGGCTGGGGTTCAGGTGGGGCGCGTTGAACCGCGTTCACCTGTGTCGGGTGGCAGGTAACACTGTGTGATGCCATACGACAGATGACGCTTCGTAGCTCTAAGATGGACTTTCC
>Ga0056128_1007352_pt1 | contig 13912 bp, 8 predicted proteins | sample WorMetLIZISLAND2_FD_71113 | JGI IMG/M metagenome (GOLD analysis project Ga0056128, IMG submission 71113) | Marine gutless worms symbiont microbial communities from Max Planck institute for Marine Microbiology, Germany - Olavius geniculatus... ... | reverse complement strand
AACGTAGATTTTAGCTGTCCAAGTCCCGACCCCCTAGGTTCAAGGAGGCCGGCGCAGGCGGGCGTCAAAGACAGCTACCCTCCTAAAAAGTGGTTATTTTACCGCAATTTTCTCGCGTAACGTAAAAATGGTGGCAGATATGTACATACATGCTGCTTATCATAACAAGCACTGGTGACAGGCTTTTTAGATTTATCAACATCGATGACTTTGAATGACCTTGAACTCTAAAAATATTGATTTTAAGCGATTTTTTGGCGATTTTTGGCTGCAAAAGAGTGAATTGCGACAAAATGGATGGAGATAGACTACGATTACCTGCGAACAGGAACTGCTGTAGGCTTTCGCGCGTCTCATGAGCTTTGCTCAAATTACTTGTTGTATCTGCTGACATATGTGCACATGTGCACATCTTCAGAATCTTTAGTTCTCCCATCTGCCTTTCATCAGGATGTCACCATATCTTGTTTGTGCCAGTGATCCATGTTGTGCTTTTTACATCTTGGCCACTTTTGTCTCAGTGGCCGTCTCTAAAACTTTGTAATATTAGTCTGTTAAACTGCAGCCTTGTGATATGCCGTCCGTTACTTACTTTCTTTCTATCATAGTATTTGGCAACCATTTGTGTGGTGTGTCTGCATAGCTAAAATACATCCCTTTCACGCTGCATCCCTGCAGAGTTTCTTGTTCTGTTACTGCTGTTGTTCGCCTGGTAAATCGTTTTGCTTACTGGTTTGCCTTCTTACTACATTTTATTTGTTTGTTTTCTGCTTTGCTGTTTTGCATTATTTCTTCAGCACATTGCAGTCTAGAAGCATACTGAGTTTGCCATATTAAGTTGATGCACATTAGTTAGTAAGAGTCTGACTGCTAGAACATTACTTATGTATAGGGACGATAGTTTTCCAAATTGCACAGGCTAGCTTGCCAAATTATGCAGTTTGCCGTGGCAATTTTTCTCAATTCCATGGTATCGTGTTATTAAAGTAAATTGAGGATTTTTTTGGTTATTTAAAGTATGAAAACATATATGTCACTCTATATATCAGATGTTCAGTAGTCATTGATTATGCCTTATCAGTGTAATATTTTTTGTGCTACAGCGGAGTTTTGCTGATTACTGAAGTAGTCAGTCAATTTAAGAAGATTTTTTGGGATTCTTGTGTTTTATGAGAAAGCGTTGTCAATTTAGATTTAAATTGGAACATAAACGTAATATCTGGCCAGTACCGAATTTCACAGAATTTCGCGGAAACACGCAGATTTTGTAGCTCTCTTCGGAATTCCATGACCCACGGAAAACTGGTCCCTTCTTGTCTGACAGTTGATGAACGTTGGAGTCGATATAGTATCAGTTTGCATGCTTTACGTTGTGATTTGTTTAGTTGCCGGTGAGTAATGCGTTACGTTACAGCTGTGATTGTTGCATGTTATTCTCATTGCATGTAAAGTTCATATTTTCAGACGCTTGGCATGATATTGATTAGTATTTTGATCTCTAATGCTGACTGATATAATGCTAGAATCTGCAACCTGGTATTGCACAATGTCCAGCCCACATTTGGCCCACAACAGACTAGAGAAAACCGCTGAAATATGATATGGGAACTTAGATCCCTTGCCTTTCACATTGTTTATTTACTGTCTTGTACTTGTGTTCTTTTTGGATATACTTTCAATTTCAGGCAGTGACATACCACTGAGCTTGCTAAAATTTTTGTGCTATTTTTCGTCATGCCTGATGATGATAGCATTTTGCATTGGTCCGACCCACTACGACTTAAGAGTTCATGTTATGTGGCCTGCAGCTCAAATAAATGTTCACCGTTAGGGTAGCCTGGAGGTTCAATGGTTCATGTCAACTGTATTTTGTTCTACAGTTGCTAGTTAATTTGTGTATTAATTTGCATGGCGGCACTTGAAATTTTCTGTCATTTCTGAACTTGGATTTGTACGACTGCTTTATATTGTACATGGTATTGTATTTTGTCCAGCATACATACGTATGTCATTTGCTTGCTTCAGTGCTCTTATGCTGTTGATTCAGCACACAGCACAGAAAGTACATTAATTTTTGCCATCTATAAACCCTGCTGGAGCAATTCTTAAAGATGCTTCATTGGGGACCCGACCAAAGCTGGTGCAACTTTTTGTAGAAGGCTATTTATATGAAAACTGAACATTGTTAACTACAGCAGTAGCAGCATACATTTGTTATTTATTTCTGCCAAACTTGACTGTAGTACTGCAACGCCTACAGGTTCAGTGCATTAGCTTCTTAACAGTATAACTACTGCTGTTTTTTAAATTGCAGCTATGATTATTTAATTGTTTGTTACCACTGCTTGTATTATCCAGAGACTGCTTTTGTTGAGCGTTCTTGTATCTAATGCCTTTCAGCAGTGTCAACGATGTCATCAGACTTACGTATAATTTGATACGTTTCGTCACAGTGCTAGTGACTATGCTGATTAGTTTAACCTGTTTGAATACAGTGTCGCAATATGCTGCAAGTTAATTCCTCAGCTCAGCTGAGATCAAGGCCCAAATATATTTTCGAGGCCGAGGCCACAATGTATGAGGCCAAAGCCAGATACTACGAGGCCGAGGCCAAATAATTTGGCCGTAAAGCCTTAACCTCCCTGTAAAAATGCACTAACTAGGTAAGTGGCTGGCTAGGTGGGCAATTATAAGTAATGTCTCTAGTAATACAACAGGTTATAAGTTGCAACTTTGCATACAAGTAGACTCTGGTGATAGACTGATGCCGTCATTAATGCAGTCTTTGATTTTTTAAAAGAAATCCAAAAATTAAGAGATGATAGTGATTACAAATATAGTTGACTTTTCAGCAGTTAACAATTAATTAATAACCAATTATGACTAAAACTAATAGCAGTAGTTGTGCAAGAAAATGCACATTTTTGTCCGGCAATTCGATAAGAACATTAAGCTAGGCAGGTGTTTTGTCCAAACCCTATAGGGGATGAAGGCAACAATTCACATAGCACAAAAACAAGCAATATACAGCGTTTCGTAAAAGGCACCCTTTTTCTCTTTTTTAACTTAGTCAAATGGCGATCAATTTACATGAAATTTTTACCAGCTGTAGGTGAAGAGATACTAATTCAAAATATTTCAACAAAATGTGGCTATTGGTTAAATATTCTTTGCTAGTCGTGATGTAATGCTGCCGTCATGTGTAGTGAGTACAAGCTTACTTGTCTAAACTGGTGCTGTCAGTTGCTACCCTGCTTCGACGGTGAACTTTATCTGGTTCACAGATGAAAAATGTTTATTGTATCAGCACTAAGCAACATGGGAGAATGAAATCAGGCATCTCACGATCCAAAAACGCAACCATCTCGCAAGTGGTGCATGCTAGTGCACTGGCTTGCTGGAAGGTTTAAAAGTCAAGCTATCCCCATAAGTGTGCAATAGTGATCATTTTGGGCAATTTTGTCACTGCAGTGGTAAAATTTCAACAGCTTACTGTTGAAATTCTCCATTGAAGCATGCCAGCTATTCAGCAACTGTCAGTATTGGCTGCGACAAGCCCATGTTTGTACTCGCGGCACATTATGACGTCAGCATTACCTCATGACTAGCAAAGGATATTTAACCAAGAGCCACATTTTGTTGAAATATTTTAAATTAGTATTTCTTCAGCTACACCTTGTGAAAATTTTGTGTAAATTGGTCATCATTTGAGTGAATTATGAAAGAAAGAAAAAGGGTGCTTTTTATGAAACACTGTGTAGTAATTTAGTCTGCTGCATCTTCATTACACGGGTTTACTTGAAATGACAAATTCAAGCAGTATTAATAGTGTAGGCTGTTATTGAGGTTTGTATGTGTGAAATTAATAATCATTTTATAGTATTCCAGATAACATAATCTGCATGATTTGAGAAAACGCTGCAATGTTAGAAAATTATATCACATCTTTATTAAGTATAAACAGGAAATAAACAGGCACACAGAATGTAGATAAAAATTGATAACAGCTAACAAGCAAAGTGCCTAGAATAGATTGCAAATCATGGAGAATAACAGAGAACAATTAAAGCTGGTAACTAATAAAAAAAATTCTTAGTACGGTAATCACTTTTTAGAAATAAATTTAAGTATCATTTATACCTGCACACAAACGTTTTCTGCTTAAGCTGATCCACTGTTCCATATTTTACCAAGGGACCATAATGCACACGCAGTCTGATGCAAAAATCACCTTCGCATTGGAGATTATAAATACATTAAAAAAATAGCAAAAAAATACTTAAAACTGGCCAATATTCCACTAATCAACCTTATGATTTTGAACAATTTCAGTCACAAAAATTGTCATCACTGTAGACTGTTAACACCACAGCTGTAATACATGTAAAGAAAAATACCACAACTCTAGTGACAGAAAATCGTTTGTTAGTATTAAAGCAGGACAGATAAAGTAACAGAACGTGTGTAGCGATGGTTGGTCTGTAAATGAATAATCAAACGTGCACGCTGTAGTACTAAATGGCTCATCACTTTGACCCAGGTCCAGCCATAAAGGCTTCTATCTCGGCAACACTTCGAGGCAAAGAGGTCAGCAGCTCAGCTCCGGAGTCTGTTATCAGTACGTTGTCTTCAATCCTCACCTGACCAAACACAGACAGGTCAATCCCAATCAAGGCTGTAAAAATAGTCCGAAAAACGTAGGTTTTTAAAACAAAAACTAAAAAACGTCTAAAGACCAATTTCATGTTTTCTATGTTCTTGCTTGTTGTAAAATTTATTACGCGTTGTGACATTTTATTTCATATTTTAATGAAGATTTTGTAAGTTAATACACCAGTCACATCACTATGTCGTTACCTCATAAGAGGGTGTGCTTTTCCCTACGTTGTATTTTTTGTATGGTGTGCATTAGACACAAAAAGCAGAAAAGCCTTAAAAACCTAAAACCTGAAAACTTTCATTAAAAATGCTAGGTTTTTTCAGCTCGGATCCCAACCAACTTCGGCTTTCTGAGTACAAGTTGCTAGCCTACTGTGTGCTCAGGTCAACTCAGCCTCCTAACCTCAGCAGCATGGAAAATGAGTAGACTAGTAGCTTATAGGCTACAAGATGAAGGCCTAGTCCGGCTGATTTGGATGGTGGTATGTCTGCTGTCTGCATCGTAGGTTCAACTGTTCATTGGAGCAAGCAAATGGATGGCCGCATAATGTGCTGTAATATCATTAGCTCATGCCAATCAGCTGCCACTTCCAAGATTGTGAAGTGGCTTGTACATGAGTCCAAGTCAAGTGAGCACTGCTGTGACAAGAAGCAGACTTTACTCTTACCCTTATGGACTTCACTTCCAGGATGTAACCATTCCCTGCATTACTGCACTACAGTACATCAGCAACTGACTGTGACTGTGACCGACTATGACAGTACTAAGAAATGATTTGATAGGGCCAAAATAACCCCTACAATAAAGCCGAAATAACCCCAACATACTGAAAAAGCCACACTATTATATACATAAATTTTACAAGTTTACATAAATCTTCATAAAGTTTAGCATGAATTATCCTTATAGTAAATACAATACACCACTTAACCACGTATCTTCTACTCCAAGCTCTGCTTTTGTTCAAATACACCATTTATCCAAAATTACTCCACGTTAGGCAGTTCACCAAAAGTAATCTCTTGGAAACTGTTGTCAAAACAAAAAATATGAGCTAATGCTCACGAGATGCGCGAAAGCCTATAGCAGTTCCTGTTCGCAAATTCAAACTGTCAGTCTATCTCCAGCCATTTCGACGTGATTTTTACGGGGGTACTGGTCTTTGATGCCATCATGCGCAGGCTTCCTTGAAACTAGAAAATCGAGACTTGGACCGTCGAAATCTACGTTCAATGCTGAAAATTTCATGTGCAGCTTGTCTATGTCTATCTCAATTGGTTTCAATGTAATTCGCTCTTGAAATGTGTCTCGCAGCCCGAAATTGCCCAAAAAATCCGTAAAAACCCATATTTTAGTGTTCAAGGTCATCCAAGGTCATTGAATTCGGTGGCAATCGAGAGCCAGTGTACGACTTCCTATTAGTGATTAATAGTAACCTAGGCCCTATCTTGAACCGGGTTTGAGTTATTGCGACTTATTGGCTAAAAATCACAAATTGTTACCCACCCCCTTCTCTTTTAGCACCCTCGTTTGGGGTGACCCCCTTCGAATTTATGGAAAAGCTTTACGGTTCCTGAAACTAGAGTCTTCCACGCAGCCGATGGTGAAAATTTGGTGATCCTAGCTTGCACCGTTTTTGACTGATCCACCCGTGTGACAGACAGATGGACAGACAGATGGACAGAACTGCGATGGATAAGACGTGCTGAAAGCAGTAGCTGCTTTCGCGCGTAAAAACCAGATGACCTGACTTCTGTCCAACCAACAGCTGTAGGACATGACATTATTGTTAAAGATAACATAATAAAGAAATAAATAAAGATAACATACTCCTCCAGATCCACGGTATGGTTCGATCTTTTGCTTGATGAGAAACCTGCAAAGGTTTTGATCCTCATACGCAGCATCCAGCAGCTGAAAACGGCACAGAACGACAAACGAAATACATACTACACTGTAGTCTCAATGAACTGGCTCACTTTGCACTAACCTCTGAGGTTCACAGGTGTCATGGTATCAGGAAAAGGACAAGCTTGTTTGTATGTTATTTAAAGGGATTTAGGGGCAAAATCAAAATTCCGAACATGCATAATCACCTGTCGGAAATTTGCAGACATCTGTCGGAAAACTGCAACTTCCTGCTTTTTAACCCCGGACGACACTGATCAGGTTTGATGCCACAAATGCATGCAGACCATTGTGACACCGAATGGCCATTCCATCCAGCACTTCACCGTGACTTTATTTCATGTGAAATGAAGAAATGTTTCTTGCAAACATGGAGATAAGAGATTGCATTCTCTTGTGCCTCACAACAGCTAAGTGAGCTGGATGCTATAAATATATATCTCTTCATGAAACCCACCTCAGAGCTATGGAGCATCATCTGCCATATGAGAACACAGGTGAATGTGCCTGACTTAACCCCAGCCAGACAAGCTAATACATTATTTACCTACCCTGAAGGAATGGAAGATTGGCTGGACCGTGGTGGTTGTTAATATATCAAGATAGTTTACCTGTCTGCGAACAGTCAAGTAACAACCTGTAGTCAAACATATGACCACTTAACTGCAAATCTAACGCCCTGCATAATGCTGCCAAGCCATTTAAATATGCACACTGTAAAAACAATAAGACAAAGCATGATCAGTACAGCATGCAATACAAATGAATACTTCTACTACTAATACTAACAAAAAATTTGAGCTAATGCTCACGAGATGCACGAACACCTATAGCAGTTCCAGTTCAGTAGTTTAGCTGAAAATTGAAGTGTTCACGCTAAGTTAATATACAAATACCAAATTCTCTATCTGGATCGCATAGGCCTAACGATAGTTCCGTGGTGTCACCTTGTGAATGATATAGACGTGTTGCAGCCCGAAATCGCCAAAAAATCCATAAAACCTCCTATTTTGGCATTCAAGGTCATCCATGGTCATTGAATTTGGCGCCAATCAAGAGCCAGTGTACGACTTCCTATTAGTGATTAATAGTAACCTAGGGAATATCGGGCACCGTTAATGAAAACAATGAATCTCTGAATGTGACTGACTGTGTCGATGAAGTAGCATCCGGGCTCTATCGTAATCACCATCCCAGCCTCGAGGTCTCTCGCAGTACGCAGGTTCTTTATACCAGGCTCATCTATCCTCTCCGTGCCCTGCAGACACATACACAGAGACATATACCAAGACAGCTTAAAACCAAGACCCAGACCAAAAACTTGAGGCCTGACCAAGACCAGCCATTCCAGACCAGTGGTGGATCCAGAAATTTAGAATAGGAGGGGTGAAAGGCCGTGCCCCTCCACAGAAAATTGTTGAAAATTTTATGCAAAATAACGCATTTTCATGCAAAAATTTTCACGTGTTTTAAGATGCATCCAGTCAATAGAAGGGGGCAGCCATCCCCCCACCCCCACCTCGAAGCTGCCACTGTTCCAGATGGTAACAATAACATCACTAAATCAATGCACAAGCAGCCATGTTATCTTTGCAAGCATGCTTCTTTCATCCTTTAGTGGTTTAGTTCTTGATTAGAGTGGTCACTACCTGAATTGTCCATACATGTATATGCATCAATGAAACTTCAACACAAGAACAGGACCAAACTCCTTGATATCATGAATGACTGAATGAGACAAAGACAACAGTTTTAAGTCCCAACACCTGACACAATCAGACAAGACAGACAATCTCCGTTTGTATGTCTTGTTTTTGTTTAACCGAATGATTTTTCACGTTTTGCAGAATTACTCTAGATCAGATCGAACAATGATGGAGAATGACTTTTTACGACTGGATGTCCAGCCAAGATCAAAGCACTAAAGCGACGAGCACAGGATAGCATATTATCTGCCAAAGTCTACATGGCATAACCAAAACACAACAGCAGGTACACAAAAAAGCTAAGATGTTATCATCCAACTTCATAAACACGCCAAGATACAAATAAACTAATAAAAGCTGACAGTGGATTCTATTCCTATACCTGGTGGGTGCAGCTTGCACCGAGTGAAAAAAAGAAAAAGGGAAAGTTTTGCTAAGGTTGTAGATCAAAACTCCCTCCCCCTATTTTTCACTAAGCAATCTACACCCTGAAACCCCCCTTATTTTTTACTGCCCCTATTTTCCAATCTACACCCTTAACAAAACTTCCTCTCTAGACGGGAAAGAAGTCCAAAATGGAAAGAAAAACTTGAATCAAAAATTGGGGGGACCTGAGCCCAAAACTGGAGGAGGAAAGTTGCACCTGATTTTGATTCCAGATACGGCAAGATAGAAGCCACTGAAAGCTGAAGCAACAGAAATAAAATAATAAAAGCAATTTATGAAGGCAAAAATGCTCTCAAATCAGAGATCAATAGAGAATAAAAATCAGAGGTATGGAACTGCCTAATATAAGTTTAAGCGAAAAATGGATATTACAACAGTGTATGCTTGAAAATATAAAAGCAAGATAATAAGATATGTTACCTCTGGATAACCTCCAACATCGTGCACATCAAGGCCCATGAGGTGTCCAAGTCCATGAGGCATAAACGTGGCACCCAGGTGTGCCTTCATCATGTCGTCAATCTCACCTGTGAGCAGTCCACCTGCCTTCAGACGCTGCAGCAGCACTTTCTCTGCAAGCCGGTGCATGTCTACCCAGTTCACTCCTAAAACACACGGTGAACATCAGGCTGGCCAGCAAGTTGAGACTTGCATGCCATTAAAGGTGTGTATAAGTCTTTATAGAAAACCAATCTCAAAGCTAAAGACCTGCAAGGAGATGACCTGCCGTATGGAATCAAACAGTGTTGCCTACCAACCAATGCAAGTGAAAGCACCCCGCCTTAACCAAAGCCGGATCAATGCTTTGAAGGGTCCTAGGCCCAAATATCTTGTGGGGCCCCTTACAGATACAGTATAAATTACAATAAACCATTCACCAAAATTATATAAGCATTTTAGCAAGCAGCTAACATTGCAAATATGGTTGTATATTTCATTGTATGTAACCACTTAAATTCAGCTAAGGGGGAACAGAGCTCACTCCCAGCCAAAATCCAATTTGGTGCATTTTAGCCCTAAAATATGACATCTGGTGGCAACAATTTTGATTATTTTCCTGAGAATTAACCGACCTCATTTAGTGCATTTTAGCGTGGGGACTTATGCCATGGCCTTGTTGGCCTATGCACTAATCTGGCCCTGGCTTTAACCCCAGCCAGACAAGCCGGACCTCCCCAGTACTCCATTTACCTACCCGGGAGGTATGGAAGACTGAGTTGACCTTGGTGTTGGTAATATGTCTGAATGGTTTCCTGTCCACAAACAGTCACCCATTCAAGTACTAACCACTTGGGTTGTGTTTTTTTTTGGTTTTCCAGAAAGGTGCGGTGATTTGTTGCAGTCTTGACCTGGACCTTTCCAGATTGACCGCAAAAAAACGCCGTTGACCTGGAACAGATGTCACCACGCCCACAATTCGAATTGCCCATAGCATAAATAAAGTTCTAAATAAGTGTTTTGTGCCTTACAAATTTATTTTCTCAATAAGCAAAAGTGTTGGCTAACAAGCCAATGAATGCACACAGCACACACCAGCACGATTATCTTTATGCACAGCAAAATGCACAAAACAAAATTAATTGGTACATAACCACACTTAAGTCCCACAATCTGGTGTGAAATAGACGTGTAAACAATGCGTTTGATTGGCTGACACAAAGTGACGTCAATCACCCTTCCGCGCAGCACCAACTTTATGCACTTTCGACCCGGAAAGCTTTTGGATTGACACAGGCCTTTCGGGAACAATTAAAAACGCGAAACTTTCATTCCGGAAACAATAAGAAAACGACTTGGAACTGCCCAGACCTGGTCAGGCTTTCAAAAAAACACAACCTTGAAAGCGAACCAACCCCAACCGATAGTCGAACCCCTTGATCTTAAGTTCGACACCCTACTATTATGATATCCATCCACTGGTGCGAAACCAGACATATGCCACAGTTCAATTTTCAAAATACGGCTGCATACAGCAACTTTGGCGTCAAATGTTTCATTGGTTGCTGAGCCAAATCTGTGGAAAGCCTCCCAGTTCATCTCAGTGAGTGAGTGAGTAGAGTTTAACATCCCACCTGACACAGTATAGGTCATTTCGGGGACGGCCTTTCCAGGCAGAATGCACACAAACACATAACGGAACAGTAAGTTTAACCTTTACAGAAACACAAAACACAAAATGTGATGTCTAAATGTTACTATGTTAGTTCAGTCTCTCTGGATCTGCAGCATTTGTGCCACAATGGAAACCAAAGTTCACATCAACAACATTCAGCTGACCCTTCAAATAGATCCAACCTGGCTTGCACGCATCCATGACGCATCGGTTAGCTGCCAGCACAGCTTCGTAGATGAACTTCTGCTGTGGTGTGAACCTTCCATTGGCCGGGAATGAACAGGTAATGTCTGACACGTAGCAGTAGTACTCACCTCCCATGTCAAACAAGCTGTGACATTACAGACACAGGCTCACGATGTTACAAGTAATCACACTCTGCAGCCCACACTCAGACATGACTGAAAGTTTCATTCATTTATTAACTATGCCATCAATGCTAATATAAATCCCTAACGAATGCCGTTTCATATGCATTGAGCTAAAAAAAAACAATGGACTTGACTGAATTGGGCATAGAAAACAAGTTCTTTTGCTTAAAAATACGCTGCTTAACTGAACCAAGCCAAATAATTCACACCCACTTCTATGCAGCATGCTTTCACTAGTAATAAAGACTTTCACCATCTTTTCCTTACTCAGTTGCTCAGAAGTGTTTGTGGAAATTTTATTTTGTTTAATGTCATTATTTGTCACCTTCTGATTGTAATTCATTTAAAGAAATCTTCACAGCCATCGACTTACATAGACTTAATTACAGACAAAACAAGTGTTAAGTAGTCTCAACTTCAGATCCATACTCACATGTTGCTTCAATACAGATTTGGAAACTCTACCAACTATGTGTGGTGCCGTAGACATTCTATGTCGAACAATATTACTATCAAAATAATAAAAATAACTACAAACAGCACAAAATGTAACCATAAAACAAAACAATACTGACCACATGTCTCCGTCTTTAATCTGCCGAGTGTTTGGTTCGCCAGCGTGACCATAGTGCAGTATAGATGAATTCTCACCACTACACAGTCATAATGTAAACGTAAAACATTAAGTCTTTCCAAGCCACAAGGCTCACAGAGTCATGCTGATCTGCCCATTTAATTATCTCTCAGTCAGACACCGGCTTACACTGCTAGACTGCTTATGCCCGACTCAGCTGGTACTCACTGTGCCTACCCACAAAGGGATGGCCAGTTTAGCTGAAATGGGTGGCTGGTTACATCCAAGACGGTTTACCAACTTCACCCATCTGCCAACAGTCACCCATGCAAGTACTAACTGCGGCCAGCATCGACTAACTTTCTGATGCGACCAACGACGCTGTCAACTAAGTCAAAGTGCCAACTGTAAAGTCACATGAAATTTTTGTCTCTGTAATCTATATAATAATCGAGAGTTGCGACCCCCAATAACTTCTAAACGGCACAACGTACGACCGTGAAATTTTGCATGCAGATCCGTGTCCTATATGGCCGGGACTTTGGCTAGGTGAGATGTCGCTAAGGGGTCGTCCGTTTGAGAAAATTTTACTTCTTCTAAAATTTTCAGCTACGCCTTTTTGGCTGCAACAGAGATGTGACGTCATATAAACGTCATCACCACGGTGACGCACCATCAACATCTTTATAGCTAGAGGTAACGCTGCAGCATGCAGAGCTGTGTATCGAGGCCGTAGATCGAGATAAGGCCCAAGGGCCGAAAATTGAGGACGGCAGCCGATAATATGGCAAAGATCAAGCAGACAGGGAGCATAGCGACCTGTCTGCTTTTAATTAATTACAACATTAAAATATTACATTTAACTACGTAGGCTACAACTGATTGCGTTAATAGTATTGTCTGACTGAATAAATGACATAACTGTACACAATATGCCAAGGTGAAAATGTACCCATAAACAACTAAATATTACAGTCTCTGTTGTAATAAAATCCACAAATTATGTTGAAGTTTTTTTCTTAAACATGCACAAAGATCTGGCAAATGCTAAAAAACAAAATCAGGATACCTGGCACAAGCGCTTATGCAGCTGAGATTACGCATACCATCGTGATAGTAGCAGTGCTCTTGGAATATGCTAAAAATGTAAAAAAAAACAGAATGGTGAAAAATGCAGCAAAGTGTAAAACCTGGCACAGATGCAAGTGTAGCTCACGTGACGCATGCCGCCGTGACAGTAACAGTACTGCAGAAATATGCTACAACAAGCACATGGGGTAAGGGTAAGGCAAAGGATGGGTACTTCATACAGTGCTTTTTACACAAGTGAGATTTGCGACTGAAAGCACTTTACAATCTCAGATGTGGCATGAGCAATGATAATGCAGGGCATTATGTGGCCATCCAATGCATGTGCCAGCAAACAAATGGACCCAGGGACTTCATTTTGTTGCAGCATACACTGCCTGCAATTCAGATGACGTTGTTAACTGTCCACCATCATTCAAGAAACATTTACAAAAAAATAGACAACAAATGCAAAGAAAGTAGCACACTGTTAAGCAGACATGTCCTTGTAGTGACAATTAAGTCATGTCACTAAACATGCCAAAGTTCACACATTTTCAGATCAGGCTTTTCTGCCAACAAAAATAATACTGGTATCACACAGATTTCATCACAAACTTGTTTTAAACATTCTATCTCTTTGCAGCATTAACCTGCAATTATGATAGTTATAACAACAAAGGCTAGAACAATAATGCATTTAACACACTAATGAAAGTGAAACTGCAGAGATGAAAAAACCAACCTTTCTGCCTGGTACTCATAGATTCCTGGCTTGACGGATGTCATTACCTATGCACAGACAACGACAGCAGCTTCAACATGTTGAGCTGAAGTTCTTGCTATTCTAATTATTTCCAAATGTGTACAAATAATGTTACCATGGGGGAATAAAGACCAACAGATTGATGTGAGGTAATCATGTGTAGTGGTGTAGTGGTCAAGTATCATCACAGGCTGAACGGTAGTTCAAGCCCTGTGTTAACGGCGACTTCTCTTTCTTATGGGAAAGCCAAAAATTCGACCCCCCACAGAATCAAAACCCCTGACCCGATTGAGATAAAA